>Ga0257122_1002999_pt1 | contig 10170 bp, 10 predicted proteins | sample SI106_120metaG_FD_190146 | JGI IMG/M metagenome (GOLD analysis project Ga0257122, IMG submission 190146) | Marine microbial communities from Saanich Inlet, British Columbia, Canada - SI106_120 | ecosystem: Environmental > Aquatic > Marine > Inlet | place: Canada: British Columbia | collected... | reverse complement strand
ATGCATTAGATGCTCTTGTTCAAGCTTCTCAACCACCTCTTTTAAGGTGGTAGGGTTATCGAGTACCATTTTTAATGTGTCTAATTGTGTTGCTGTGATCATTTTACTGCTCCTTCAATAATTACCGCAACCGCCACCTGCATTCTTAAAGAGGTTGTAGCACCAAAACTACGCTCAACCATTGCAACATATTGTGCATTTCGTGCTCTTGCATCAGGGTTAGATATCTTCAAAAGTTTACACGCTGTGTTATAAGTCATTTTACTTCTCCTGTTATCGCTGTTTTTGGGTCGAGAACCGCCTCAACCCATGAACAATATTATACACAAAACTGTGTAAGGGTCTACCTTTTTCTTTTGTATAAAAATTATGCACTTACCCCTCCTTCAAAGGTAAGTGCATGTTCTAGAAAGGTAATTTTCTTTTGTTTGTGTAACAACCACTTACACAACTTTTTGAAATTTTATCAGCGGTGTTCCAATCTGCGTACCTGTGTTTCACAATAATCTATATGTCTATAAAACTCATTTCGTTTAGTCTGTGAACTGCAAACCGTTGCCGCCTTCTGCCACCAAGCTATGGCAGCTTTATAATTGCATGCTAATTGGCATTGTTGCGCTCGCTCTATAAAAAGTGCAAAACCAACTCTAACTTTTTGCATGATAATGTTCCCCTTGTTCTCTAACTTGCCAGCAGTTGTATCCTACTTCTCGCCACGCAGTCACTACTTCATCAGTGTCTTCAAGAACCATAAGTGTATTTTCAGGTTTCAATCCAAGTTTAGTTGCCATCTCTAACTTGACAGTAGTATGGTTTCCATGATATACCGCCCCTTCTTCAGTGTCTTGATAGTGGTGTGCAGGTCTCATTGTTAAATTTACATAATCTATGTGGTGTTCTTTCAACCATTCAACTGTCTTTTTATACATTGATTCCGACCTACTCGTGAGGATATGCACTTTGAAACCTGAATCTTGTAGTACTGCCAGTGTTGTTGCTACAGATTCATTAACTTTATCTCCTCCACACAATTCAAAATACCCTTCCCAACCATGTGACTGTATATAAGGTCGCCTCCACTCATCTAATGCCAATGTGTTGTCTAAATCTACAATAATATTGTTTTGTCTTACCATCTTGTTAACTCCTTGAAATTTAAAAGAGCGTCCATTCTAGAGCTTCTTAACTTCTTTGTCACCTCTTTTCTCTTACGCTCTTCTTACCCTCCAAAGTTCTTCTTTGCTCAAGAAGGTCGAGCCAACCGCAAAACCGTGAAATCTCTATAAACCTTAATATAATTTTAGTTCAAATTTTCCTCCTCTCTAAATTATTAAAAAGGTTTAATAGGTGTTTGCGGTTGACTTTGCGGTTGGCACACCGCTCACCATTGGTAGATATAACCGCTTCTTAAAACTGTGTGCGCCTCTTCTTGACTATGCGGTTGATTACACAAAAAATTTCTCGATAACCCTTAGATATATAGTAGGACGCAGATTGTGTAAAGTTTTCTTCTTGAGCAAAGAAGAACAAAATCACTTCTTTTGCATCTAACTTAATGTTCTATATAGCACCACTGACACTTTCGAGTCATACAAGAAGGTTGTGTAACATACAACTTTGTTTGTTCCTAAGTACTAGTTAACAGGTTCAAGAAGGACGAAAACTTTACATAAAAAATCGAGTTTTGCGGTTGGTTACACAATCTTGCGAGTATGCGGTTGGCAAGAAGCCTTCTTGAATCAAGAAGCTTATATACCCACTTCTTGAAAAGGTTATATAATTTTGTCGAACGGACAAAGAAGCAACCAACCGCATAATTGTAAAATCATGCGGTTGGCAAGAAGCCTTCTTGAATCAAGAAGAACTCTAGAGGTTAAGAAAGTTTTCTTCTTCTTCGTCAAAGAGGTGTTCTCTAGAGGTGCTAAAATGGCTAGCCATCGCATCTTGAGCTTTATCAAGCCGCCACAACCGTATCCCTCTTGTGCCTCCCCCTAACTTAGCGTTACCTGCTGAACCTCCAATACTCATACCTCCAAACTTTTTAAGGTCGAGCGCAAACTTGCGTTGAGTGGGTACTTCCCCAAACATATGACTGGATAAATGCCACCGTTTGAACGTCTCATATAGTAGAGGGTTAGGTATGTTTACTGCTGTGTGTTGCCACTCTTTTTCCTCAATTGAACCTAAAAAACCATCCACTCCGTATACATCAAATGTACCTTGATGCAAACACTCCATCCACCATTTAGTTATAGAGTCCGCACTGTGTAGCTTCTGTTCAATCTCAAATTCATTTTTGAATCCTGATGGCAGATATTTAGGATTGAACTTTGTGATATCACGCTCTAATAGTTCTCCAATAAACGCAGCTGTTCCCCCCTCTTGTATCTCATTGCCTAACTGTTCAAAATATTTAAAGTCCCCTTTACGTTCATCTGATGCTTGCATTATAACCAAACGCCTGTTACCTACACCTACTGGCACAACCCAATCATTATTTGATGCAATAATCAAATGGCAACAGTTTGGCACTGGTATTACTGGCAGAAATTTTTGATTGAATGGTTGGATTGGATCTGTGATGAGGCTTTTCAACCTACCCTCTGCTTTCTTATCTCCACCCCAAGTGGCTTCATTAGCTAGAACTAGCACAGAGCGTGCAACTGGAGCGTTAAACTCTCCTAAAATTGCATTCTGGTCTGTGGCAGTAAAAGAATTTGAACCAAAAGCGTGTAACAGAGGGTCAATAATAATGTTCTTACCTGCACCTTCATCTGACTTAAGAACCAAAGCGGTTTCAGCAAGTTTGCCAGGATATTGGAACAGGCGTGCAAACCAATCAAGTATGTACTCATACAGTTGAGGGTTCTTGTTACACCATACAACTCTTATATGTTCTTTCAAAAGTTTGCAAGGGGATAACCCTATAACGTCTGGAATCACATTCAACCCTAGATACATATTGTAATCTCTAGTCTTAGGTAGCACTTCGCTGATGCCTTTACCCTCATTAACCTTTACACGTGGCTTGAATATCACAGAACGGTATTGATGTTTACCTCGATAAACCCACCACGCTTTAGTCAAAAGCACTTTCTTAATAGTTGGTGCACCCTCTTTGTCTACTACAACACTAGGTATGTACTCACTGCAATGGTAGAGATCGAAGTTTGTCCTATCTTGAAATTGAGTCTTCCATTGTGCTATAGAATAGTCATATTCTCTAAACACTACTCGAACCTGCCCCTCTACAGACACTAATGCAAAGCGGTCGCTAAGTTTTTTAAGTTGCCGATACCATTCCAAACTGGCAGCTTTGATAACTTCTGGCGATTCATAATAGTGTCCATTCCAACCGTTCTCATATGCATAGTTGAATATGGTTGCTTCTCGAACGTCTACACCTTTTGAACGGTTGCCAAAACTTTTCCATTTTTCTGTAGTCTCTCCAACTTTGTAATCAATGCCTTTAGCTGACCAATTATCCCATATGTTAAACCCTTCTTCTGAACTATTAGACTCTTTATGTAACGCCATACCCACATTAAGCCACTTTTGATATTCTGTATCTGGGTCAACAAACGCTAAAGCACTTAATATTAGTGCAGGTTTGAGTAGTTCACCCTCTCTGTCTAGTATGGTTTCCAACTCGTCAAGAGGGTCGAGCGGTTCTACAGGAGGGAAGTACGTTTTAAGTTGCCCCCACTTACACGCCTTTGCTCCACTATCTTGTACAACCTCCACCTTTTGGGGGTCAGTGGGTACTTTCATATGATAGAATCCAGGTAGGCGTAGCACTCGAGACACATCTTTGGCGTTAGGGTCACTTTGCCAATCATCTACAAGTCGTTGCTGTACTGCAGCAAATTCCTCCACAGTTCTAGAGTTTTCACCATCTGACACTAAAAAGTAGTGGTGGTATTTACCTTTAGAGGAGCTAATGCGCATATGAGGAGCAATTGGAAAATCAGGTACTTCTCCATGGTCTTGCTCACACCAAAGAGCCCTCACCCCTACTATATTGTCTAACTTCCTCCCTTTTAAATCTGTGGAGTTAGCTACAATATACACTCCTGCACCTTTCTTATTAAGTTGGGTTAAGGTGTGTAAATGTTTATCAAGTGTGCCATTAAATATACGGGATAATTTTCTATCTTTGTCTACACTATCATCAAACGTTTGAAATGTGAAGTGTGAAGTGTTAGGGGCAAGGCGTTTTAAAAATGCTTTAGCCTTGCGCTCTGTGTTCATATAATCTAATTGTAACATCCATTTACCTCTCGCTGTGAAATTCTCAAATAAATAATAAGTGGAGGGTGTCAAGAAATCACCTTTTTCAGCAAGTTTTAGCCTGACCACTTTTATATGATAACCTCACGCAAGTTTGCGAAGGGCAAATCTCTTACTGCAAGTTGACAAACCCCCCACAACATTATATAATATTCTGCGTCTGGATTGTGATTGCTTTATCGCTGGAGTTAATCACTCACTTCTCACAGACACTTTGTGCCTTTGATAGATACTCCTTTTTATCAAAGGCACACTTATTATATTATGAGGTTGTGTAAGGAGTAACAGAACAACTTGACAGTAACTTTTTTGTTCTGTATACTTTTGCCCTGTTCACAGCGAACACGAAAATTTTTAAACTTTAATTGAGGTAATATATCATGAAATTTGGACTACTAGTTACTGTAGATAACACTGAAGAACTGACCAAGGCGATCCGCTTGCTCAACAAAGAAGGCTTAGAAACTGCCACAACAGAGGTGGAAGAGACTAAAGCAGACGAACTATACAACCCAACCGCTACAGAGTTGCGCAACATGCTGATCGAGGTTAAAGAGCTCAAAGGTGGTGAAACTGCTAAAGAGATTTTAGCCGCTCACGGTGCAAAAACACTCAAAGCACTAGATAAAGAAGAGTATGCAACAGTCTACGCCACTGCTAAGAACATACTGGACGAACCAGAAGACGAACCAGAGGATGATGAGCTTGAAGATGAACTTGAAGATGAGTTTGAAGATGATGAGCTTGAAGATGATGAGGATATGGATGTACCTGAACCAGAAGTAGTAAAAGTTATGGTGCAAAAGTACGCTAAGCGTAATGGTAAAGAGAATACACTTGATATTCTCAAAAAGCATGGTTTGAACACTGTGAGAGGGTTGAAAGCCGCCTCTGATGAAGCACTTTTAGGCATCTTCAAAGCTATAAGTTAAGCAGTACACAAGTTTAGGTGTAATGGTTGGTTTTTCCTATTCTTCCAACTATTACACCTTTTTTATTTTCAGCGAAACAAGGAGATATCATGAATAGACCAAGCTTACAAGGTTTAAGAAGAAGTTTAAGCTCTAAACTTGCCAGAGCGAAAGTGTCCACCCGTAACCGCCCAACTGTGGTAATGTATCAGAAAGAAGTTGAACAACTCATTTTTATAAAAAAGTATGTAGAAGACTACATAATCAGAGCAGGAGAAGGATAATGAAGATAGCTGAACCAGAACATAGAAGATTTTCACCAAGCTCCCTACATAGAGTGTTTGAGTGCCCAGCGAGTGTTAAATTTATAGAGTCTTTACCCTCTGCGGAGTATGATAAAGGTTCTATATTTGCACAGCGAGGTACTTGCGCCCATGCAGTGGCAGAGAAAGTGTTAAAATCTAAAATGGAAGATTGGAAATCTTGCGCCACCCCTGACGATTATATAGGTTCAACTATCGAAGGCATACTGGTGGATGATGATATAGTGAAAGGTGTCAATGTCTATATCAACCATATTGTAGAACGGTTTGAAGATGGAGATATTAAGTATTTCACTGTGGAAAAACAGCTCGATTTGTCACCTCTTGCTAAATCTAAATTGCTTAAAGGTATCAACCCTTATGATATTGGTGGCACAATGGACTTTATCGCAGTAGGTGCAGGGTTATATGAAGGCACACTCATAGTAAACGACTATAAAAACGGTTCTGGTGTAGTGGTTGAAGTGGCAGACAACCCACAATTACTAACCTACGCTGTATGTGCTTATCTTGAGTATAGACAGCGTGAAGATATTGACACAGTGGAAGTTGGCATAACCCAACCTAACGCCTACCATGAACACGGTGCAATCAGATATGAATCTTATTCTGTAAAAGAACTTATGGAATGGTTTGAAAATACTTTACTGGTTAATATTCGTAAAGCTCTTGAGCCTACCCCTCAATTCAACCCAAGTGAAGGAGCTTGTCATTGGTGTAATGGCAAGCATAAATGTAAAGCAGCATATGATCACGTGTGCGACAGTGCGCTTGCAGAATTTTCAGATCAGTTAACAGGAGAAGGAGATATGGTTACTAAAGTAACATTCCCTGATATAAACACATTAAAACCAGAAGACATTGAACGCTTACTCATAAACGCTGACTTAATAGGTGAATATGTGAAAAGCGTAAAAGAGTACGCCCACGCTAAAGCAGAAGCAGGAGAACCTATTACTGACCAGTTTAAACTTGTCAAAAAACGTTCCTTGCGCAAGTATAAAGGCAATGAAGCTTCATTGCGTAAGATGTTAAAACGCTTACACATAGCAAATGTAGACTACTTAACTCAACCTACTATGAAGAGTCCTGCCCAATTGGAGAAAGTTATGAAAGGTAAGAAGATACCCCTTGATGCTATCCAAAAGTTCCAAGAGGTATTTGTAGAACAACCTGACAACGGCAATAACTATGTACATGTCAGCAAACCAGGAAAAGAGGTGCAACCTTCAATAGAAGCTGACTTTGCAAACTTAATGGAAGATACACTAGAACAGAGACCAAAACTGTGAGTAAGGGTAAACCTATAAAAATTGTTGCGCCTGACGGTACAGAGTATTCAAGTCTCCGTGAAGCCGCTAAACACTTACCCTATTCTATGACTACGCTAAGGCGCAGACTTGAATTAAATATCCCACTTGACATACCTATGGATAGTGTTGCAGAACAGAATAGGTTGAACAGCCAAGCCAGCCCGTATAGAAAGTGGGTGGTAAATGGCAACCCTACCAAAGACCAACGATATCACGTTATTAAGAAAATTGTAGAGGGTAAATCCACTCCCTTGAAGTAACAGTTTGCAATTGACAAAACTTCAAAATTGTGGATAATTTGACAGTACAGCGAATCACTAGCCGATGACCTGTAAAACACTTAAACTCGAAACTAGGAGAATATAAAATGGCTAATCAAGTAGATAAAACACGTGTCCGTATGGATCAAGTAAGATTATCATATACCTATCTGGCAGAACCAGTTGAGGATGATTATGGTAAAGAGAAGTATAAATCTCAAATCTTGATTCCTAAGAAGAGTAAAACATTGCTCAAACAGATCGACACAGCAGTTAGAGCAGCAGCGGTAAAGAAATTTGGCATGGAAGCCGCTAAAAAGTTGCTCAAGAACCCTCAATTCAAAACCCCTTTACGAGATGCAGAATCAGAGGATAGGGAAGGAGAGGAATACGAAGGGATGATGTTCCTCAATGCCACAGCTGGTGTAAAGCGTAAACCAGGATTAGTGCTCCGCAATGGTGTTAAGATTGTTGATGTGGATGAAGCGCATGAACACTTTTATAGCGGTGTATGGGCGTATGTCAGTGTAAACTTCTTTGGCTTCAATGCAGAGGGTTCTAAAGGTGTAGCGGTTGGCATTAACAATGTAATGAAATGGAAAGATGATGAGCACCTAGATGGTTCAACCAGTGCCACCACAGAGTTTGAAGATTTGTTTGAGGAAGACAATGATTTAGATGACATAGAGAGTTCACCAGAATCAGCAGTTGATGAAGATGACGACTGGGATGTATGATTAACTTGTAGCAGGCTTACAGGTTGGGGTGTTCAGCAAAAGTTGAGCACCCCATTTTATTTTAAAAGAGAATTTATATGCAAGACCAACATTTAAAAGTATTGACTGAACTTAATAAACTCCAACGCCATTTACTACAGTACGACAAACAATTCGTAACAGATCGCTATATTAAGGGGTTGCGTGCTTCTGCTGATACTGCTATAAATGACTTATATATGTTCATAAATAGGATAGATAATGAAATACACAGCGAAAATTAACCAAGCCACCACTCAACTGTGGCACAACTTACAAGAATCTAAGCGCAGACTGGCAACTCCAAGAGCTATGATAGACTTTGAGACCAGATGTGATATTGATATCAAAAAATCAGGTGCGTTTGTTTACAGTAATCACGAATCTTGTGAGGTATTGATGATGTCATATTGTTTGACCAACGAGCCACAAGATACTAAGTTATGGACGTTTGACCAACCTCCACCGCAAGAACTGTTAGACTTTGTAGCACGAGGCAACCAATTGAACGCCTTTAATTCTTACTTTGAGTTCTGCATATGGCAAAATGTGTGTGTTCCTAAACTTAATTGGGTAGAACTCACAGGTATGCAACAAATACTGGACGTAGGCGATAAGTGTAAAGCACTTGCACTGCCTAGCAATCTAGAAGATGCTGCACAATCTATGGATATTGCAAACCTCAAAGATACAAGAGGTAAAGCACTCATACGCAAATTCTGCCAGCCAAAGAGGAATGGAGAGTATAACAACCCTTTGAGCCTCTCCAACAGTGTAGATTGGGAAACTTTCAAAACCTACTGTATCCGAGATACTAAAGCGCAGTTAGAGCTTGACAACATACTGCCAGACCTCTCACCTAAAGAACAATTAGTAGCGTGGTTCACTGATGAACTCAACTGGAGAGGGTTGCATGTGGATACATATGCAGCACAAGCCGCTTTAGAACTCTCTGATAAGATAAAAGTTAAATACAATGCAGAAGCTAGTAAATTGTCTGGAAGGTTGTTTGAAAAATGTACTCAAAGAGCAAAAGTGAAACAATGGTTGAGGGGTAAGGGTGTAGTAATGCCTGATATGCAAGCACCAACTATAGCCAAGTGGTTGCGCAAGGATAATCTACCTTCTACAGTGCGTAGAATGTTAGAACTGTATCAAATAACAGGCTCAACCTCTGTAGCCAAATACAAGGCTATGCTCTTGATGACTGACCCTAAAACTAGAAGAGTGCATGAATTGTTGAACTATCATAAAGCCCGTACAGGTAGATGGGGTGGTAAAGGGATACAGATACAGAACTTCCCTCGACCAACACTCCCTAAAAGTACAAACTATGGAGATGTCCTGACCCTTATTAAGCGTGGCAAGGTGAGTGCAATTGAGAAGTTTGCTAAACAAGCTAAAGTTACCCCTATGGTTGTTCTGGTAAGTGCTTTGCGCTCTTGTATAACCCCAGTATGGGAGAATGAGTTTAAATCTGCGGATTATTCTGCCATTGAGGCAAGAGTGTTATTATGGGTGGCACAAGACCAACGAGCTCTAGATATCTTTAGGCGTGGTGAAGACTTGTATCTTGATATGGCAAGTGGCATATATAATACCCCAGTAGAAAAACTTAGCAAGGATTCTCCAGAACGGTTTATGGGTAAAACTGCCATACTAGGTTGTGGCTACGGTGTAGGAGGTGCAGCTTTCGCTAAACAAGTTGAGGATATGTCAAGGGTGAAGTTATCACTTGTAGAGGCTAAATCAACTGTGACTAAATATAGACAACGCTTCCCTAAAGTTGTCCAACTATGGAGAGATATGGAAAAACTTGCAGTGCATTGTGTGAGAACTGGCAGAGCCACCAGCCACGACACTGGAGTAACCTTTTACATGGATAGATTTGGCAGTAAGTCATTTTTAATGTGTAAACTTCCATCAGGGCATACTTTAGGGTATCCTAATCCCAAGCTTAGGACTGCTGACACTAGTTGGAGTGATAAAAAATCAGAATTAACCTATGAAGGGCTGGATTCATATACTCATAAATGGACGAACCTTAAAACTTATGGTGGAAAGCTTGTAGAGAATATTGTACAAGCTATTGCCAGAGACTTGTTAGTATATGGTATGCTCTTACTAGATGCTGTGGGTTACAATATCATTATGAGCGTACACGATGAAGTGGTGTCCGAGGATGATGAAGGGTTTGGCAGTTTAGAAGAGCTTGAAGCTCTACTATGCCACCTTCCTAAATGGGCTGTGGATATGCCTGTAGCTTCTGAAGGGTGGGTAGGTGATAGGTATAGAAAATAACATGAAATTAAAGGAAT
>Ga0257122_1002998_pt1 | contig 10177 bp, 10 predicted proteins | sample SI106_120metaG_FD_190146 | JGI IMG/M metagenome (GOLD analysis project Ga0257122, IMG submission 190146) | Marine microbial communities from Saanich Inlet, British Columbia, Canada - SI106_120 | ecosystem: Environmental > Aquatic > Marine > Inlet | place: Canada: British Columbia | collected... | reverse complement strand
CAGCAATACAGTCATAAATAGAAAAGGGACAGTCCGGTAAAGGGTACTCAATCAATTGGCTCTCGGGAAAACCTGGGGTGGTTCAAGTTCACAATGACGAAGTCTTAAGATTCCATCTATTGTTACCGTTAATAGAAAGGGGACAGGCCGGTAATGGGTATAAGTTTTAGTTATCACTTGTTATAAGTTTTACTTGGGGTGCCCACTTTGGATTTTAGAAGCTACCATCCGCTTTCAGAACTTTGGAGGCAAAGATGGCACGTGCATCACGAATTTATGTTTCAATTGAACATGGTAGCTACCACATTATCTCGCGAGTTGTCGGGAAGCAGTTTCTGCTAAGAGATCAGGAAAAAGAGCAGTACCTATCCATACTTGAGAGTCTTTCTCAGGCGTTTTTTGTCCAGGTTCATAGTTTCTGCATTTTAAATAACCATGTTCACTTACTTGTCACCGGTTTGGACGAAGCAGCGAATAGAGCAAGTGACGATGATCTATTAGAGCGTTACAAACTCATCTATGGGCCTGATGCAATGCCGCCCATGAGTTCCACTGACTTCGATGGTACAGAAATACCTGATGCTGATTATGGAATGGAGAGGCTAAGAGCAAGACTTGGTTCTGTTTCGCGCTTCATGCAGGAGTTACAACAGACTTTCAGTCGCTGGTACAACAAGACCCATAAACGAATCGGTCATTTCTGGGCCAGTCGGTTCAAGAGTATCCTGGTATCGAAAGATGAATCCCAACTGATTTGTGCCTCCTATATTGATCTCAACCCGATTAGGGCAGGTATTGTTGAAAGACCAGAGGACTACCGCTGGTGCTCCCTGGGCTTAATTGCAAGAAATCCAAATCGAGCCCAGAAGTTTCTGGTTCCGATTCCGATGCTCAAGGAAAAGGGTGAGTCATGCTGGGATTGGTATAGATTATTTGTCTACTCTTCGGGCTCCCTGGAGAAACCAGGATCAGCTTCAATTCCACTGAAAGAACTGGCTGAAATAGAGGAGTTGCAGGGCAGGTTGAATCTTTCAACCAGACTTCGCTACCGAGTAGCAAATCTATCAGAAGGATTAGCCTTCGGGACCCAGGCATTTATCGAGTCAATCCAAAGAAACCTGAGCAGGAAGTTTATTAGAGCCAGGAAATGCTTATCTGGCGACCTGCTCTACTCTACAAGACGCCTGGTTCACCAGGGCTACTAACCCCCAAATTCAAAAATCAAGCCAGCGGTTCTGAACCAAAGTTCAAAACCGATTAAGTCTGCCCAATCATAGTTCAATGGACAACTTGACAAGCTAAGCCATATTCCCAGCAATACAGTCATAAAAAATCATGAAAACACCCACCAGCTAGTCGCTAGAAAGCGCTTCTGAGACAAACTCCAGAAAGAAAAATCAACTGAAAAGACAACCCCCAAAAACTAGTGTGTCCCCTCTTTTTTCCTTCCGGTCATAGCTCATTTGCGCCAATGACGAAATGAGGGGTAGGATTTGTTGAGAATCCTCAAGCAGTGGTGTGTCCCCTTATTCTTTTTAAATGTTACCAATCAACTTAACGTCATCAAGATTCCGTAGCCGATGGTCCGCAGTTGAAAATCTTAGTCATTCTGACAAGAAGAAGGGGACAGGCTACTGGGACCGTTGGTTCAATTTTCACTTTTAAAAAGTAATAATATTGCTAAGGGGCTAAGCCACTAAAGCTTTTGAGGAAAGAAATATGGCAAAACATAGAATCTATTCAACCAGTTTCTCAAGTGTATATCCTCACTATATTACTAAGGCTGAAAAGAAGGGTCGAACCAAAAGTGAAGTGGATGAAATAATCTGTTGGCTCACCGGTTATGACCAAAAGGGATTCGAGTCTCAATTGAATAGTGAAGTGGATTTTGAGACCTTCTTTTCAAATGCTCCCGAACTTAATCCTTGTCGTAGTCTAATCAAAGGTGTTGTTTGTGGTGTCAGAGTTGAAAATGTCGAAGAAGATCTGATGAGAGAAATTCGTTATCTGGACAAATTGATTGATGAATTGGCAAAAGGTAAGTTGATGGAGAAAATTCTTCGCAGCCCCAGTTAAGAATGAAGAAGGGGACAGGCCAATATAGTTAATAAATTGTGAAATCAACTTCGTTTAACGGCTGATTCATAAATCTCAATCCAATCACCAGGACTGAGCTTTCTTACCAATTCAGCAATCAATTCAAAGGGGATCTTTTCTGGATTCTTAAATCGAATACAGCTCTTTCCCATATTCAGTTTGGCTTTACTGTGGTTTGGATATTGGGACACAAACCAGTCCAAGAGCTCTTGATCTGCATAAATTCCCATATGATGAAATGCGATATGTCCCTTAGTTGAGCCAATACCCATAAACGGCAAAGGCTGTTTTGGGTCACAATGATACCCATCTGGGTATATTGAGTGAGGAACTACATATCCAATGGTTCCGTAGCTCATAGTCTCAACAAAACCATTCGGAAGATTATCCAGTACCGTTTTTCTAAGTCTGGTGACGGCCGCTATCCTATCTTCCGGCAATTGCTCAATATACTCTTCCGGGGTCTCAGGTTTTTGGGTCATTTGTGATACTCCCAGAAAAAAAGATTAGATAACTTATCAGAATGAATTATCGCACATCTCCCCCATGAGATCTCAGCTTCCGTTTTCCAGGCCAACATCAGAAAAGATTCCGCTCTACCAGGAAGCCAAAAACTAGCAAAAACTAGTGTGGCCCCTCTTTTTCCCTCCATTTTTTGTTGAAACCCCAATTGACGAAATTCAGCAATTTCCTCATATTTAATAGGTGACATGGTAATTTGCCATTTCACTGCCTGCCTGGAAACCTGCTTTTTGAGAATCGCTATCCCCCATGCGTGGCAACTCTTAGACTTAAGGTAAAGCACCGGCTTTGCTAGTTCAGTTGCACACTGGAGGTGCATCATGAGTATGAGCGTTGGGAACTTAGCCTCACTGATGTCCAAAATGCCCGCTGCCGTAAAAACGGTGGAAAAGGGGGCTGTCATTCCTGGCAAACCAACCGAAAACCAAAAGGCCGAAACCCCCAAAACCGACGGAAAGACCACCAGGGCTAAGGCAACTTCAGGTGGTGACAGCGGCCACTACGGGGGAAAGATCACCCAGGCCAGGAGGGCTTTTACCGGATACAGTGTCAGTGACAATCTCAAGGCCAAGCAAGCAGCGGAGGCAAACGCCAAGGCCAAGACCGACAAGGCAGAGACTACAAAAGCCGAAACCAAGAAAGTTGATGCTCCCAAGGCCGAAGCACCGAAAACAGAAGCGAAGAAAACCGATGCTCCCAACACAGAATCCCAGGAAGCCGCGGCAACAAAGAAAAGAGAGCCATACCAACGTAAGACTTTCTCGGTAAGAAGGGATTATTCCCAGCCCGGAATCTCATTTACAAAGCCTCCTGAGACCCAAAAGGCCCAAACTCCCAAAGCAGAAACGCAAACAGATAAGACTGCCACAGGCAAGGAAAGCACTCCTGCTCGAAGGTCCTTTTCCGGCTTCAGTGTCCTTGATACGATCAAAAGCAGGGAAACCCAAGCCGCAAAGACTGATAATGCTGAAACAAAGACGGACAAAATCGAAACCCAGAAAACTGCCACTCCCAAGACTGAATCCCAAGAAGCCGCGGCAACAAAGAAAAGAGAGCCGTACCAGCGCAAGAATTTCTCGGTAAGAAGGGATTATTCCCAGCCCGGAATCTCATTTACAAAGCCTCCTGAGACCCAAAAGGCCCAAACACCCAAAGCAGAAACGCAAACAGATAAGACTGCCACAGGCAAGGAAAGCACTCCTGCTCGAAGGTCCTTTTCCGGCTTCAGTATCCTTGATACGATCAAAAGCAGGGAAACCCAAGCCGCAAAGACTGAAGTAAAGACTGATAATGCTGAAACAAAGACGGACAAAGTCGAAACCCAGAAAACTGCCACTCGCAAGACTGAATCCCAAGAAGCCGCGGCAACAAAGAAAAGAGAGCCGTACCAGCGCAAGAATTTCTCGGTAAGAAGGGATTATTCCAACCAAGGTATTTCATTTACTCCTCCTCCTTCCACCAAGAAGGCTTAGACAAGTAATACCACCCTAGCCGAAGATTACTAGTCTGTCCCGAATGGCGCTAGTTTAAGCGATTTTTGCACGGTATCTACTCCGGTGAGGGATCTCTTTCATTTCATACCTTGGGCGAGTCATCAACTCATAGTTTTTTGGCCTTCGCTTACGGCATCGAGAGCAAAAACTAGTGTGTCCCCTTTTCTTCGAGAGCAAAAACTAGTGTGTCCCCTTTTCTTTCCTTTTCTTCTTTTCTTCCCTTTTCTTCCTAGAACCTGAATCTAGCGCGTCTAGCAATTGAGCCGGTGGAAATGCTAGAACAAGAATACTCAAGAGATCAGTGGACGGTAAGTGGTCTGACACCTTTTTCTTGTTTAAATGGCATTGAGATCTGATTGACTGGATTTGAACTATTCCACGGGTTCTTTGATCACTCTGCCATTCTCGAAAATAACCACGTATCCACTGGTGCCCTTTGCTTCTCTTCTGGCTCTAATGGCCGCTCTTTTGAGGGCAGCTAAAGCACTTTCGGCATCTCGTTTCGGTTTTTCAGCTGATGGGTCTGAGATTTGATTAACCATGCTTACCCCCTCTTTCTAGTATAGCCGGAACTGAGCCGTTATTCTCAAAGAGAATCCATTCGTTAACCAAGCCCTTATAAGATGAGTTAAAGTTCTTTTGTCCAGACTTAAATCGGCGCTCTATCACATCGGCTGGAATGTTGTGGCCGCCCTTTCGAACCCTTTCAGAAACTCTGGTGATAGCTATATCCACACTGCTCAGGCTTAGAAAGTAGAGTCGTACGAAATAACCAAGTTCTTGCCACCTCGGGATGTGTCTTGTGTAATTCAAGCCACTCAAGGTTGTTTCGAAGGAAAAACTTTCCCCTCGGGAAACAAGGCGGTGAATCTCCTGAAGCATAAGCCTCCCTGCTCGAACTGCGGATACCGAAGGGTCAAATGGACTCAGGCCGGAAGCAATGAGATCCGCATTTACAAATATTAGACACTTGGCTTCATTGGGCAAGAACTCTCTGGCGAATGTCGTTTTGCCCGCGCCGTTTGGACCAGCAATGATGAGGATTTCGGGAGATGGAGCCATAGAGAGTCTATTATTGCATAGGAAGTACTGTTGTGGACTGGTTATAGAAGGAATGGATGGATTCCGCGATCAAGTCGCGGAATGACAAACTCTTAAGATCCGTGAGTCGAGGTGCGAAGTTTTTGGGTAGCTCTGGGTGAGCGAAAAGTCCTCTGCTCGAGCAGACGACGAAGAGCGTGGCATCGTCACGTTCAAGGAGGATAAACGAAGCAGTGGGCTTTGCAGCCAGCCAGAGCTCCCAAAAATTTCGCACCTCGGCTCACCACATATATAATGAGCCTCGTGGAACTTGGCTCCAGGGATATTATCCACTTCTTAGTCTTCGTGGCGGTCCTACTGACCTACTACCGCAGTCGTTCCAACCCAAAAAACAAACAGCAAATCCCCTCTCCCAGGCCTCTGCCGGCATGGAGTTCCCCCAGCCGTCACTCCATTGAGACCGCCGCCAAAAGGGCTCATGAGAATGATCTTGAATTCCTTGAGCAATGCCTTCAGCACCCCGATGATGAGATTTCTCTCTATGCATCTGAACAGCTCTCACATATCAAGAATCCCAGGGCACTCCAGATTCTCATGGACCAGATTCAAACCCTGGACCAGGAGTTAAGTGAGGCAAAGTCTTGCGCTGAAATCCCTCAACCCTCCTCAAGGGTTGAAAAATACAAAGAGCCAGAGCAGCAGGAATCCTTAGATACCCTCGTACATCCAAGGCTCCTCGACCATAGCCTTAAGAATTTGAAACCTGCCTATGAACCTTTACCTAAGAATCCGACCGGCGAACAAATCCGCGACGCCCTATGGGCCCTTATTCTCACGGAGCTAACTCCTGAAATGGACCGATACTATGCCCTTAAATCATTCACCTTTCATCCTGTTGCTCCATCCATTGAGCGACTGCAAAGGATTCTGAGAGATTCTTCTCGCTGGGTTGTACTTGGCGGACTGGAAATTACTGCTCACTTTGAGATCAGGGAAGTTGTACTCCTGATTGAACCTCATTTAAGGAGCAAAGACCCGGCCCTGGTCATCGAAGCAATTTACGCACTGGTAACACTTGGAGCCAGATCCAGTCGATCCAGAATCCGACCTCTTCTCTCCCACTCCAGTCGTTTGGTCAAGGAAGCCGCTTCGTATGCGCTGGAGAAACTCTCAAATTCGATTCGATCCGAAACCTGATCCCGCATAAATAGTGGAAGAATGATAGAATTCACAACGGGTTTAGTTTTTTCAAAAAAATGCGTATTTCTGTTGCTTTTGTCCTATTCATTCTCATTCAGTTCGAAGGGCGAACCGCCATACTCAATTTCGTGGAGGACGATTCCCCGATTTTTTCCCTACTCTCCTTGCTTCAGAGTCGTTTTGAGCCCCATGAGAGGCTTCAATTTCATAAGTTCAAACCAAAGAATTCCGAAGAGTTTCTGAGCCTGAGCAACCGTACAGGCGTTGTTCTGAGCTTATTTTATCGGTCTTCGGAACCCGGGCTTCCCATCATTTTGACAGCCCCAGATCAGAGTTCCTCTCTCTTGGACACAGAAAAAGTCCAGTTCGCCCGGAAGATTCTGAAGCGCTTGATTGAGATTCTTGGTGAGAAGGAAACGGTCCACCTCGGCCATATCCCTTATGCGGAGACAACCTATTTAAGCTCTCCTTACATTGTGGTTCGTGTTCCCACAGACTTGGATTTGGAGAAGTTTTCCACGAAATTGGCCACATTCTTCACCGAAATTTTCCCCGATCATATCCAGATTACAAAGCCTCAAGAGGTAGCGGCCCAACCTTCCAAATCCAAACCCCGGGAAGAGGGAAACTGGTTTTTTCAGGAGGAGTCCAATCCTTTCTACACTTCCCGCGATCTTCAAGAGAGGGATGAAGAAAGGAATTTGCTGGAGAATTTTCAAAGAAAGGGAAATATAGAAGACCCGCTGTCGGCATTTGAAGAAGAGACTGACGCTTCCTCCTGGGGATTGCAGAATCCTCTTCAAAGTCTTTTTTCATCCAGATCAAGCCCGAAACTCAGCACCCCCCGTGTTGAAGATGTTCCCGAACCTACCGCAGTGGAGGAGACTCAACCAGGACTTCTATCCGCCTTCTTCTCCCAGGATGGGATCCACTTAAATCCACCTGAAAGAAATCAGTCCCGATCAGTAGAAGGCTCCGAGCCACCTCTCCCTGAACCCACTACAGAAAACTCCCTGCGGACCAACCCAGGTGATAGAGATAGTGAACAGAGTGAGATCACGAACCAAGAGCCGCAGCCGCAAAACAGTTCCTCCCAACTTGTAAGCATGATTGAGAATTCCATCGGCTTGAGTCCGCCAATGACCCCAACTGAACATTTGTCTGTACTGGATTCCATAGAATCTCTGGTTTCACAAATTGAATCCACTTCCTCCCAGCAGGGTTTAACTACTTTTGCCTCCATTTCAAGATCAGGTTCGAGCATCAGAACTACGGGAGTATCAACAGTGACTACTGCTTCTCTGCTCTCTAACCTGACCGGATCCTCCCTTCCCTCCCAGCCGGCATCTTCTACACAAAGCCCCCTGCAAACATCCAGAGCAAAGGGAGTCAGGGGAAGTAATAATTTAGAAAACTTATATTTTTTACAAGCACCCTGGGATAGACCGCAGGCTCCTGCCCATCCAACCACTTCTGATGGATTGGATCCTATCCCTGAATATCTTAAGCCATGAACGTTCCCATCCGATTTAAACGAGACGATACTAAGAATTCAGGAAGTCGGATGCTGCGCATAGTTATCGGGGTATATTTGCTGCTCACCACAACGGGAACCTATTTTTGGTACCAGAATTCTCAGAGTCCTGAAGTCCCTTCAAAGGCATCTATAAAGGCTCAATCCCAGGACCCTTTCCCTGCACGAACCGGGACGTCGAATCCTTTGGAGTCCCCGCAAATCAAAGGCAGTAGCATGCCACGAAAGGAGACCAAAAGAACCCGCTGGACAGTCTTTGTACCTTCGATCAGACTACCCTACCTACAGAGGTCCCCATTAAGCATCAATCCGGACCTCCCCCCGCTGGAACTTCTCAATAACCTGGTGGAAGCTACTGGTCTAACTAAGAAAGTAGAGGGGGTTTACGCTCGACCGGTGCGTACCTTTTTCGTTGAGGGTGATCGAATCATCATCGACCTTCAGGCAGGTTATGCGGATCTTCTTAAGGGCTCTGATCTGCGCTCGGTACAGAATCTGTTTTCACTGGTGAATTCCATTCTTGAGAATGTTTCCCAGGATCGAGTCCTCTTACTATTCCAGGGTAAGCCCTTTAAATTGAAGGGATCGGAGCTCAATCTCATCCGAGAGATGACCTTCAATCCGTCCATCATTGAACCAGGCTCCAAATCAGAAACCTGATGCTCCCCCTCCTTCTTTTTCTTAGCCTGATATTCTTCTCTCAGGCTCTAGAAATTAAGGTGGTTCCAAGCCATTCACCTCAATTTCTTGAAATTAGACACGATTTGCCCAGCTGGGGAAAAGTACAAGTTCGATTTATCTCCAAAGACCGTGATCTGAGTCAATCCATAGACCTGTTTCCCGCTTCAACGGTGACCCTGAGACTTCCTATCCCAACAGGCCAGGAAGGTAGAATTCCGCAAAAGGTAGAAGTTACCGAGATTCACTACACTTACAAGCAACAGCGTAAGGCCGGTTCTTTTGGCTCCGGTCCGGGTCAGATGCGTTCACCCATCTCCATCTCCGCTGACGCCTTTGATCATATCTACGCAATTGATTCCTCCGACGATCGAATTCTGAAGTTTTCCAGGGAGCTTAGATTTCTACGCGAATATGGAAGTTTTAACTGGGATACTTCCAACTCTTTTAAAGAGGACTTTTCTTCCATCGAAGAGGGGCAATTCGATGGTGCCAGGGATCTTGTGTCCGGTCCCAATCTAACCTTCTTCGTCTCGGATATGAGAAACAACAGGATTGTGGAGCTAGATCTGCAGGGACGATTTGTTCGGGAAATCATTCCTGTTGATGAGTTTGATGAACCCACCGTGATTGAAATGAATTCGCGCCATGAAATTGCTGTTTTGGATTCTCAAAAGGAAAGAATTGTTCTGTTCAATTCTTTTGGACAAAAACTCTACACACTCGGGGGCTATGGGAAATCGAGGGATCGCTTCCAGAGTCCTGTGGATTTTGTTTTCAATCACCACGATGAGTTAATCGTTCTGGACACGAAAGTACCTGAAATCAAGAGATTTTCTTCCGCTTCACGCTTTATGGGATCCAAAAAACTAAAGGACTCTCCCGTGGGCCTGGCACTGGATCCTTTCGGATACGTTGTGGTCCTTTACAAAGACAGGCTTGAATTCTTCACTCCAACCCTCGACGAGGTCGCCTCGCCCTTCAAAGATCCAAAGGAAGGTCAGGGGGTTCGAGACCTTTGCTTTACCTCAAACCGCCATCTCTACGTTTTGAAGGATGATCCAATTCAATTGATTGAATTCGTACCCAAACTAAGAATCGATAGAGAGACTCTTGAGCTATCCGCAATTAAGCCGTGAAAGTGCTTTACTCAATTGTAGGACCCTACCCAAGAAGGCTTATGTGCAGGATCTGGGCAAAACACTTCATTTTGAGTATATTCCCAATCCGTTCTTTGCTAGACTGCGCTACCATTTCCAATTCCACTTACCATGATAATTTCTAGACCAGGACATTTATGAAGCGGGTTCTTTTCGGTTTTCTCATCCTTGTGATCGCCCTTTCCCTTAGCGGTTGTTTAAACCGTAAAAAGCCGAAAACATCGCAGTTGAAAGTTAGTTCCGCACTAAAACGTAAGGATCGCATCGAGCAGCTCTATAACCTGGGATGGATCGCAGGCAGCGGCGGTAATTTTGAGTTAGCCGTGAACCAGTTCAAAGAGGTACTGCGGATGAATCCCAGACACGTGGGCGCTACTCATGACCTGGGACTGGCGCTTGCCAAGCTGGGTAAAATGAGACAGTCCATTGATTATTTTCATAAGGCACTGGAA
>Ga0257122_1002991_pt1 | contig 10187 bp, 7 predicted proteins | sample SI106_120metaG_FD_190146 | JGI IMG/M metagenome (GOLD analysis project Ga0257122, IMG submission 190146) | Marine microbial communities from Saanich Inlet, British Columbia, Canada - SI106_120 | ecosystem: Environmental > Aquatic > Marine > Inlet | place: Canada: British Columbia | collected... | reverse complement strand
GTCGTAGCGTCGCCACCAACGGAGCCCGGATAGCTTCCATGTGGGGGGGGCGATTTTCCGGATCGGCGTCCAGCATGGATGCGATCAAGTCGACGATACCTTCGGGAACGTCTTCGCGCGTGATGCGCGGGGCTTGCCAATTCCCTTCGAGCACAGCCTTGATATAGGCCTCGGGCTTGTCTACGAGTAAACGTTCTCCGCTAAGACATTCCCAAAGCGCGAGGCCGACGGTGAAGATATCGCTTCTTTGGTCGAGTGCGTGTTTGAGGATGACTTCTGGTATGGCGTATCCGGGGCTGCGAAAAAGCCGAGACGGTTTCTGCTGCCCTAGACGCAGGGCACCAAATGAACCTAGGTCGACGATCTTCACAACGCCGTCAAATCCGAGCATGATTTCCAAGGGCCAAGCCGGGTCTTTGCTAACCTCTTCAGCTGCGCGTTCTTCTCGACGACGAATACGAAGATAACTCAGTCCCTCGATCATCTCGAGAGCGACATAGAGCGCAAACTCTAGGGGCAGCGGTCCTTGTTCATCCACTTGAGCGATCAACTGGGGCAGGTCGATGCCGTCGATATGCTCCATCGTGATGAAGGGTTGGTCGTCGATGGTACCGACCTCCAGCACCTGTACGACGTTCCCATGATGCAAATTGACCAGCAGAGAGGCATCGGCCCGGAACCGCTCGGCGAATTCAGGCAAGGCGGTGAGTTGAGGTAGGATTCGCTTTACTGCGCAAAGCCGTGGAAATTCACCCATTGTTCGGGCGAGAAAGACCTCGGCGGTATTTCCTTGGGCCAAGCGGTGTTGCAGCAGGTAGCTGCCGAAAAGGCCCGGTCTATGCGGGGCAGTCACGTCGTTCATGGGGCCACTTTACCAGTCCGGATAGGCGTGTCGCAAAATTGGCGACGTGCTTTCTCTTCTCTTTTTGCGCCCGTTTTTCCGCGACAGAGATAGGTCCCTACGCTCCGGAAACGTGAGGAATATTGCTTGGTCAGAAAGCCAATTCCGTAACGGTGTACTTATCTTGAAATCGGGTGGCTATGGTAGCCACCGGGGTCTCCGACAATCGGTCAAAGTGCTTGAAATGACGACCTGCAAATTGGCACAGGCCTTGCTTCGGTTACAGATATGTTTCCAAGACGTACGGAGTTCGCTATGAAGTCTCGTTTACTTCTCAGTTCGGCCCTTATTGCAGCCACACTCGTTGTGGGTGTGTCACGCGCCGATGCCGCAGTCTGCACCGAAGCCCCCGATGTGTTGATCCTCTTGGATCGCTCGGGGAGCATGAAGAGCACGATCAGTGGACAGAGTAAATGGAGCTGGGCCAAGACCGAGATCAACAACGTGGCGGGTCAGCTGCAGAACCAACTCAACCTGGGCCTCATGCTTTTTCCGGCGTGGCCTCACGTGAGCAACTGCACGGCCGGCTCGGTGAACGTGGATCCAGGAACCGGTAACGCTTCGGCCATCGCCGGCCAACTCAATTCTGCGGTTCCCGACGCCGGTAACACTCCGATCGTTGTTTCGTTGGACGCGGCGCTGACCTACTTCACCGGCCAAAATCCGCTCAAGCCCTACACCCCTACGCCCGGTCGGGAGCGAGTCGTCGTGTTGATCACCGATGGCGCGGATACTTGCAGCGGTTCCAACGCAGGTCGTTCCCCGGCGGACATCACGTTGCAACTCAGTCAGGCGGGGATTAAGACCTATGTCGTAGGCTATGACCAATCGAGCGGTTGTCAGTACGTCACCGGCTGCGTTCAAACCGCAGCGCTAGAGGCGGCCGCAGCCAATGGCGGGACCAACTATCTCAAAGCGGACAATCCCGGTGAGGTCGAGACGGCGTTAAAGCAAATTGCCGCCGAGCTGGCTTGTTGCGGCAACGGTATCATCGACAATGGCGAATCCTGCGACGGCAATTGCAGCGCTTCGGTGCTCTGCCCCGCCAAAGAGTGTTATTCCACGACTTTGAATCCCGCATCTGCGGATGCCTGCAATCCGACGTGCAACTACAACGCTGTCGCCGGTTGTGTTCCACAGGGCGAATGCAATGACGGAACAGTCGGCGCGGGCGAGGCCTGTGACCCTCAAGCCACCGGGACATGCGCCCAATTGCTGACCCAATGTAACGATGGCAACAGCTGCACCGTGGATAGCCTGGATAGTTCCATCGACCCCTGCAATCCGATTTGTAAAAACGAGCTGATTACGGGATGTAACCCCAATCCGGTGCCAGAAACGCCGGCATATTGCCGAGATGGCAACGTGGATCCCGGCGAGCTCTGCGACCCGGGTGCGACCGGCTTCTGTATGACCGATGCCCAATGCGATGATGGCGTTGCGTGCACCCAGGACTCGGCGGACAACTCGGATCCCTGCAACCCCAAATGCTCCAACGTTGATATCTGTAGTGATCTCTGCGGCAACTATCAGGTGGATAGTATTACCGGCGAGACCTGCGACACCAAGCTCACATGGCCGGCCGCTGGCGCCTGCCCGGAGCTGCCCGTTCACTGTGACGATAGCGACCCGACCACCATCGACGGTGTCTTGAATGCGCAAACCTGCTACGCCGCCTGCACGCATACGCCGACCACCACCACCGGCCCTACCTGCGGCAATGGCACCGTGGATCCGGGCGAATGGTGTGATGGCAACTGCCCGACCTCAGATGCTGACTGCAACAAAGGCGATTCCTGCACGCTTTACACGCTGCAGGGTACAGGGTGCATGCGCTTCTGTGCCGAGCAGGCCATCACCTGGTCCGCCAACGGCGACGGCTGCTGCCCCGCCGGTGCCACGAGTCTGACCGATTCCGATTGTCCCGGTGGATGTGGAAACGGCGTGCTTGAGCCCCAACTCGGGGAGGAATGTGACCCCAAGATTCTCAGCGGTGAGGGCGCCTGCATCCAGGCCTGTGACGACAACGACAGTTGTACCGTCGATACCATGACAGGCGGGGCCTGCGCTCCGAAATGTAATTTCGTTCCCGTGGGTCCCAACACGGTCAGCGATGGCTGCTGCCCCGCCGGCATGGATTACTTCCAAGACCCTGACTGTCCCCGTCCCTGCGAGCCAGACGTGAAGGACCCAGGCTGTATCAATCCTTGCGCATCGGTGAATTGTCCCGATGGCCAATATTGCACCGTCGGAAAATGTATACCGTGGCCGGAGGAAACCGACCCCGACCCCATCGGTAGCTCCCTTGGGGGCAATCAGATTTCCGGTGGTTGTGATTGCCAAACGGGTACGGGTTCTAACGGCTTGACAGGACTTCTCTCAATCTTTGGATTAGCTTTGCTTCTGCGCCGCCGTCGGCGTCGCTAGACTGCTTGTCGCCAATGCACCCATAAATTCCGGGTAGAATCTTGCCATCGATCGACGCCCATTGCATGGTGGCCTCGTAATCGCCCTGCCGAGGCTGGGCAAACCGAAACACCTCTGCTAGGATGTCCGGCCTATGCGGTACCCGATCTTTGTATTTCTCGCGCTGCTTTCCGTTTCCCTCGTATCCTCCAGTGCGGATGCCTATCGTTACACCCACGAGATTCTGCCCGGCGAAACCCTCGGTTCCATCGCTAAGCGTTATCGGATTAAAATCAAGCAGATAAAGCGCCACAATCGTATTCGTGGTCACCGGCTCAGGGCCGGTCGCAAGCTGAAGATCATCTCCAAGAATGCCACCCGCACCCGCTCGAAGGTTCGCCACACGGTGCGCAAAGGAGATTCTCTCGGACGCATTGCCCGCAAGTACAAGATGAAGCTACGTCTGCTCAAGGCACTGAATCGACGGGCCGCAAAACGCCCGCTACGGCTGGGAGCAAAACTTTGGGTAGTACGTGAAGGAGCGGCACCGAAGGGTGGAATAAAAGGGCTCTTTCAAATGAAGGATGGCGTCGGGTATACGGTGCGTCGTTCCTACCGAGCCTGGGGAACCATGAATACGCTGACGCGTATTGCAGATGTTCACGGGGCCTACAGCCGCCGTTATCCCGATGCTCCAGCTCTCAGAATCTATGATTTAAGCCAGAAGGGTGGCGGTCGCATTCCACCTCACGTATCTCACCGCACCGGATTGGATGTCGACCTTCCTTATGTTCAGCAGGTGGGCAAGGTAAGGCGCAAGGCGACGGGCAAGAGTCTAGACCTTGAGCGTACCTGGTATCTGATCAAGAGCTTCGTCGATACCAATGAAGTGAAGTATATCTTCATGGAATATCGGCTTCAGAAGGCGCTTTATGAATATGCCGTTAAGTCTGGTGTATCAAAGAGCTTTGTGAATGAGCTATTCCAGTACCCTGCGGGGAGGCATGGCGGCAAGGGGATTATTCGCCACGAGCCTGGTCACGCCACCCATTATCATGTTCGCTTCTATCCGGGGCCTCGCCGGCCCGCGCCTACCAGCTAGCGGCCAACGATTAGGCGCTAGGGTTTCGGCGGCGGTGGCGCACCCATTTGGCCGCCCGCGCTCAACAATAGAAATTTTCCGTTGCTCAGTTTGACGACCCCTGGATCTCCATGGGGCGCCCGTTCACCTGCTTCGGTCTTCCAGCTGAATCCGTCTGTCGAAATTGCTGAAAACGCCCCGGGGGCGCCTTGGTTGGTGCCGTAAAATCGCAGACCATCATCGACCACGATAGCGCTGCCGAGCAGGCGTGGCCCACCCAGGTCGATCTTCTCTTGCAGCTCGAAGTTGAGTCCATCGCTGGAGGTGGCGTGGAGGTTCAGTGTGCTGGGACCGGCCATCGTATTTTCGGGTGCGAAGTAATGCCAGGTTCCCTTGAAGTAGACCACCGCCGGGTCCAGTACCGTGGTGTTTTCGAGTTCAACGCGAATCCCCTCTTCGTAGACGAAGGCGTCTTTGATCGACTGGGCCTTGGCCGAAACGCAGACTGGACTCTTCTTGCCGGACAGGTGGTATGTGAAATAGAGCCTGAGAGAGCCATCGTCCAGTTCGACGATCGTTGGATCCACCGCCGATGCCTCCGGGGCAACGGGCTCGGGCAGATCCTTAACCTCGAGCAGATGGGGCCCATCCCAGGTTAGGCCGAGGTCCGCGGACGTCGAATAGGCGAAGACGTTAAACAGGGCTTCGTCACTGAACGAAAAATACTGATAGACCGCGATCAGCGTGCCGGATTTATCCTGCAAGAGATGGGGGACCCCCGCATGCTTGACGAGCAATTCCCGCTCCGTGAAGTTGAGTCCATCGTCTGAGTCATAGACATAGAGATCCTGATCCCAAGGGCCCATCTTGTCCGGCACCCAGGTGGGGCGTTGCTCGACCCCTGTATCTGGATCGGATGGCTGGATACCCTGGTCGAGGGATGGGGGCACTCCGGCGTCGGGTTTCGACAAAGGTAAATCAGCGGGGACGGTGCCCTGGTCGATTGGGCCAACGGAGGGGCTGTCGCCGCAGGCGCCAAACATCATCACGGTGGCGGCCAAACCAAATAGAATAAAACCTCTCATCGCATCGCTCCTGGGTCTTGGGTTGAGGTAGTTGGAGGTATGCAAACCTCGCACCTCATCTGCACCCTATATTTACAGCTGGTTAGGGCGAGAACGCAAACGTAGGGGGGAACCGTTGTTTGTCTTTGGTGGTTTATGCGTTTACGGGGCTTTTGTTTGCTGCTGACCTGGCGGTCGAAGCTTTGGAAGGGGACGGTGTGAGCTTTGTTCCTTCTGGCACTCACAGAATTGGCGCTATCATGGGATGCGCTGCTGGGATGCGCTGCTGGGATGCGCTGCTGGGATTCGCTGCCGTTGATCGGGACGTCAAAAAGTCAGTTGAAAGCCGGCACCGGTGCCCGATTTGCCGGCGGCATCGACAAAATTGATAGCTGCCATGTTGATTCTTTGGCTTTCTTCCCGCCCGACCATGACTTGATTGATGATCCCCGTAATGATCGTCGATGCCCCTATCGCGATATTCGCTGCACCGTGAACACGCATTCCAGGACCTACATCGGCCATAATCGTGCCGGAGACACCGAACAATGTCTGCAATCCGCCGGTTACATAGCCGATGATTGCTGAAATATGGTTCTTTCGTTCTTTGCCAATGGCGTAGCTGTTGAAGCCGAGTGCGATTCCGTTGGCTATCGTGAATGGCAGTGTGACGGCCAGTCCGTAGACCAGATGGCCCTCGGTTTCATTTTCCGGCGGGCTTGTCGCCGAGGCTATGTTGCTCTCGCCCAACGCCATTAAGAACAGAATGGCTGCACTGATGAAGAGACAGCCTGCAAGCGCGCCGAAACCTGCTGAGAATCCGCCAGCAGCCGAAGGATGATTCTGCACGCCCATGCCGATGGAAATGAAAATGCAAGGCAAGTTTAGCAATAGGAGGGTGGCCGGGGACAAAACGAAACCTACCACGCGGCCTATGAAGTTCTTCATCCACCGAGATTATACGAATGGGGCGAATGGGTCCCAAAAGCGCGTGCTGTCTTCAGTTCGTTCTACGGAGAGTCCATCCATGGTGAAAGGGCGAGCGATCTATTCGAACCAATCGTGGCCGCGATGAGAAAGCGTCTTTTCCTTTTTTCCTTTGGATAAATCCACGCTCACCGCCCTGGCAGGAAAACCGTGGGAGGAGGGGGCATAGATCCGAATGCTTTCGGTAGCTCGCCAGCCCTGGATTTCCTTGTTTACAGAGTCCGCGACGCCGCGGAGCTCCTTTTGGCTGGTATCTACCTCCGCCAGGGCAAAAATACCGTGGAGCACTTCGAGAACGGCCACCGTCTTGCCTTTCTGCACCTCACCGACCGCCGCCCAATCGGCTTCTCTATGGCTATTGAACCAACGGATTTCGGTATCCGCTAGTTGGAATGATTCCTTCGTTAGCCCCACGTCGATCAAAGCGAAAACTCTCTTGGAGCTAAGTGAAATCTCACTGCCTAGGGTTGGGTCTTTGCCCCCAACCCTAGGCAGTGGTGGCAGTGTTTCGCCCGGTTTCATTGGCGTCACGCCGAAGAAAATAGTCCCGGTTGATCCCCTTCCTCTAAAATAAAGGTGCGTTGCCAAGAGAAAACGCGTGCGAATTTCGTAGACCTTGTTCTTTAGCGGTGAGGGGTCAAAGACGGTGACGTTGTCATCATTTGTTTCGTCAACGAGCTCTGTCACCACGAGGTAATGTCCGTTCATTTCCTCGCTCTTTGTCCCTCCGACTTGGATGAGGACTCCGGGCCGCTGTGGGCCCTCGATAGCCAGCGCCTCTGTAAGAGCCATGACGAATACGTCCATATCGTCACGTCCATCTTTCGAAATGGCCTCGTTGGCGGTATCGAATTTCTTTTGGGCTTTTCTTTGTGCTCTGCCGGCCTTGCTGGCCCCCAATTCAAGGTAGGCCTGCCGATAAGTATTCCAAAGGTCGAAATCAAACCGATGGCCACTGCAATCTTTGATGTCCCATTTATATCGTTTCTTACCCCAAATAGCGGCCCAATGGTTGAGCAAATGGTAAAGCTCTCGGGCATTAAGCCCGTCTTTGACGTTGTCATCCCGAACGCGGGGATCCGCTCGCATCACATCCGCCATCTTCTGAATCATACTCGGTTTGATGGCAATACCCGCTTCGCCCAAACTGCCTCCTTCAATGGGAGGCTTATCCATACGCTGGACGCCACCGTAACGAAAAAAGGCAACGCAGGTGGGGCCACAATCGCTGTCTCCCTGATCCTGCTGGATATCTTCGAGCTTCTTGATCGGTTGGGTCATGTCTGGCCCCCGCTACGCGTCGCTTCCCAAATATCGAATGACGCTCTTGTCCACCCTTCTCCTTCATCATCCGCCGTTGCCACATAGTAGTTGGGGCGGGAAACCAGATGGTGGGTTACCTGATATTGCCGCCCCCCCGACTGAAGTTCGCAATTGATGTCGACGGTGTCATTTGCGTCCAACTTTTCCGTGAGGGTGAATAGGGCGCGATTTCCATCTGCTTCCGTAGCGACTTTTGTATTGTCGCAGCTCCAGCTATAGGTGCCTTCCAGGCGTGGGCCAACGAAAGCAGCCACCAGTTGGGCCTCTCCCAACGCACCAAAACCGCTGGGAGGCTCTATGCCCCTATCGCCCTGAATTACCAATTCGCTGAGGTAATCGCGGCGCGTGGCTGAATCAGCGTAGATGCTGTCTAGAGTTGGATCAGCGCCGAGGTCCACGGTTTCGCCGGGACCAAAGAATAGAATCTCCACACGCCGATTGGTTGCGCTCCGATAATTGTCTTGGCCAATGGCCGCGATGGGGTGGCTCTCTCCACAGCCGGTATGGCCCTCCGAGACCAATTCCAGTGAAGTGCGCCGTGAATCAAGATCGGTTCCTTCAGATTGGAGCGAAAGAGCCAATGCCTTTTCGAAAACGTCGAAGAATGCGCCAAATGTTTGCGGGCCGACAATGCCATCCACGGCGATGTCCTTTTCGAACGTGAAGTTATAGAACGCCTGAAATTCGTTGGTCGCCTTTTTCGATTGTTCGCCTAAGATGCCGTCTAACGCACCCGGATCTGTGGGCCAGCCGAAACTCGAAATCCATTTGAGAATCGCTTGAATATCCTTGGGCTGATGGTGTCCCAGTGAAAGGTCCACCCATGACTGCCGTTCCCCGCGAATCAAATGGAGCACGTTGCGGGCGCGATCTTGGGATAGCTTGAGGTTATACGCGTCGTCGCCAACGGTATCGGCGTGACCGACGACCAACATGCGATAATCCGAATTGTTCTTTAAATATGCGAGAGAAGCCCTGATGACGGATAGTCCGCTCAGTTCGTCAGCTGCAGCATTCCCCGTGCGCAGCCCCCCCGGCAGAAAGAGCACGCTATCGTGACCGAAATGAATATCCTCCATTTCCAGAATCTGAACCGATCTTCCAGCTTTCTTGGGAGTCCCTTTGACCCGATGAGTTTGGCCCGTTCGAAGGCGCAACTTGAATATGGCAACGTAGTCTGCCGAGACCCAGCCTCGGCAACTGCCGCCCCCTTTTGAGGGACCGCTTACCTCATACCAGCCCTCCCGTTGATCGAGGATCTCAACCTCACTACCATCGGGAATGGAGTCAATTGAGTCTTCATCGAGGCCCGGGCCCTTCCTCACCCTTAGGGTAGGTGAAGCCTTGATTGTGCCGATACGTGTCATGCGTCTTCCACCCTCTGCAGAATTGCCATCGAATTGACAGAGTTTACTGAGTACCCAAACCGCTGACAACGTTTTTGCTAGGGGGGATCGGTCTCCCTCTCCACCTCTCCCTACCCATCGTAATTGTCTGAGCGGAAGAGCAAGCCTCATTGACCAGGGTAGGATACAATCATCCTCGGTGGGTTTTACATTCATTCGCGCGCTTCGGAGCCAAGACCATGCAATCCAAATCCTCCGGCCTTTCCTGGTCACAGGACCTCTACCTCAAGGCCATTCACTATGTGGCTGATAAGCACCGCGGTCAGACCGTGCCAGGATCCGATGGGCTTCCCTACTTACTCCACCTATCTAGCGTTTGCATGGAGGTGTTTGGGGCATTGTCCGTCGAGAAATCGGCTGATGCAGATCTTTCGATGCAATGTGCCCTGCTGCATGATGTACTCGAAGATACGGAGACCTCGTTCGAGGAGCTTGTCACGGCATTTTCGCCGGAGGTCGCCGCGGGGGTTGATGCGCTCACAAAGCGTGAGTCCGTTGGTGACAAAGCCGCACAAATGGCCGATTCCCTTGATCGCATCAAGGCTCAGCCAAAGGCGGTCTGGATCGTGAAGCTCGCCGATCGCATCACAAATCTACAACCACCCCCATCGCAATGGCCTAATGAGAAGTGCACCCGCTATCGCGACGAAGCCATTGCGATTCAACAATCCCTTGGAAGTGCCAGTTCATATTTGAATGAGCGAATGAAGACAAAGATTGAAAGTTACGCACAATATACCTAGTTGGATTCGCAACTCGAAAAGGAGTTGCGTTTTGGCGTTCTTGGCAACGTCTAGAAGGTGGCAGACCGCGGGAGAGACTTACCAGCGGAAGCCCAAAGTGGCCTGGACGGAATAGCCTCGGTCGACAAAATCGGTTCCGTGTTGCTCAATGTGCATTGCCACGGGTAGCGACTGGAGTCACCGAGGCGGATTTTGTGAGAGCCTCGTAAACCATTATTATCCGACCGCCTCTTGTTGATCCATCATTGAATCGATATTTTTCTTTGCCTTGATCGC
>Ga0257122_1002981_pt1 | contig 10203 bp, 10 predicted proteins | sample SI106_120metaG_FD_190146 | JGI IMG/M metagenome (GOLD analysis project Ga0257122, IMG submission 190146) | Marine microbial communities from Saanich Inlet, British Columbia, Canada - SI106_120 | ecosystem: Environmental > Aquatic > Marine > Inlet | place: Canada: British Columbia | collected... | reverse complement strand
CGGCGGCATGGGCGGCAAGGGAAGGTTGGGCTTGGCTTCCGCTGATAGTAGACGTAAGCAGATAGTCATCTCCAACGGGAAGACCGTTGGACAACAGCATGCGGCCGCGTATGTCGGTAAGCGAAGGGGTATCTTTTTCGGCGACGGACCAAGCAGCGAGGAGTCGGCCCGATTTCATTTTCACCAACACAGGGGAATTATGATTACGGGTTGCCGTCGTATTGAGCTGGAACGCGCTTTCCGCGGGTTCGCCATTGGATAAGAAACGACGCATACGAATATCCGAATGTGAATTGCCGGTCTGGCGCTCGCTCCAGATTGCGGTATAGCCGCTTTCCGTGGCCTGGATATCGAAGCCATAGACCGCCCCGCTGCTTTCACTATTCAGCGGTACGTCCACAGACAGTTCGTCCGCCTTGGAGACAAATCGAGCGAATAGGTTTCCTCCTGCCTTCCAGGCCAGGGCAAAGCCTCCTGCATCATGCGCGCTTGCTGCTGGTGATGCCTTCTCTGCACAAATGGGTTTTTCGAAGGGTTGGCAGGTCATCCCATTTGGGCATTCGCTATCCTGAAAGTTGTCGCAGGCGTAGGTACAAATATCGTTTTTGACATTGGGCACTGTGTCGGCGATCTCGCGACAGAATTGACCGCTGAGACAATCCTCATCTTTTTCACAGAGCGTATACGTGCCGTTGAGCTCAATATCGAAAGTGGTGGAAATAGAAAAAGGCTCGATGCTCGTGCCGAACAGCGCTTTTGTCGGTAGGCCGGTGTCGTCTAGCGTATGGCCAAAGATCTGCGCCTTATTCGATTCGCCGGTGCCTTGCATCCAGACCACCACGGCCCGTCCATCGGCTAGTTCGACGATGTCAGGTGTGTTGGGGGTTGGCAGAGCCGGATCGCTAAGGGCTTGGTCTTGAGTTGTCGCCTTGCCGTCGCGATAAAAACCCATTGCACGAATGACCCTGTCTCCTTGCCAGGCGACCACATAGTTACCGTTGGGGCGGGCGGTGATCGCGGGCATGTCGTAGTAGGCATTTTCACCGTTGGCGACGAAGTCGGGCCCAGCCGGCTGCCCCTCGCTGTCGAAGACGCGTGCGTGAATATCGCAACGGTCGAGTGGGCAAATTTGGTCCACCCATAGCAGAAAGAAGCCGCCCGCTTCGTCACTTGCGAGCTGCCTCCCCGCTGCGGTGGTCGAGAAGATCTGACTCTTATCCGTTGAAGTATTTACTTCAAAATCCACAGGAAGAATCGTGAGTGAAACCTCGTTCTTTTGCTGCGCAACAAGGGTAACCGTGCCCCTGGTTTCCGCGACTAGCAGGCCTCGGACATCGAGGGCCTGAAGAGTAAACGTGGCTTCACCTTGCCGACCGTCGGCCTGAATCACCAGGTTGACCGAGCGCCTTTCAGTGCTGAATACCGTCGTGCCCGAGGTCGGGAAGAATGCGTTGGTGAAGTGTTCTCCGTCGAGTTCGAAGTCCAGTTGAAGACGGTTTGCCTGTGAGAGCCCCGCGCCAGGGGCTTTGACCGTAATAACCAGGATAGTGGGTTCACCGCAGGCGGTGAATAGTAGCAAGAGGGCGCAGATAAAACGCATAAGAATCCTCTACCTACTGATGTCCCAAACGGGAAAGAGTGAACTGGGCAACTCAGCCGGCCGGGTTGCGAAATAGACGCCAACGGCGCCTCCTCCTAGGGCGACGCTGCCGACTACGGTCCAAAACCACCATTTCTTATAGATGGGGATATCGCGCGCTACGGCGGGGCGGCTGGCAGCCTGCAATTTCGCTAGGCGGGTGGCCTCATCGAGGCGTCGTTTCTTCTCCTCTTTTTCCTTGCGCTCCGCTTCGTGCTGGAGTCGCAGTTTTTCCTTCAATTCAACCAGGAGCTTTTCGACCGCCTGGATATTCGGCGCATTGGGGAGTTCCCGCCGATACCTGCGAAACGCGAATAGTGCCTGTTCGTATCGATTCAAATTTCGATAACACTGACCGATATTGAAAAGCATTTTGGGGGCAGGCAACAAGCGGTACGCCGATTCGTATTGTTTGAGCGCTTCGGCGAAATGGCCCAAATCGAAAGCGACCTTACCCCGTCGAAAATGTTCGACGGCTTGGGTCTTGGTGTCGGTGTCATTCCCACCTTGTGGCTTACTTTCTGCCTCGGCTGTTGTCTTGGGCTTCGTGGCGGCATTGTCTTCGGCCACGGCGAAACGCGCGCTGGCGCTGAGCAGACCAATGGCGGCGCATAGCGCGAGGAAGCGGGACGATCTTCTGCCGATACTCATGGGCAGAGTTTATCGCAAATCCCGTAGGCGAGCCATGTTTGATCCCCAACAGAAAGGCCGGCCGACTCCCCCGTTTTTGAGTTATAATATCATCCGATGCTTCCCGATCATGACCGACGTGCCACGCCTCGCGTACCCTTTCAGGCGAAGGTCTTTCTCGATGCCATGGGCAGACGAATAGACTGTCGCGGAAGCAATCTGAGCGCCGGTGGTATGCTCATCTTCCCGCCGGCGAAGGCAAAAGTGGGTCTCGCGGTTCGCGTGCATTTCATATTGCCTGGTACCCGTGACGTAAATACCCTGGGTGCGACTCTGGTGCGAACCGGTGACATGGGGGGCACCTATTGTTGGGGCATTCGCTTTACGACCGTTTCCACCGATGTTGGTCAGCGGATCGACAGCTTTGTCGCAACTCGCTTGGCGGCCTTGAAGGGGGGCAGCTCGGCGGCGTCTACGGTGTCCATGGCGTCCACGGCCGGCGCGGTGGCGGAAACGCCTGATGCCATGGGAGGCAAGCTCTTTTGGGCGAAACGCCTGCGCAATATTTCTGGTCGGCAGGCACAGGTCGAACAACGCGGGGCATTCGGTTCCTCAGCGCGTGTTGGTGCCGAAACAGAACCTTCGGGGTTGGCGGGATATGGTCAGCGGGACAATGAGCGTCGACGCCCAAAATCTAACAAACGTGTAGGAAGAGAGACGCTTCGGTGGGGCATGATCCCCGATACGGCCCTGCCAAGGACTCCGGTGGAAACATCGTTGGTCGATGAACTTCTCGACGAAGACACGGCCGCCCTACAACAACGCCTCAAGGATATCTACAAGGATGCTGCGGCCGAAAGCAAGCGTCAGGGTTCCCAAAAGGGCGCACCCAAGAAGGGCAAGGGCAAATAGTCTAGTGTCCGCTGGGCAACACGCTCGAAATCGGCTTTAGGTCAATAAACCGATCCGTGGTATCCATCGCGTTCGCCAAAAGGAGGATTGAGTGAGAGTTGCAGCTAATAGAGCCTCAGCATGTCTGGTGGCTATGTTGTTTTTTGCGGGGTGTTCCGACGCAACGCCGACCGTGGTCGATACCGTCGTTGCGAAGCCGATCGATATGAGCGTGGCTGATGAGGGCACCACGGATAGTGCTCAGCCCAAAGACGACCAATTGGTAGCTTTGGATCAAAGCCTCGCCGACGCCTCGGTCGTACAATGCACGCTTGGAACAATGTATCCGGGCGTGGCGGTTATCGATCCGGATAATCCCGTCTATGAAGATGCGTTCAACACCCAAGCGCAGGTCGAGCAGAAATTCGCTTCGGGAAAGATTGCCAACAGCAAAGCCTACCGAGGGTATAAAGCGGCCTGGAAATATCCGGAGTTATTGCTCTGCGCCTTTTGTGCTTGCGGCTGCGAGGATAGCCCCGGGCATCTTTCGGCGGTGGACTGCTTTAAGGATATGCATGGCTTTGGCTGAGGCTATTGCCAAGATATCGCTCTCCGTGCTGAGAGCTTAAAAGAAGTAGAAGGCCTTTCCGACGACGCTATCAAGGCGAAACTCCTCGTAGAATTCCCGAAAACCTAGCCGGCCTATTCCCCTTTCCAGCCTCCTACAAAGCGCCTTGTTCCAGCGCGTTTTTGCGGGCATGATGCGGCCAATTCCGCAATCTTTCTCAGGAGAATAAACGTGAGAACCTTTCTCGTCTTTGTCGCGATATTTAGTACCCTTGGCCTTGCCGCTCCCAAGCCCGCCGAAGCTCAAATGGCGCAACTCGAAAAGAGTTTGGACCGCATGCGAGCGCGTCTGGATAAGAAGCTCTTTGACGGCAAAACGCTGAACGTAACGAACTGGAAAGAAATGATGGTGGTCGAGAGTTTCGCTCGAACCTACCAGGGGCATCTTCAGGCGGGGATCAAAGCCTGGAAATCTCTGACCACGGGCAAAACAAAGGACCGCTTGGCCAAGCTGCAAGAAGCCCAGGCCTATTTCAAGGTGCTCTATCCGCTTTATGCGGCGAAACGAAAGACCATGAAGAAACCCGTGGCTGCAGCAAAACCGGTGATCAAGAAAGCGGGCTTTGCTGAGGTCGTCACAGGGCCAAATGCGGCCGCAACCAAGCCAGCGTTGATCGATTTTTATGGAGGACAAGAAACCCAGATTCAAGTGTGGGGCAGCCCCGGTTCGTCCAATAACCCCTCGGTCTGGAGTATTCGTCTGAATTTCGCCGTCAAATACGATGGTTTCGCTGCGGCCGACGTTGTCAACGTACAAATCTATAAAGGCTCTAAGAAACGCGGTGCCCCCATTGTATGCAAGCCAACCATACTCAAGCCTTGGCCGGTCGCGCTTTTTGAATGCCGTTCTGAATTCAGGGACCGCAAGAAAATGCACAAGACCGACGGCGCTCATAGTGTGAGGCTGAGCTATAAGAATCTCGTACAGGGCAAGACGTTCAAGGACTTCGCGACGATTCGCTTCAACGTTTTGAAATTGTGGGGTGGTTCGACCACCAAGCCCAGTCCAATGTGGCGAACTAATCGGGATATTCACCTGGGGCCGACGACCATCGAAGAACTCAATTCCAACACCGGTGGCTATCGCAGTCGCAGTTCGTTCATCGCCGAATTTCAGAAGACGGCGCTTTCCGCCATGGACGGTACCAGAAGCCGACAGTTGGTCCTTCGCACTTGGATCAAACGCGAAAAGTACTTCCAAACCCAAGCGACGTGCCTCTACAAAGGAAAACCCATCGGTTGGGGCGCCGCCAACGCCGGGAACGCGATCGATTTCGACGTGAGCGGCCGGAAGAGCAAAAAGAAAAGGGGGGACTATAAGGCCCGCTGGGACCAGTTGGAATTCGATCTTAAGGGCCTGAAAATCGTCGGTGAAGATGGTTCGCGGGCGGGTTGGTCCAAACCACCCCATTGGTTGGATCAAAACCCTGGTGACTATAAATGTGTGATCACCGGCAATGGCAAGGTGATCAAGGAAGTCTATTTCACCGTCGGTAGCGATGGCCATGTCGTCAAACCGGACTGCCAAGACAAGGTCTTGACCACGTTCAAGACGGTTAAATTGGTCAAGGCGAAGAATAAGAAATGGGGCGAGATGAAATGGAAGAATGGTGGATTAAGTTTCGGTGGTGGCGTGAAATGGAAGAAGAGCTGTCCTTAGACTCTCCCGACGCCTCAAAGGGGCGCTGAAGTAATCCCCATGGAAAACCGCTGTTCTCAACAAAAAGAGGTTGAAGAGAGCTACCGCGGCAACGAGCGGCGGACGTGGCTCGTCGTCGGTGTTGCCGCTACGGTGATGGTTCTCGAGTTGGTGATCGGCTATCTGAGCGGCTCCATGGCGCTCACGGCCGATGGCTGGCATATGGCGACCCACGTGGGGGCGCTCACCCTCGCAGGGCTCGCGTATTGGTATGCTCGCCGTGACACGGTTCGCAAGCGTTATACTTTTGGTCCTTCGAAGATCTATGCGCTAACGGGCTATACCAGCGCGATTCTGCTCGCCGTGGCTGCGCTGGCGATGATGGCCGAATCCGTCGGCCGCTTCTTTTCCCCGCAGACAATAGACTATTTGCAGGCTCTGCCCGTCGCTGTTCTCGGGCTAATCGTCAATCTGCTCAGCGCGTTTATTCTACACGGCGGCGGTGACGATCATTCTCATGGTCATCATCACGGTCATCACGACGGGCATGATCACCATGCGCATGATCACCCCGGGCACGAGGCCAAAGAAGGAAAGCCGGTCGATCATAATATGCGCGCGGCCTATCTGCATGTGGTGGCCGATGCGTTGACCAGCATGGTTGCCATCGTTGCGCTACTCTGCGGCTACTTCTGGGGCTGGTGGTTCATGGACCCCATGATGGGCATCATCGGTGGCGTGGTGATCCTCCACTGGGGAATCAACCTCTGTCGGCAAGCCTCGGCTCAGCTCTTAGATATGCTGCGCTCACCGGTTGAAGCTCGAGGCATCGTGGAGCGGTTGGAATCCATCGACGACTGCAAAGTACTCGACCTGCATTTTTGGGAAATCGCGTCCGACCGCAATGCGTGCATTCTAAGTATCTCCACCAGCACGCCGCGTCCCTTGGACGAATACCGCCAGGCGCTGCAAAATGTTGCACCGATTCACCACCTGACGATCGAAATACACCCCTAGGCCGTTTAGAATTCCGGGAGTTGTCCATTCGGTTGAGCTGAAGGCTCCGGTCGCATTCGTTGACCAAACCGGGCCAAAATTATCGATCGGGGGGTTGACGGCAGCCTCATCACGCCCACACTTGCATTGAGAAACAATTGTTGCAGCACGCAACTGTCTGGGCGTAAGATAGGAGTTCATGATGCTAAGTCAAAGAGATCAAAAAGAAAAACACCGCGACGGCGTGCGGAAAGAATACCATAATAGGGCGACCGGTACCCAAGGAGGCCTTTCTGAGCCGGGAATGGGCAGCGCCAACTATGCACCCGAGGAGCTGGCTGCGGCGGAGGAGGTCTATTCTTTTGGCTGCGGGAATCCCTTGGCGTTTAGTCATATTGAGCCGGGACAACGTGTGTTGGATCTGGGTTGTGGTGCGGGTCTCGATCTCATACTGGCGGCCGAGCGCGTCGGAAAGTCGGGAGAAGTTGTCGGAATCGATATGACGCAGGGGATGCTCGACCGGGCGCGGAAGAATATTGCGAAGTCGGGCCATCAGAATATTACCGTGCATGAGGGCGTCATAGAGGATCTACCTTTGGCTTCCGATTCATTCGATTGGGTTATCTCCAATTGTGTCGTTAGCCTTTCGCCGGACAAGCCGCGGGTATTTGCTGAAATCGCCCGGGTCTTGAAACCCGGGGGGCGGATGTTGATCTCTGACATCGTCGTCGAAGACGTGCCCGATTGGGTTCGCGTAATCGCGCGGCGTTTCAACCCCGCGGTGGCCGCTGCCATCGGTGAAGAAATATATGTCGCCGGTCTAAAAGAAGCTGGAATGGGGGCGGTGGAGATCAAAGCCCGTCATCCCTACGATCGGGCCACTCTATTGTCGATGATACGTTCCGATCTGGTCGAGGGGAACGGACCTTGGCTGCTGCGAAAGGCGGGTGCCACGTTGGCAGCTCCGGTAGCGAATGCAGCGGCCGGCAAGGTCGTCAGTATCAAAGTCTTCGCACAACGTCTGGCATAGTCTCCCTCAAAGGATACGTTTCCCATGAAGAATAATGAATGCACGATCGGCCTGGAAGGCATCGATGGTTTGCTCTCGATGCCGCTCTTCAAAGCCCTCGGGGATCAAAACCGACTTTCGATTCTAAAAGAGTTCGCTCTCCGCGGAGGCCGTGAATGTTCCGTGAAGGAAATCGCCCAGTGTCTACCGGTGGACCTTTCGGTCGTCTCTCGGCACCTTGGGGTATTGCGTGACGCGGGCATCTTGGCGTCGACGCGTAAAGGCAAGGAGGTCTACTACCGGGTACAGGTGGAATGGTTGGTCGGTTGCCTGCGTGGCCTGGCGGACCTCCTCGAGCGATTCTGCGTAGCAAAGGCTTCTCCAGACGAGTTGCCAGCGAGCTGACCGACTTCCGGACGACCACGGCCGAGCTACACTTCAAGCAAAGAAACAACCAAGCGAGATCATTGGCCCCTCCTTTTGCGCGTACGCCGTATTGTTTTGGCGTGATTTTCGCATACCCACAGCCGTTGCAACTGCGACGATGGTAATGGGGGCGAAACCGGTGAAGCGTTGGACAGATAAGTGTAGGCCGAGAGTCTTGAGGTTCGGTGCGATCGTCATGGCCTTGGCGATGGTCATGGGCTGTGAAAATACCGAGGGCAGCTGGAATCCCGATGCGGCCTTTCAAGTGGATTCTGGGGTGACGGACGCTCTGTTCGTGTCGCCGGTAGTCGACGCTGATGAACCAAAGCCTGACTCCATCGGTACGGACAAGGGAGCTGATGCTGGGTCGTCAGCGGATCTCCTTGAGGCGGGCCCTCCCGACGCCTCGTCAGACGCATTTCCATTCGTTGAACAATGGTTGAGCACAGTCGGTGGGCCGTCGGCGAAGTTATCCATTACAGACGCTGACTTTGACAGTTTCGGCAACAGTACCATTACCGGTTGCTTGAGCGGTTCAGTAAACTTCGGTTCGACAGCCCTTGCCGCGCAAGCTCAATCCGATCCCTTCGTTGCCGTGATTTCTTCGACGGGAAAAGTAGTGCAGGCTTTTAGTTTCAAGAGCTCGGGGCATAGCTGCGGTCACGCGATCGTTCGTAACGCCACGGGCGACTTCTTTGTTGCGGGGAGCTATCGTAAGGACCTTGCGACAACTAGCGCAAAAGCGCTAACGGCGCCCACGACCAACAAGGACTACGTTTTTCTAGCCAAAGTCGATAGCCAAGGAACGGTCGAGTGGTTTTCTTCCGACCTGGGCCTCGAAGGACAGGCCAGAGGGTTGGCGTTGGACGGCAACGGAGATATCTACGTCACTGGAAAATTCGCAGGCCAAGGAAAGATCGGCAATAGATCGTTTAGTAGCGCGGATAAAGGCGACCTCTTCGTGGCGAAATTCTCATCGAACGGTGTTGCGACCTTTAGCCTAGCCATCCACGGGGCCGGAAATAGCGACCAAGGGCGCGCCATCAATGTCGATTCAAACTCAAATATTTACATCACCGGAAGTGTGAAGGGGCCGGCCATTCACGCTGGTGCACCCATCGTTCCCACCGGCAACACGCATTTTCTCGTGGCCAAATTCGATGCTCAGGGAAATGCACTTTGGTTTAGACATACGGAAGGAAGTCAGGGGGCGGGGCAGGGCAACGCGCTTGGGCTAACGGCAACGGGGGATGTGATCGTGGGCGGAAGTTACAGCGGAACAACGCTCTGGGGCACGACAACGCTCAACCCCAGTTCCACCGGCTTGGGACAAATACTCATCAGTAGGCTTTCCGGTGCGACCGGCAATGTTCTTTGGACCACCTCCGCAGAATCGTCTCAAGGTCTTGCCGCATCCGCCGATGCGGTCTCTATCAAAAGTGACGGCACATTCTGCGTGGCGGGAAGCTTCATGGGCTCGGCCCTGGAAAGTGGTGCACTAACGATACCCGGTGCCAGCGCACAAAACGCCCGCACCAGCTTTGCGTTGGGTTTTGACAGCGGCGGAAACGCATCCTGGAATCTGTCAGCCTGGGGAACCTCGGCGTTGGCAGGGCCTGCGTTCACGGCTATTGATTGCAGCCGCGGTAAGGAACTGTTGGTGGCGGGAACGATGATTCTCGAAAACCAGTTCGGTGGCTCGCGTACGACCACCCGGGGCGTTTGGGATATGTTTCTTTGGAGTTTGCTTCGGCCCTAAATGCGACTTCACTGAGGGCAAAAGGCGCTGGTCGAGTATCGGTAGTTTCAACGAAGGAAAGGGCGGTACTTTGGGCCTCACCACCGGTGAGGTTACTTCAACTGCCTCAGCCAAACGAACCGCATTGGGCGGCGACTTCAGGTTGATAGTGTCGATTGAAGAAGGTGTTGCCCAAGCTGATGATGAGCTGCGGCTCCACGGTCTTGACCTGATCCAACCAGTATTGGGTGATGAATTCATCACGATGATCCCGCGCAAGTTCCTTGATCAGCTGAACGGCCAAATGCCGCTGGTAGCCATCCCAAAGGTGTCGGATCGCCTGGTTGTAGGCCACGACTCTCGCCCACGCAGACTTGCCTTTGATATGAGCGAGCAATTCGTCGACAGAACCGGTATCGCTGGCTTTCATCGTCTTAGTGCGGACGGAAGGTCCCAGCAGAAAAAAGGCTACCAACGCGGCAGCGACCATTATGAATATCTGTAGTGGTTAGTATTTGATCGTACAGGTCACCCTGGTTGCGTCTGTCTGTCAGAGCAAATCTAGGCTGCTTCTTGCCCTAGTTGCTTCTCCTTCCAAATACTGATTC
>Ga0257122_1002974_pt1 | contig 10218 bp, 11 predicted proteins | sample SI106_120metaG_FD_190146 | JGI IMG/M metagenome (GOLD analysis project Ga0257122, IMG submission 190146) | Marine microbial communities from Saanich Inlet, British Columbia, Canada - SI106_120 | ecosystem: Environmental > Aquatic > Marine > Inlet | place: Canada: British Columbia | collected... | reverse complement strand
GCACTAACGAAAGCGTTTGTTCTTTTTTATCCCAGAGGGAAAATGCAAACATTCCAATACAGCGCTGTAGTGTTTGTTTAATACCCCAGGATTCAATTGCTGCAAGCAACACTTCCGTATCTGAACCTCCACGAAAAATCACACTAGCTTGGAGCAACTCCTTTTTTAATTCCTGATGGTTATAAATTTCGCCATTGTAAGCAATTACAAAACGACCACTTGTAGAAAACATAGGCTGGTGTCCCTGTGCAGAGAGGTCAATAATCGAAAGACGTCGATGCGAGAGCCCCACGCCACAATTATTATCAAACCAAACACCGGAATCATCTGGGCCACGATTAGTAAGCTGATTTCCCATCTGTTGCAGTAGAGTTAAAGGGTCGCCCCAGCTAGAGTTAAAATTAAGAAAACCGCTAAAACCGCACATTTTTATTGGTGATTTTTAAAAATACCTTGTTCAAAATCCCCACTCCTTTAAATACTCTTTTTTAATCTTATCCATCGAGTAGTTCTCTTTAATTCTTTTACGTGCCTGTTTCCCTACTGTTATTCGCTCTTGTTTATTCTCTATTAACTGCAGGAGTGAATTAGCTATACATTGGTCATCTCCCACTGAACAGACTCGTCCATATTTGCCGACAATATATGCTGAATCTCCTACATCGGTTACAACACAAGGTACTTCAGATGCCATCGCCTCTCCAATCACATTAGGAAACCCTTCACCCCAGGCTGAGGAAGAAACAACTATATCTAACGCTGACATTATCTTTGGAATATCTGATCGCTCGCCTAAAAAACGAATCTCTTGATTGTTACTCAACTCACTTGTAACACCATGGCCAATTAATAAAAACAGCACCTCTTGCTTGCCGCCAGTACTAGATAAACTGTCTACTACACGATCTATTGCACGCAGAAGTGTTGCATGATCTTTCATTGGATGTAAACGGGAGATATGTCCGACTAAAAACACGCTTTCGGCAACCCCTAATTCCTCATGCAATTGCTGACGACGATTTTGATCTGAACGAAATTTTTGTAAATCAAAACCGTTAGGGATTATCTTTGTTTTTTTTACTGAGTATCCAACATTACAATGTTGCTCTGCACTAAGGTTTGAATTATAAACAATACTGTACGGGAAAAAAGATAGCCAGCGTCCCAGTATAATCAACCAACGCGTCTGGATTTTCTCACTATTGATATCATACAAAGTCTGTCTCACATTCCAGAATAATTTTACCTTTCTACGCATTGGGTCAAGTAAAAAAACTGCTACAGTCGCAGCTATATTCCCATGATACATCCAGCCTTGTACAATATCTGGATTAAAAGCTTGAATAAACTGTTTCAGATTTTTAATAGTCTGCCAACTAGGAAACTCCCCCTGTCCTAAATTCAGAGTTTCAACCTTGACACCCAGCCTCTCAACTTGATTAGTGATTTTACCCTGGCCCATTAATAAAATCACCGAAGAATCTAATGCATCATCACGTAGTGAAGTTAGTAACTTATAAAGCATCATTTCAGCTCCGCCAATATTAAGATCGGTAATTATATGTAAAACTTTCATTTTTATACAAACCCTCTTTAAGCAGAACTAATCCCTAAAAACTTACAACTTTTTTTCATCGTTTTTACCTTATTAAACCAATCAGAAAAAACAATATCAATAATTACACACAACACTATTTTTTTTACACAGAAAAAGTATGGATCCACCAAAAATAAACGATGTCAAAGGAACAACTGCCCTTTCAATACTAAAAATTTTTGTCAATATTGTGTTTATCCATAATTTTGGCATATCAAAATCACCTTGATTTTTCTTATGAAAAATTTTATTAATCAATCTAGTAATAAACATAATAGGAAATAGGATTGTATTAAAATAGGTCGAATATACAATATCATATCCATTTTCTTCCATTAAATTGGCCAGCTGTTTTCTTGTATATCTACGTTTATGATGATTAACAACATCATGATCACTCCACATAAACATGTATGCTGGCACAGTTATTAGTAAACAACCTTTATTTGTTAATTGGCCATTTAGATATTGTATAGATTTTTTGTCATCATCTATGTGCTCTAATACATCCAATAAACAAATCAAATCAAATTTATATTTATAGCCTGGCATGTTATTAGGTAAATAGCCGCTTTTAATATCGCCAATACCTCTATTCTTTGCATATTTTTTTGCACCACTGTCCATTTCTACTGCGTCTACATTTCCGTACTTTGAAAATAATTCTAAATTACCTCCAAATCCGCATCCAATTTCTAAAACTTTATTTTTTCTTCCATCTATATATTTATCCAAAACTAATCGCACAATGAATCTTCTTACAACATACCACCAATGAATCTCTTCGATTTTTTGTATATCTATATATGCACTTCTTTCCATAATAACCCTGTAAATCTATTTGACAACAACTTAAAAATAATTGAATTTTATTTAAATCAATACTAATTAATTATTTAGTCCCACAATCTTATGGTGTATCATTACCCCAACTACAGGAGACTAACTTATGGGAAGTATATTACACGCTTTTATCACCCCAAAACCTCTGACAACTTTTTAAAATTTCTTATATAGAACATCCTAAGAAGCCTTCTTCTTATTCTGGTTCAATTTTATACTTTCTTGGTACACGTCCATTGGTTTTTTGTAATCTAATGTTTGGTGGAATCTCCGATGATTGTAAAACTCAATGTAGTCACCTACATCGGTGATTAGCTCATTAATTGTTCGGTATTCGTTCAGATAGATTCTCTCAACCTCGGCGCTTCTCCAGAAGCGCTCAATGCAGATGTTATCTGTGGCTCGGCCCTTGCCATCCATCGATATAGTAATGCCTAGATTTTTAAGTCTCTGGGTATGCACTTCACTGGTGTATTGACTACCTTGATCAGTATTAAAGATCTCTGGATGCGGGTATTTTGCTAAAGCATCATTGAGTACGCTCATCACCAACTGGTTGTCCATGGTGTTGGATATCTTATGTGATAGCACAGCTTTGCTATGCCAATCAATGATGGCTGCCATATACACCATACCACCTGCAATCTTGATGTAGGTGATGTCAGTACTCCAGACATGATTAGCATGGCTGATATTAAGTCCTCGTAGCTTATAGCTATACTTTTTATGCTCTTTAATCGGTACGGTGGTGTTGACTTGTTTGACAGCTAGTACAGCTTTTAAACCTAACTCTTGACGATAGCGAGCTACCGTGTTTAAGCTTACCTTGACACCATCTTCAAGCAGTTGTTTATGAACTTTCCTCTCACCGTAGATCGGTATTTGTTCAAATACTTTGGTAATGTGATTCTTGATTGTTTGTTTGGCGTGGTTAACTCGTGGCTTGTAGTACAAGCCACTTCGGTTAATGCCTAGCAATTGACATTGTTGATTAACCGATAAAGAAGAGGATGAGGTGCGCAATGAGGATGGCTTGAGGTCAACTAATTGTTTTAGTTTAGATGAGCCCAAGCTTTTTAGCTTTTTTGCTAACCATTCCTTCTCCACGGTTACTTTACCTACCAGCGCTGTCAAACGTTCATTTTGCTCTTGTGATTTAACAAGCTCCTCCTTGTATTCTTTAACTGCTTTAGATGGCTCCATGGCTATCTCTGCGTTGGCAAGAAAGGTCTTCTTCCAGTTCACTAGGTTCTGTGGAAGGATGTTGTGCTTACTGGCAATCTCTGCCAAAGTGCTTTCATTTTGTAATAGCTCAAGCACTAGTTTGGTTTTAAATGCTGAGCTGTAATTGGTTCGTTTTTTACTCATATTTTTTACTCCGAATTGTTGGTTAAGTTTAACTCGTTCGAAATAAGAAATCTTAGATTGTTGTCTTAAATTGTGGGGGTTTTATAGGGTCCTATTTTTTGCTATTAATTAATTTTGCAGGGACCCCGGCCCAGGTTTGATTTTTAGGCATATCTTTAGTCAACACAGCCCCTGAACCAAGTATTGAAAAATCACCTATATTAATACTATTTATTATTGTTGCACTAGGGCCAATCCATGCATTTTTTCCAATAAAAACACTTCCACATATTGTTGCATTTGCAGTAATAACTACATTATCAGATACCACAACATTATGTGCTATATGTACATTGTTATTAATCTTTACGCCATTTTTTATTATAGTATTTGATAAGGCTGATCGTGCTATTGAAACATTTGACCCTATCTCTACTTCTGAGCCAATTACTACCCCCCCTATATGTCCAATTTTTTCATAAATATTTTTATCATTAATCTGAAAGCCAAAGCCATCAACCCCTAAAACACTACCTGAATGAACAACTGTATTTTTTCCAATTTTAACATTATCATAGATTGTCACATTTCCCATTACTCTACAAAAATCATCAATTTTACATTTTCCAACTATTGTATTTGGACCAATATAACAATTATTTCCAATTTCAGAATCAGGATGTATTGTCGCCCTTGGATGGATGCCAACCTCGTGCTTCACTGAGAAAAATAAATTCATTACCCTTGTAAATGCCAACCTTGGATTATTAACAATAATAAGTGTCGCTTTTATATTGTCATAATCAATATCAGTAATATCAGTAATAACAACTTTTGCTGAAGTTTTCTCTATAATCTTTGCTTTATCCTTATTGCTTGATGAAATCCAAATAATTGATTGATTTGACTCATCACCAATTTTTTTAATATTACTAAAATAAGCAGTAGGATCGCCAACTATCTTGCAAATTATTCCTATTTTATCTACAACTTCTTGAGCTGTGACTTTAACCATAATGTTTTTAATATATAAACACAACTACTTTTTATGTATCACTTAATTCACTTCTCTATTAGTGTAGTGATCCGTTAATCTTGCACACATTTCAAGCCACTTTTTCCAATTCAGCCATCTTCTGAGCGAATGTCATATATCCAATCGCCGAATAAATCCTTTTGTAGTTATAAAAGTAAATATAACTCTCTACATTTTGCACAACTTCATAGTAGTTTGCAAAAATTTTACAATTTAATTGTTCAGCCTTGAGACTTCTAAAGAAGCATTCCATTACAATGTTGTCCCAGCAATTACCTTTTTTATCATACTTTGAGTAATGTTATTTTGGCTGTAATAATCAATAAAAGCTTTAGAATAATACTGAGTCCCTTGATCTGAATGGAACATTAAATTATCAGTGTTTGGCTGGTATCGATTAATAGCATTATCCATTGCATCTTGCGCTAATCGAGAATTAGGCTGTTTAGACAAAGCCCAACCAACCACTTGCCTAGAGGCAAGATCAAGGACGCAAGCTAAATAACTCCAGCCTTGATAGATCTTGATGTAAGTAATATCACCCACCCAATGAGTATTACTGTTTATTTGATTAAACTCACGATTAAGTAGATTATCAGCTCCTTTATGCAGTTTGCCAGTATTGGGATAATAATGATGTTTTTTAGGCTTTATAACCTTGATATTAGCCATCTTCATTAATCATTAATTTAACGTAATCTAGCTTTTGTTCAACGGTGAACATTACACGTTGCTCCCTAGTTTTTACTTGTGTCATTTATTGACCTCCTTATAGTTTGTATTATAAGGCTATCTTTGTGTCCAAGTTTGTCAGGCCACTACACATGATATTAGATAAACTTATTATTATTTTGTGTGTAAATTAATACAAATTTCATCTGTATTATTAAAGGATATAGCAAGCCTTACAACATCCAGCGTACAATCTCAAAAGCCTCTGCATATCCTCCTTCTAGCTGCATTCCTCTTGTCATTGCAAGAGCGCGAATTAACTCAGGCCTCATATACTCTCTATGACTCTGAGAATCATAACACCTTAAAGCTTCTATCTTTCTATCTAAATGGCGCTTATCTAAACTAATAAAACAATCTGTTGAGAAAGCTACATTATTCCAAGGCTCCTCATAACAAAGAATTGATTGTTTTTTAAAACAGCGTAACGCTTCTTGTGCAACTGTTTGATGGTCTTGATGCATATCATTTAGAGATGGACAAAGCACTAACTTAGGTGCAATTTTTGCTCTTAAATCAACCATTTTCTGCAGAATTTCTTGACGCTTATCTGGAAAACAACGTACAGGAAAATCATATAAAAAAAGATTGCCGTCTGGTATTCCTAATATTGATGTAGCTGCAGTTACCTCTTTAATCAAAGTATCCTTATGACACCCTGGCGGGAGAGAAATATAAGCATTAGAGAATGCCACATAGTAAACATCTGCCCCTTTTTCTATATAACTAGAAATCAGACCGCCACAGCCTAGTTCTCCATCATCTGTATGTGGAGCCAAAACCAAAACTGGTGAATGGGAAATCATACTATATTACCAATTTTATTAAACACTCATCTTTAAGTCTATATAACTCACTTGTCGCAGGACACTTAGCTGTTATAGGCTTATCGTGACTTTTTATCGGTAGCTGTAATTTTTTACCATACTCACTTATCCACCCAATCTGCTTAGCAGGAACCCCAACCATTAGCGCATAATCTTTTATATTTTTAGTCACCACAGATCCTGCTCCAACAAAAGCATATTTTCCAATTATAGTTCCACATATGATAGTACAGTTAGCCCCTAGTGATGCACCTTTTTTTACAACTGTATTTTTGTATTCATCTTTACGAGAAATGGCAGAACGTGGATTATATACATTAGTAAAAACCATACTGGGGCCACAAAAGACATCATCTTCAATAACTACATTGTCATATACAGAAACATTGTTTTGTATCTTTACATTGTTACCAATTAATACTTTATTTCCGACAAAAACATTCTGACCCAATGAGCAATATTTTCCAATTTTTGCCCCACTGCAAATATGAGTCCAGTGCCAAATCTTTGTTTCAGACCCAATAACTGCACCTTTATCAACAATAGCTGTATTATGCGAAATATAATTCATATTAATCAATATTCAAGTGGTAATGATACTGTACAAGAATCTTTAGCAGATAAGTATGCGGCAATTAAAATTTCTAATGATTTCAACCCTTCTCGTCCATCAGTTTCTGGCTCTGCATTCCCTTGTAACACATCAATCACATTTTTATAATAAAGTGGATGACCAAAACCATAGACTGATGTGGTCTTATAACTAGCATCTTGGATTAATCCATCATACTCTTGCTTATCGTCAAATTCCCAATGCAGTATATTATTAACCGCAACCCCTCCGATATGTACCGTGCCTTTCTCACCAAGAATAGATATACTCCCCTCGAAATTTTTTGGGTATGTTAGCATTGTAACATTCATAGATCCTAATGTACCATTACGCCACTTAATATTTAAAACTCCCGTATCTTCTACTTCTATATTACGAGTTGTACTCATCATTGCCTGAACCTTATCAATTGGCCCAATTAGCCAATCTAATAAATCAACATAATGACTAGCTTGGTTCATAAAGGCACCACCATCAAACTCCCATGTTCCGCGCCACTCAGCCTGATCATAATACTCCTGTGGACGTGTCCAAAATACATTAATATTTACCATGTTAATTTTCCCAAATCGTTTCTCTATAATTGCACGTTTCAATAACTTTAAAGTACTATTTTTACGATTCTGTTTAACTACAAATAACTGTACACCCGCATCATCACAAGCACGTACCATACGAAGACCATCGCTCCAACGTGTTGCCATCGGCTTTTCTGTCATCACATGAACTCCAAAATCTGATGCTAATACTGTTTGATCCGGATGAAGTCCGCTAGGAGTGCAAATTGCAACTATATCCATTTCTACATTTTTCAACATATCCAACATAGAAATATACCCGTCTACACCAAGACTGGCAGCATACTTATCAAGTATTTTTTTATCAATATCACATATAGACACTAACTCTAAATGTTTTTCATGTTGCTGAATTGCTTCAAAATGTTTGTCTGCAATACGCCCACAACCAACTACTGCTATTTTAATTTTCATACTATACTAAGTCCATTCTAATTAATTCTTCAATTTCTTTTTTAATCACATTTTCAATTCTATCTGAAAATGGTGCAGAATGTGAAAATTCTTTAAACGTTCTTTCCACCTCATAACCACCTTCTAACATTGCTTCATAGGTTGGAATATAACCAGTCATATCATTGCAGTATCCAACCGTTAATAAATCAATTTTTCTACTTAATAATAAATTTCTCAACCATAAAGAATACTCAGAAAATATTTCACCGCCTAAGGCAATAATTTTTAATTTAACACCTATAGATATATATAAAATATCAAAATTTTCATATTTAGATGATGTGTTGTCTCGTAAAGGCAGTCTAATAGATTTACTATGAAAAAATAACTGTGGATCAATATACTTTGAATTGCTTTTTAACATTGAAGATTTCGCTAATTTAGCAGAAAAATCTTTCAATAATTCTTTGGAGGGATTTTTGTTAAATTGCAATCTGTCAAAAAGACAACTATACACATAAGGAATTAACCTCCTGTAACTATAACATGATAACCTGGTTAAGTCTGCTTTTATATTTCCTGTAAAACCTTGCAAAAAACAAACAACTAACTCTTCTGAAACTTTACTCTTTAGATGGCTAGATACCATGCCAGGAAAGTCTGCAGAAACAGCATTTTCACGAAATAATGTTGGGTGGCAGGCATAATTCAATATAACAGCTTTCTCTTTACCTCTAGAGTTATAAAACCAGATAGTATAGAGTTTATCATCAAGTGCTCCATTATAATTTGGCCGGTTTGCAATTATTTTTTTGATTGTTCCACGCTTTAACAATCCAGATGATAAAATTTTTTTACGCCTATTTACTGTTAAACCTGGATATGTTATTGACAATTTTGCATAACATTCCTCCTCGTTATCTAATGCACTGCTTATCGCTTGACACACTTGGTCATACAAAAAAGACAAGTAGGATGGATCGGGTTTGGCGTTATTAAAAATCTTACCACTAATTTGAGGTGTACTATGCGAGTGTGTTGCAGCAAGAAGAAGGTGGGCCTTATAGTTATCATGCTCTATACTTTTTTTAAGCCATTCTCGTATTTTTTCAGTAAATACTTTATCCACCCAGATCAAATCTAAAGAAACAATAACTAATAACTCCTTGCGAAAACCAATAGTTATTACACTCGCACTTAAATCACTATGTACCTTATCACTTGTACGTACAGCTCCGTCAAATGCATAAAGGGGAACCCCGAGTTTAGGCGTTATAGATATCGTTTTAGTGCCAATCTTATAAAATCGTTTTTTAATAGTATCATTCACAACTAAAAAAATCCTCTTGTTAATATCAGTACTTCCCTGTATCTCATGTAGCCAAAAAAACATTCAAATATAAGTTATCTTCCTTCAAATATAAATGGCGTGATGTACCATCCATGCAAACTTGACTTCTCTTTAATAGATTTTTTTCCCAATATTCTTGGCATAAATCTTTTTTTTATGTGTTTATTTTTTATAAAAAAATTAATAATAAATAATGGAGTATTCAATATAGAAACTTTTACACTCTTAGTCACATCAGAGTAAAATTTTGTGTCATCTGTCATTTGCAAAATAAGCATATGCACATCATCTAATGATTTAATAAATAATATTAACTTTTTGAAAAAATAAAGGTAAGAATTAATTGAAAACGGGTAAATTATCAAATCTTCAACCTGAAAAACCCCATATGATATTTTTTTAATGACGGCATAACCCTTAACATTGGAAGAATTATATGTAATAAAATATCCAGAAAAATATGGATTATCAAAAAACCTCCACTTTACATCTTCCCACTTTCTTCTAGGAGTAAGCAAAGATAGTTTCTGAACTTTGCTCCAAGTATGTTCAATAAAAATTGACAAATCCTTAACATCTTCTCCCATATGTATAATATTCATCTTTCTTGATTTTTCTGCTATATCTTGATTTATTAAATGTCTACTGAAAATTCGACTAGTATAGAATTTGTAACTTAGTACTATGTCCGTTCTAATCCATTCATGTGTTAAATCATACCCTAATCCATGCCTCAATCTTATTGCTGGATCAGGGCCTTTTGTTGAAAAAATAAAATCAAACTTTTTTTTATAAGAAGACAGCAGCTTAGACTCTATTATTGGATAAATCATTTTACTTCTGTATTCCGGATTAACCATTGTATTCTCTGTTTTGGCTGCTATAAGTTGCTCGCCAT
>Ga0257122_1002971_pt1 | contig 10227 bp, 8 predicted proteins | sample SI106_120metaG_FD_190146 | JGI IMG/M metagenome (GOLD analysis project Ga0257122, IMG submission 190146) | Marine microbial communities from Saanich Inlet, British Columbia, Canada - SI106_120 | ecosystem: Environmental > Aquatic > Marine > Inlet | place: Canada: British Columbia | collected... | reverse complement strand
GTCGATCTCACGCACCCAACGTTAGGCGGTACCGGCGCCCGCAGTTGGCCGTATTTGGACATAGATCGCTCAACTCGGATATCGTGTCCGAATATGTCCGATCGCATGACCCGAACGGCCGGAGAATAAGTTCATGATTCTGCCCGACATGGCTGATCGCGAAGTTAATGCGGTATTCACCACCGGCATCTACTGCCGTTCGGGTTGTTCCGGACGACCATTGCCCGCAAACTGCGCGCCTTTTCCATCGGCCGTCGCCGCACAGGCGGCTGGATTCAGGCCCTGTCTTCTCTGTCGACCGGACCGACGTGCTGAAGTGTTGATCGATGGGTCGACGCCGGAGGTGGTTCGCCAGGCGCTGATGCTGATCAGTGACGGGTTTATGGACCAGAACACCGCCGTAATGCTGGGGCGGCGACTTGGCATAAGCACTCGTCATCTCAACCGACTGTTTGAGGACTACCTTGGGGCGACTCCGACACTCATCGCCCAATCCCGACGCGCCCATTTCGCTCGAAGGTTGCTCGACGAAACAGACCTGACTATCACTGATGTATCTTCGGCGTCCGGGTTCCGAAGCGTTCGGCAGATGAATCGCGTGATGATGGGTGTGTTCCGGTTTTCGCCGTCTGAGCTAAGGAAAAAGCGGCGTGAGGCGCGTCGCCTCGTGGCCGATGGCGGGTTGAGACTGCGGATTCCGACGCCGGTGGGTTTTGACCTGGAACCTGTATTGCGATACCTGGGACCGCGCTCTATTCCTGGTGTGGAGTCCGTTGTGGATGGCGTCTACAGGCGAGTTACCAACACGTGTGGCTATCCGGGCGTGGTTGAAGTAACGACCCGGAGGGATGGCGATGGGCTTGAGATGGTGGCTCATCTCCCGTCTTACGTTGGGTTGCTGGATGATGTCGCCCGTTGTCGTAGTTTGTTTGGCCTTCATGTGGACTACACGGAGGCGAGGACCCAACTTGAGGATGACAACGCCCTGATGCCGCTGGTATCGGCACGTCCGGGCCTCACGATTCCCGGTTCATGGGACCGATTTGAGACCGCCGTTCTCGCAGTACTCGAACAATACGGGACGGTTAGTTCCGCATCAAAGAACGCCGGGAAGATTGCTTCCAACTTCGGGATTCCGGTGCCGGGTCTTGCACAAATGGAACTCGGATTTTTGTTTCCCTCGGCCGAACCGCTTGCCCAGGCAGATCTCGGAGAGTTAGGACTTTCAACTGCTGGCACGGATGCGGTGCGGTCCGTGTCTGAGGCGGTAGCGGATGGCTCGCTTGATCTTTATGACCACAGCGAGCTGCCCACACTGTTGGCTCGTCTCCAGGAAGTCCCCGGCATCGGTCGTTCTGCCGCTGCCACTATGGCCATGCGTGTGTTCGGGCATCTGGATGCGTTTCCAGGTAGTGAGACTGCCGAGGCCGGTGATCACTGGCGTCCGTGGCGCTCGCTGGCCTTCAGCTATTTGCTCGATTCTGAGACGGATCGATCTGGGAACGATGCTGAGATGGAACCCATCGGAACAATCGCCCGTTAGTCTTGTCTGACCAACCGAATGCGGTGACACACAAGGCAAGACGACAGGGGTGAACATGCTGCTCGAAGGGAAGAAAGCACTCGTGACCGGCGCGCGCAAAGGCATCGGTCGCGGCGTTGCGCTACGGCTTGCCTCTGAGGGCGCTGACGTCGGAATCGCCGACATCCTGTTGGACGATGAGGCTGAACGTACGGCGGAGCTTGTACGCGAGCAGGGTCGAAAGGCGTCTCTTCATCAGGTGGACGCAACGAAGCTACCCGACCTGAACAGGCTGTTCGACGAGTTCCTGATCGAACACGGGCGCATCGATGTCCTGGTCAACAACGCCATTATGCAACCGCAGAATCGGCCGCTCTTCGAGATCGACGAGGCGTTCTGGGATCACATGATGGACCTGTCGCTCAAGGGCTACTTCTTCGCCTCACAAAGGGCTGCAAAGGAGATGGTTGCGCAGGGAGATGGTGGAGCCATCGTGAGCATGGCGAGCGTGCACGCGTACCGCGCTTTTCCGGGATGGACGCCGTACGGCATGGCGAAAGCGGGGTTGCGTCGGATGGCGATGGGGCTGGCGACGGACCTGTCGGGGACCGGAGTGAGGGTCAACTGCGTCGCGCCCGGATATATCGATGCGTCGTTCACGGACGATGGACGAGACCCGGATCGGTTGACGATCGCCGACATGCCCAACTTTGAGACCCGGATTCCTCAGCAGGTCGGCGGTGTGCCGGGTGATATCGCTGGAGCGGTGGTGTTCCTGTGCTCGGAAATGGGTGGCTACGTAAACGGTGAGACGCTGCTGGTGGATGGCGGCATGATCGCCTCAGGCGGCTCCATGTAGGCCCTTGCCCCCAATGGGGGATTGTTTTGGATTGAGTTGTCTCTGGATTTGTGTTCGATCGGCTTTGTCCGTTTTGATGGGGCCTTCTATCTTTCGCTCGCTATTATTTGTTCCGCTGCATCCCCGATATCTCTGGCCACGAAGTCTGGTGTGTCGAAGTAGGGATTCGTGACCTGTCCGGGTCTTGCAATGAACGCGCCACCGCAACCAGCGGCCATCGCCCCGGCTATGTCCCAGTCGTGTGCTGCGACCATTAGTAAGTCCGAAGTTTCCACGCCGAGTTCGCGGGCCGCCATCTGGTAGACACGGGCATCCGGCTTGAACACGCCCACGGATTCGACAGACATCACGCGGTCAAACATATCGATGAGCCCTCCCGCCTCCAGTTGTGCCCGTGCGGCGGCCAGCGGTGAATTTGTGAGCGCCACGGTCTGAAACCCGGCGTCCTTGAGGCGTTGCAAACCCGCTGGAACGTCCGGGTGCGGCGGGAGCGAGAGCATCCGGCCAGGTATTTCGATTAGCGCCTCTTCGGTGAGGGTCACATCGTTTCGTTCGGCAACCATCCGTAACGCCGCACCACCGACTTCGCTAAAGTGGCGGTACGGAGCTCCGACCATCGTTGCCGTGATAGCGGTGTTGATCACCTGCGTGAACCACAGAGGCCGCAGAGCTGCGTTCCCGAGATGTCGTTCAAACAGTTCGTCAAGCACACCGAGGTCGAGCAAAGTTTCGTTGACATCGAAGACGATGGTTCTGGACATTTATGTTCCTCGTATCGGGATGTCGCTGCTCAATTCGTGATTATGCTACGGTGGCGCTGGTTGCCGCCTAGGAGAATCAAATGAAGATCAAACTCCGGCTTGCAGTGCTGGCGACGATATTCGCCGCAGCTTTCTCCGCAATGGGTGCGTCACCAGTCGGCGCGTTCCATCAGGACTTCCGTTCCGTGCCGCCTGGAGGGCAACTGTACTTCACCGGCGCCCCTGACGATGTAGTGCTTGTCAACGTACATGGTTCTAGTTCGGCTGTCACAGCCAACGTAATGCTGTGCGACCTGCCTGGAGGCGGCGGTCCGCTTTTCATAGGCCATGGAGGCCGACGTTCGGGTACGGTGATCCTTAATCCGACCACGCTTGGGTATGTAGCCGGCGATGAAATGGTCTTTTGTATCCAGACGATCAACTTGTGGCCAGGAACCCTGTTTCGGATGGGGCCAGGCGAACGAAATCCGGACGGCATAACCCACAACGCCGTTATCGAGGACCCAAGCCTCGGCCACTGGATTGGTTTCGAAAGCTGGCTCGGTGGGAGTGATCTGGACAGGGATGACATCCAGTTCAGGGTGTGGCATAACGCGATTTCTAACAGCGTAAACCTCCCACCGTTAGCGGACGCGGGTGGACCTTACTTCGTGAATGAGGGTGGATCGGTCACGCTATCCGGAGCCGGTTCTTCGGACCCGGACTCTGATCCACTGAACTACGAATGGGACCTCGACAATGACGAGATATTTGAGGTCGAACCAACGTCTTCGTCCAGCGCTCTGTTCAACGTGCCGCCTCTGTCAGGCCCGGACACCAGATCTGTAAACTTCCGCGTGTGCGATGCGGAGGCCTGTGACACGGACACGGCCGTTGTGACCATAAATGCGTTGCCCCTCACCAATGCAGGCGGCCCCTACGTGGTAAATCGGGACCAGTCGATCACGGTCACAGGGGCAGCGTCGTTCGATCCGGAGGGTGCTCCGCTCAGTTTTGAGTGGGACCTCGATAACGACGGTTTGTTTGAGATCGGTCCAACTTCCGTCCCGGAAGCAGTGTTCGACGCATCTGGTTTCAGTTCTCCGGATGTTAGGACCATCGCTCTTCGGGCCTGCGATCCGCTGGCGTGCGCGACTGACACGGCACAGGTTGTAATAAATTCGCCGCCCGTATCAGACGCAGGATCGTATGCGGATATCGAAGCAACGTCGGCGGCGGGCGCAAACGTGGCGCTCGATGGACTTGGATCGCTTGATCCCGATGGTGATCCGATTACGTACTCGTGGTCGGCCACTGGAATCGCGTTTTCTGATCCGACAAGCCCGACACCCACGGCAATCTTCCCGCTTGGCTCGACGCAAGTCACGCTGACGGTGACCGACGCCCTCGGTGCGGCGGATGAGAACTCGACCGAAATCAAGGTCGTTGATACCACTCCTCCCGAAATTCGTATCTCTGGGAATATCCAACCACTGTGGCCGCCTGATCGTAAATTGCGCGTGATTGATATCGAGATCGTGGCGCTTGACCTCGTAAGCGCGTCTCCGATCTTGGTTGTCATTGGCTCGAGCGACGAGCCGGACCCTGACGCCGGTAGCGAAAGCGGAGACGTCCAAATAGCCGGACCAGAGGATATTCGTCTGCGTGCCGAAAGAGACGGGAATGGCCATGGTCGTACATACAGCTTGTTGATTAAGGCGACGGACGAGAGGAATAACTCGGCCACAAGCACCGTCCTGATCGAGGTGCCCCTGCACGTCGGGCGAAACCCGTAGCTCATCACCGTAGGTGAATCGGGCGGAATTCAGCAATAAACACGACGCGCGACTACCATCCGCCGCATGGCAAGTGAGAGGGTACAGCGGCGTATAGACGGGCTGCTCGACCAGGCAGAAGAGGGCGGCAAGAAGCGTGTCTACCTGGCCCACGCACGCTGCTCGATCGTCAAGTCGCCTTCGCGCTGATCAAGAAGGAGGGATTTGACGAGACATCACGCTCCCGAATAACGCGGGAGGCACGGGCGATAGGGTCGCCGTCGCTGTTCATTTCGAAGATGCACTAACCTTCTGCCGCGCAGTCGGAGCGGAAAGGGAGACTGCGTGGTCCTGCGCCGGCTACGCGGAGATGCTGCTGGATTTGGATGAGGTAGGCGAAGCGGATCGCACGCGAGCCATCGAGTTGCAGGACGAGGCCCTCGCCATCACACGTGAACTGGGGATGCGACCGCTGATGGAGCGAATTCTGGAGCGACGAGAAATTCTGAGTGTGTAATTGCGTGAAACGACGATTGTTTTGAATCATCAACGCCGGATTCTCAAAGTGCCGGGTCTGTTGAACACACGGGATCTTGGTGGGTTGCCCGTTGTCGGTGGCGGCGAAACGCGCTTCGGGCGAGTGTTTCGAGGTCCAATGCTCGATTTCCTGCCCGGACCTGGCGCTGACGCCCTTATCAACGACCTGGGCATTCGGCGTGAGATTGACGTACGGGATGATGGTTCTGCCACTCTTGGTCCTGACAGCCTGTTCGGGCAACGGGTTGTTGAGCGTTACCAGATACCGGCAAATCACCCGGACGATCAGGCGCAAGTTTTCAAGCGGTTTTCGCAGGAAGTCGAATGGGACCACGTCGGCGACAACCTGGATTCGATATCACGCTCTCCCGGTGTGCCGCACATACTGGCGCTACTTGCAGACTCATCCGGGCAACCCACCTATATCCACTGCAGCGTCGGTAAGGACCGGACCGGGACGATCTGTGGCCTCATGCTTGATGCTATAGGAGTGGGTCGAGAGGCCATTGTCGAGGACTACGCGCTTAGCAGTCGCGACATCGAGGAATGGTTCGAATTCGCAATGGGACGGAGCGAGAGGGCGAAAAAGTTATTCGGTAGCGCACCTGCTAAGACACTGGCCACGTTCAAAAGCGCTGACCCCGACATCATGATGCGCATGCTTGAGGGTGTCGACGAGAGGTACGGGTCATCGGCCAGGTACGTGCGCGGGCTTGAAAATGGCGAGGCCATTCTTGACGGACTAAAGCGCAAACTTCTTGGCGACTAATTCGTGATATGACTACTGGTCATGGGGTAAATTTCAGGCGAAACTGCGGTCGGATCTACGAGACGAAGCCATCAATTCAACAGCTGGAGCTTGCATGACATCCGGAACGCCACAGAATCCTGCAGAGGTTTACGACCAGTACTTTGGGCCATCGATGTTCGTGTCGTCGGCGAAACCTCTCATGGCGCATGCCAGCCTGTCACCGGGGCAAAAGGTTCTTGACCTTGCGTGCGGTTCGGGAGTTGTCACGGAAATAGTCGCTGGCGTCGTGGGCTCGGGTGGAAGCGTTGTTGGCCTGGATTTCAGCCCTCCCATGCTTGGAGTCGCCCGCGCCAAAAGCATCGCCGGTGCGTCTGTTGAGTGGGTGGAAGCGGATGCCTCGAAAATTCCGTTCCCGGATGACACGTTCGACGCCGTTGTCTGCCAGCATGGCTTCCAGTTCTTCCCTGATCCGCTGGCCTGCGTCAACGAGGTGAAGCGAGTTCTCAAGCCGGGAGGACGGCTCACCCTGACCGTCTGGGCTGACGCCGGTGAGCACCCGCTTTACGAGGCCGTATTCCGGTCGGTATCGAATCGGATTGAAGTTCCGTACGAGATGGTCGCCAGGCCGTTTCTCTTCGGCAGTTTGTCGGACGTTTCATCATTGTTGAAAGGCGCCGGCTTCGGCGAGGTGAAGGAGTCGTCCGAGTCGTTTGACGTCAGCTTCCCGTCGCCCGATCGTTGGGCGCAGCTCTCCGTGATGGGCGCTGCTGCTGCGGTTCCGGCGTTTGGGGATCTGTCTCCGGAAGAGCGCGGTGCGCTTGGACCGGCGGTCGCGGCAGAGGTGAAAGACCTGCTTAAGAGCCATATTCAGGGTGATTCGGTGGTCGTGCCGATGAAATCGCACTACGCTACCGGGACAATTTAAGAGCCGACGCGTCCGGATGTGGGTCTGACGTGGCTCATGGTTGCTTTCATACGAAGGGAATGTGCCCGCCATGTCTGAGATGCAGGAAATTTACGACCACATCGAGGCGCACCTTGACGAGTCTATGGCCATCCTGGCGGACCTGGTTCGCCAGCCAAGTGTGTCGGCGCAGGACATGGGGTTCGACAAAGCTCCGGGTGTGGTCAAGGACGCTCTGGATTCGGTCGGGCTGAACGCGGAGATCGTCCCTGTACCAAACGATGGTCATCCGTCGGTTTTCGGGTCGATGTCGGGCGAGGGCGAGAACACGTTGCTGTTCTACACACACTACGACGTGCAACCGCCCGAGCCGCTGGAGCTGTGGGACTCGGAGCCGTTCGAACCAACTCGTCGAGATGGCCGTATCTACGGCCGCGGTACGTCAGACGACAAGGGCAACATAGTCGCCCGGCTGGCCGCGATACGCGCCTTCAACGAAGTGCGAGGTGGTTTGCCATGCAACCTGAAGTTTTTTGTTGAGGGCGAGGAGGAGATCGGCAGCCGTAACCTGCGGGGGTTGATCGATACCCGTGGGCAGGAGTTTGTGGCGGACGCCTGTATCTGGGAGGGGGGTGGACGGAACCTGTCCAACGATCCCTTCATTTATCTCGGGCTGAAGGGCGTGCTCACCATTCAGATGTCGGTGAAGCTGCTCCACGGCGACGCCCACTCCTCGTATGCACCCATCCTGCCGAGCGCGTCATGGCGTTTACTCCAGGCGCTCAACTCCATCAAAGATCCGTCGGACGATCGCTGCCTGATCCCGGGCTTCTACGATGCTATTCGTCCCGCCACGGACGCCGAGGACGCCGCTGTTGCCGCGTTGCCAGACGAGGCACCAGAGTGGAAAGAGGTGTTCGGTGTTGAGTCGTTTGTCGGCGGCATCGGCGGCGAAGACCTGCGTCGAAAGCTGCTGTTCGAACCGTCGGCCAACATCAACGGCTTTGAAAGCGGGTACAACGGCGCCGGGATGAAGACGGTGCTCCCGGCCGAGGCGACGGCCAAGATGGACTTCCGGCTGGTGCCTGATATGAGGCCAGAGGACATTTTCGAGAAGCTTCGAACGCACCTGGACCGACAGGGGTTTGAAGACGTCGAATTGGAGTACCTGGCGGGTGTGAATCCAGCGCGAACGCCTATCGAGTCGCCCTGGGTGGCGCTTGTGGCCGAAACCGCCGAAGAGATCTACGACCGAAAACCGGTTATAGCGCCGACGATGGCCGGAACCGGCCCGATGTACGAGTTCGCCGAGATCCTGGGTATGCCGATAGCAACGTCCGGGGTCGACCACCCGTCACACAAGATCCACGCCCCAAACGAGAACATCACGGAAGAGGATTTCTTGCTGGGGGCCAAGCACGCAGCGCTGATCATGCAGCGATTCGGGGAGCGCGGATTGGGCGGGTAGTTCGACACGCGCTTTTCACGTTTAGTTGAAGGAATAGAAAACGCGACGATGCGTGACACGTCCTTCGAGAACCTCAGGATTCGATGATCGGCTCGGTCTCGCCTACCGCCGCACTCAATCTCAGACGCTGTCATCCTGAAACAAGTTCAGGATGACAGTTGGTTGGCCTGTGCTCTGTTGAAGAGTAGCCGTCGATTACCCCCCTTTCCCTAAGCGGGGGTTGGGGTGAGGGGGAGGGCGGGCCGCTGCACGCCCCTACGGTGCGCCTGGCAAAAACGCTGAGTCAGGGGGGTGCGACCATCGCCATCTAGAAAACCGCTATCGGGTTTGCCGGGGATCCTGTTCCGCCTATCACGTTTAGCGGGTTGATGGTGAGCATGAACTCGTATCGGCCTTCCTCTGTGCACACGTCCGCAAGCGGCTCCAGCAGGGAGTTGTCCACCAACGACACGCCGTAAGCAAAAATAGCGCCGTGCATCGTCCACGGGATGTTGTACTCGTTCGGTGCCGCATCCATCATGTCCCACACTACTAGCGACACATCGTTGTCCCGCACAAAGGGCAGGCAGGACGCGTGCAGGCCGGGTCGTTCTGCACCTTTTGTCCAGACGCCATCGTTCGTGGCGGAAAACTTCTCTCGACCGCTGTAAACGCAAAGCGCATCGCCGGGCTTGATCTCGATGCCCTGTTCGGCGGCGATCTCCTCTAGCTCCCACCCGTGTACCGGCGTATCCAGCGTCACGTGTTGGCCACCGCGGTGCTTCACAACGTCCAGCAGTACGCCGCGGGTCAGGATGCCGTCCGACCATTCATCGACGGTTCCGTACTGCACGCCATCGAACTGGATGTTGTCGTCGGGGTCCTTGCCATCCCAGCCGCCGTTCTCGTCCCAGACATGACATAGGGCGTCGATGTGGGTGGTCGACGTGCCGTGATATGCGACGCCGTAGTAGTCGGTTGCAGCGCCACCGCCCGGCGGGCGATCGCCCTTCATTAGGAACTGGACAGCAGGCTTCGGATTTTCTGCAGATGGCGTGACCGGAAATGGCCGACTTAGCGAAACGGTGCGACCCTTTTTGACGGTCGCAATGGCCTCAAGCCGCTTGGCGTCGTCGATCAGGTTCATCGCCCCGGCGGCACCTTTGTCGCCCCAGCGGCCCCAGTTGCTTCGATCCTTGAGATAGGAGTCGATGTCTGCGCGTGTCGGAATTGCGTGCTCGGCCATGTAACGGTCTCCTGAGGCTCAATCCAAGGATTTCGTATGTCTGTGCGAGCCGCATCCTACACGCGCCAACCCGATTTGAGGCGTTATTAGGGGCGTTGGGCCGGTAAAGTAACTTGCCGTGCCTTATACGATTTCACTCGCCGCCCGAATGTTGATTAGACCTCGGATCGTGCTGCTTACGATTGCCATGACAGCATTGCTGGTCGCGGCGTGCACGGAAGATAGCGTCGACGAGGTCGACGACGGACTGCTGTGGACTATCGATAACGCCGTGAGTGTCGGGTTCGAAAAGACTGAGCCACTACGGCCCGGGCCCGCCAAAGTTCTCGATGCGTGGCTGGGTACCTACAACGGCGCCGACGTGGAGCTGTATCGGCACCGGGTGAACGATATCGGTGTGGACATCCCTCTTGATCCAACCTGGCTGCATCGACGGACATTAGCCG
>Ga0257122_1002955_pt1 | contig 10297 bp, 19 predicted proteins | sample SI106_120metaG_FD_190146 | JGI IMG/M metagenome (GOLD analysis project Ga0257122, IMG submission 190146) | Marine microbial communities from Saanich Inlet, British Columbia, Canada - SI106_120 | ecosystem: Environmental > Aquatic > Marine > Inlet | place: Canada: British Columbia | collected... | reverse complement strand
TAGCAGAGGACAAAGCCTTAGAACTACAAGAGGAAAGGGACTCATTAGTAATAGAGGTTAATGAGTTAACATCTACTAATAAAGAGTTATGGACAACTATCAAGAGTTTACCGACAATAGCGGAAGATGCCCTAATAAGGAAACTAAAGGAGAATGAAGATGACTAAATATCACGTATATAGTTCAATGCTAGGTGGTTACCTTGCAATGGATTTCACAACAAAGAAAGAAGCACAAGAATACATCGAGAATTATCACTGTAAGATTGAGAAAACTCAAATGAAAGTATTAACACAGGAGAACTAATATGTTTAAGTGTAAAGAATGTAAGTCTACAAATATAGAACTTAAAGCTTGGATTAACCCAAACGAGGGATTAATTACGGGGTACTTGGAACTAATAGAAGAAGATGAGGGATACTGTTCAGACTGTGAAGAGCAACGTGAAATTATATATGAGGAGAACTAAGATGATTACATATTATGGTTGGCATATGGACGGGAAGTTTGTTAGCTTAGGAGAGCGCTCCGACATATCAGAAGCGATGGAGAAATACCCCGAAGATATTGTGTGGTATTTAGATAAAGAAGCATTACAAGATTTAATTAAAGCAGCAGAGGAAGTAATATGAAATATACAGTATGGGTAGGTGGAACTGAAGTTACGGATTACCTCGTAGACAGAGATACAGCCGATGAAATATTAATGGACTGGTTAGACAAAGGATACGATGAAAAAGACGTATGGATTGATGAAGTAGTAACACAAATAGACAGAGCAAAGGAGAATGAAGATGAAAGTATCTAAAGTAATTGAACTACTACAGAAAACATACGAACCCGATGATGAACTAATGATTGATTGGATAGACAAGTACCAAGCAGAAGTTGATACCGAGGAGCAGTGGAATTGGGCTGTCGGTATGATGGAGGACAGTAGCGAGGGAATGATTGATATGTATTATGTACAGGATATGGTAAGTGAAGCGATTGCTGATTTAGAAGCGTATGAAGGAGTAACACAAATAGACAGAGCAAAGGAGAAACTATAATGGAATTATTTCCGAGAAAATGTAAGACCTGTGGTTGTGGTATGTCCGAGGGACACATATGGGACGATATTTATACGTTCTGTACTACTGATTGCTTAACTGAGTGGCTCTACACCGAAGAGATTTGTTATTACACAGAATGGGACGTAGAGTCTGATGCAGATGGCGAGGTATATGACGAAAAAGGTGCTAAGTACAGAATGGGACGTAGAGTCTGATGCAGATGGCGAGGTGTATGACGCTAAAGGTGCTAAGTGGTCACTTTTTAAAAATACAATTTAACTAGGAAATATATGATGAAAACATTAAGTGAACAAGTAGATTTATTAGAGGTAAATAATAGGAACACTATTTATCAGATGAAGAAGTGGAGAGAGCACGCAGAGAGTCTTGAGTTGCGGTTAGATAACCTAATGGAACAATACGGTCTTAAAGAAGATATGTTCGAGGTGGCAGAGATGCAGTCTGGGTTGGTAGTAAGTGATCAGCCAATGGATTGGATTGATGCACAAGCGTTCTGTGACATGTACCAAGATGACAGCGGTTATCCGTGTCAAATTAACCAATTAACTAGGGAGGAATGATATGACTAAGTACCACGTATATAGTTCAATGCTAGGTGGTTACCTTGCAATGGACTTCACAACAAAGGAAGAGGCTCAGACTTACATCAATGATTATCATTGTAAGATTGAGAAGACTGGAATGAAAGTATTAACACAGGAGAATAGAAAATGAGTAAACACAAGTTAAGTGAGCCAACTAAATATGAGATGCCGATGCCTATGAATGATGAAAAGCCTTGGAAACAATTAATAAAACACGTAGAACGCTTAGATGATACTGTTACTAGACTAACGCTTGAGATGAAAGCAATGAAAGAGTTAATGATAACTCCCGATGACTTTGACTATTTGGGCTGCTTGAAAAGCACGTATGAAAAGCACGTAACTAATCAGGAGAATGAAGATGAATAAATCAGAGATTATGAGAGTGTTACTTTGTTTGTCACGCATTGAAGGTAAGGTCGTTATGGAATTAGATGACTACCTGAGTGATGAACTAACTGAGGTTGTTGATATGTTGGCTAAGAAGATACTAAAGGAGAATAAAGATGACTGAAGAACTAAAAGCATATGTAAATGCTTATATGGATGGACTAGAGGTTGAGTATCGTTTTAATGCGCGGTGGTATGTCGTTGAGTCTTTTTCAGACTTTGATGATACTAGCGCTGATTATCGTATCAAACCTATAAACAAAGAAGTAAATATGAACTACTTAGAACTATATCAAGAAGATTTCAGAAGTAAGGCTGAACTATATCAAGAAGATTTCAGAAGTAAGGCTGTGTGGCAAGATGTTTGTGATACATTAGAAGTATCGTCAGACACTGGCTACATCGTTCTTAGAGAAGACGGTGAATGGTATATGTGTGTTGCTAGAACAGAAGTTATGAAGGAGGAAAATAATGATACATAATTGCAGCCATTGTGGCGTACCGATAGACAACGGTTTTATGACAGAAGACGGTGAATGGTATATGTGTGATGAAATATGCGTCACAGGAATGTATGTCAGAGACAATTTAAACAATGATTATGTTGTCTTTGATGAAATACAGAAGGACAGTGACAAAGATTACCTATTCTGGGCTGATTGGTCTGCTGTACATGAAAATGTTCCTGATGATGAAGTAGCTTCACATGCTAAACAATAATGAGGTGATGAATCGCATCTATTCCTTGAGGAGAGTAGTACTTCTTGGGAGAAGTGAGTAGCGATCCATCAGTTGCCATTATACATCACTATAAATAACGAGAGACAATATGAATAACATGAATATAGAAATAACAACTTTCAAAAGAGCACAAGAGATTACTGGAGGTGTGGCTAAAACATCTAAACTGGACACCTGCAGTAGTAATCTGTCAGCATTTGACTGCAAGACAGGATCAAGACTAGCTCTCATACCAGGGTCTGTATGCTTTGACTGCTATGCCAGAAAAGGTAACTACAGATTTTCAAACGTCAAGAAAGCACTGCAACGCAGAACCAAGTTGATATCCGACAACAGTTGGGTAAAGGCTTGGGTGTTTATCTTAAATCATAAGAAGAGGATAACCCAATCAGGTTTGTTCAGACATTTCGACAGTGGTGACTTGCAAAGTAAAGAGCACCTTGAGAAGATTATCGAAGTGGCTAGACAAACTCCAAAGATTAACCATTGGCTTCCTACCAAGGAATCAGTCTTAATTAAGAACTTCAAAGGTGATGTGCCTAAGAATCTCTTGATAAGATTGAGCGGCTCTATGATTAATGGGAAACCACCTAAGTACGCTCACACATCAACTGTTACAACAAATCCAGACAAGGCAACTTGTAGGGCATTTGAAACTAACGGACAATGTAAGGGCTGTACTAAATGTTGGAATCCTTCTATCAAAAACATCACATACCTAAAACACTAATGTTAAAATTATCAACTACTTGGGAGAAAACATGAAAACAGATGTAACTGAAGAAGTTAAAGGAAAGTGGTTTCAAGTCTTAAAAGAACTCGGACTTCCTGAGAACTTCTTAGAAGGCAAGAACGGGCCATGTCCGTTGTGCGGTGGCAAAGACAGATACAGATTCACAGACTATAACAATGACGGCCTATACTTATGTAGAGGTTGTGGTAATGGAGATGGTTGGGGTCTTGTACAGAAGTACTTTGATATTAACTTCGCCACTGCAGCTAAACAAATCAAAGGAGTCTTGGGAATAACTGGAGGAATGCCAGTTGACAACCCTAAGTTCAATCCTGTTCCCGCATTAAAGTCTGTAGCAAAGAAAGCTAGGAATTTAGGGGGACATACATCAGTTACTAAATACTTAGATTCCAGAGGATTTACAACCTACCCAGACGGACTAAAACAAGCAAACCTTAAGTTCTACAAAAACATGAAAAGCCAAGGAGAGTATGAGGTACTGGTTGCTTTAATTCAAGACTGGAAAGGTGTTGGCGTATCTTATCATCTTACTTATACTAAAGATGGGAAGAAGGCAGATATAGACCCTGCTAGAAAGATAATGACTCCAAAAGGAACTATATCAGGTGCGGCTATTAGGTTACACACTGACTTCGATGAGAAGATATGTATAGCTGAGGGTATTGAATCTGCATACGCTGCCCATATCGACTCAGGACTGCCTGCATTTGCAGCAATGAATGCTAATTGTTTAGAAAACTTCGTACCTCCAGAAGGGATAACACAAGTCTGGATATATGCTGATAATGATCGCAACTACACAGGTCAAGCAGCAGCATACAAACTAGGAAGAAGGCTTATGATTAAGGGAATAGAAGCATGGGTATTTGTTCCAGACAAGATAGGTCAAGATCAGAATGATGTACTAATGTCTAGTATGACTATAAAGAAAAAGAGCGAGCATGTAAGAATTGAAATGAACAATTAAGGGGAAAACATGGATTTCAAAATACAAGAGATAGTGTGGGCTATTGAGGAAATTGTAACTGATTATAAAAACAACAAAAGAGTTGCTGTACAAATCTTTAGAGATGCTAAATGCTTAAGAGATGACTTTAGAAGTTACTCAATAGTAGCCGATGCATTTAACTTCTTAACCTACTCATTCTGTAAACATGAAGGGGAAGTTCCATTAACCAATTCTCTAGTTAAGATAGGAGAAATAACCGCTAAAACTCTTGACATAAACAAGATTCAAACAAACAGAGCAATACAGTTAGGTTCTTTAATCATAGAAGCATTGATTGACAATGGTTATATAACCTTACATAGAGAAGAGTATATGTCTTATGAGCAGCTAATAGAAAAAGATAAGAAGGTCAAAGTCAGGTTCCAACCTTACCACATAGAAATAGGGTCTAGATTTAAAGGGATTAAATTCTTAGTCAAGGAAAGAATTGGCATCTCGGCTAGGAAGTACCCTAAATGGGATTCTAATAAGAGAGTTGTTCTTGGAGTTGAAGACAGGCTTGTTAAAGGCGTTGTTAAAGTTGATAAGTCTAAACCTTATCTGAAAGCTGTGAATAACATAGAACAAGTTAGATGGGAAGTCAATCCTAAGGTAGCTGAGATATCCAATACGCTTACTTCTTTGTTAATTGATAGTAGCATCAGGCTAAGAGATAAAGATGGTTCTGACGTGCAATTTGAGGCTCGTGATATTAAGAGAGAACATGAGAACAAAGAATACAAAGATGTTGATCTGTACCACAACGATATCTTGTTTGAGCCTCACTTAGGCAACTCATCTCAAGTAAAAGTTATAGAGATTCAAATGGTTAAGCTGGAAAAACAAGCTAAAAAGGTTAAATCTGACAAGAAACGATTAAAGGAGATTACAAAGCAAATATCTAAATGCGCTGAAATCTATGAAAAGAAGAACAGACAATGGCAGGCTAAGCAATTATGCTTAAGAACCCAGTCTAAATCAAACAGAGATGAGTTTATCCTTAATACTATTCACGGAACTAAAGAAGCTCCTGGATGGATAGGATATAAGTTCTATCTTGCAAGCTTTCTTGATTTCAGGGGAAGGATGTATGCTCGTGATCCGTATTTCTCTTATCAATCATCAGACCTTGCAAGGGGGCATCTAATGTTTGCAGAAAAGAAAGTAATGACAGACAAGGGATACAAACATCTTCTTATTCACATAGCAAATAGTTATAACCAGTCCTACACAATAAACCAATTAAAAGAGGCTAATTGGATAGAGTCTGACTACATTAAAGACTTAGAGGAAGATGGTATTCCTGATATGTCTGTAGACAAGATGACGTTGCAAGACAGGATTAACTGGTCTGAATATAATCTTGATGTGTTCTTAGGTATATCGTTAGATCCAATAGAAGACAAAGAGGCTTGGATGAGCGCTGAGAAGCCTTGGGTATTCTTGTCATTGTGCTTTGAGGTTGTCCAATACTTAGTAGAGGATGGTGACTACTATTCTCAAATACCTATCGCTATTGACGGCTCAGTAAACGGAACCCAACACTTAGCCGCTATGAGTAAGGATGAGATTGCTGGAGCTATGGTTGGATTAATACCCCAAGAGAAACCGATTGATTTCTATATCGTGGTTGCTAAGGGAATCATAAACTCAAACATAGACAATGACCTTGGAGAAATCCTTGCTAAGATTCCAATGAAGTTAATTCGTAAAGGAATAAGTAAGAGAGGAACTATGACCAAAGCTTATGATGCAGGGGTTAGGTGTATATCAAACATCATTTACACAGATTGTTATGACGCAGGAATGACTGCTAAATACAATATAACTAGATCAGTAGCTAATAAACTTGCTAAGGATTTAGTTTCAACCTATAACTCGTTATGCTCTGGACCAGTAGCTGTAAAGAACTACTTACAGGCATTAACGAAATATAGGATTAAAGAACTTGGCTATAAATCAGCACAATGGGAGACCCCAAGTGGGTTTGAAGTTGTTGCTGAGAAATGGTCAACTAAGAAGAAGAGGGCAGTTGTCAGCTTCTGTAAGAAACGAATCGATATTATCTATCGAGAGATAACAGACGTGCCTTCTGTTCATGAAATAACATCTGGGATTAGTCCCAACTATGTTCATTCAATGGATGCGGCACATATGTCTTTAGTAATTAATCAACTACATGAAGAAGGAATTACCTCATTTGGGGCAATCCACGATAGCTTCTCTGTCCATGCGGACGATGTTGATCAATTGCTTGAGATAACTAAGTCTGTATTCATTTCAATATACAACTGTGATGTATTTAAAGATATGAAATCACAGTTCATTGGGATGGATGATAAGTTCGATGTGTTAGAACCTAAGTCTGGAAGTCTAGATTTAGAACAAATAAAGGACTCAAAGTATTTCTTCTGTTAAAGGGTTTATCCCTTACGCAGTATACGAAATTCCTATTGTGTCCTTATAGAGCAATTAAGCTCGAAACCAAAGGAGAACAAATATGTCTAAAGAAACATATAATTTTAGTAACGTGAAAGTATTCTGGGCTAAAGTAGACCCAGCCAACCCAGAAGCACCATTTAGAGACAATGGTACTAAGCCATTTACTTGGAACATGGTTATTGGCCTAGATGACAAAACTTCAGAAGCATTTAAAGCTCTGAAGATGAACAAGTTCCGTAGAGATGGAGAAGGAGATCTTAAGCTTGAAGATGGATTAAAGACCATTGCTGTAAGTAAGTCTGCCACATTCGGAAGAAAAGGAGGACCTAAGAAACCTGTCATTGTTGTAGATACTTACGGCAACCCATATACAGGTCTAATCGGTAACGGTTCAATCTGTAATGTCCAATGTTCTGTAAGAGATTGGATATACGAAGGACAGCCAGGAAAGACGGCAGACCTTGAAGCTATACAGATTCTAGAACTTGTTGAATATGAATCAGAAGGTGACAGTTTCACACCAAACTTCGAATTCAAAGAACAACAGAAAGTAGACCTAGCAGAAGTAACAGCAGGCGTAGAAGAAGAGGAACATATCCCTTTCTGATCCCTAGTTATAGGAAAAGATACAGTTAAGTAAGTTCGCTGTCTAAACTGCTCCGAAGATGTTGCACTTCGTACTTACAATGCAACCCTAATTAAACTAAACAATTAAAGGAAAACAACATGGAACTATTTCTTATACTATACTTCGCTATCTTTGTTGGAGTCTCTCTATATAACACATTCAGATGAGCTTCATATTAAGACAATACCAAAAGGATGTTCTAAACGAACTAGTTAGGTCACACAGACAAGGAAAGAAGAAAGTGATACTACAGGCAGCTACAGGCGCAGGAAAGACAGTAATGGCAGCTGCACTAGTTAAATACTTTGTTAAGAACAACCTAAGAGTTCTCTTTCTGGCACACAGAAGAGAACTCATAACACAAGCCTCAGATAAGCTAACGCAATCTGATATACGACACGGAATCATAATGGCTAATCATAGATCTGATAAGACTTATAATGTCCAGATTGCCTCAGTAGATACTTTAAGAGCAAGGGCTATCAATGCTAAGAAGATGGATCTACCTAAGGCAGATGTAATCTTTATTGATGAATGCCACAGGTCTCTTTCAAACACCTACTTAAAGATAATAAGCTTATACAAAGACAGTTTACTAATCGGATTAACCGCAACCCCAGTTAGAGGTAACGGAGAAGGCTTGGGAAGTGTATATGAACACATGGTGTCAGCTCCTAGCATTAAAGAGTTAACCAAACTTGGTTCTCTGGTAGATGTTAAATATTACTCACCAAGCGTCCCAGACCTAAAAGGAATCGGAGTAATTGGTGGAGACTTTAATTCCAAATCATTGAACGATAGAATGGATCAACCTAAGCTAGTGGGAGATATAGTCTCAACCTGGAAACACCTAGCTAAAGACAAACAAACATTAATCTTTGCATCAGGAGTTAAACATTCTCAGAACATAATGGAAGCGTTCAAGTCTAATGGAATCAAAGCTGGACATTTAGACGGTGGAACTGAGAACGAAGAAAGAGAGCAAACCCTAAAGGACTTTAACTCTGGAAAGATAACTGTACTTTGTAACTGTATGGTTCTAACAGAGGGGTTTGACTCTCCTTGCGCTGAAGTTTGCGTACTTGCAAGACCAACTAAATCACTTGGACTATATATTCAAATGGTTGGCAGAGTTCTTAGACCCCATAAAAGCAAACAAAATGCAATGGTAATTGATCATTCAGGCGCTGTTTATATTAACGGATTTGTTGACGATGAACATAAATGGGACTTAGGTACTGGTATCCTAAGAAAGAGAGCTGAACGCAAGGAAAGAACTAAAGAAGACTCTGTTATTGTTTGTGAAGGCTGCTTCCGAACATACTCTGGATCAAACATATGTCCTACCTGTGGTAAGATACATCAAACTAAATCTGAATACGTTGCATTCTTAGATTCTCAATTAGGATTAGTTAACAAGAAGACTAGGGTAATTGAGGCTAAAGAGAAATATGCTCCAGACTTCAGAAGGGTCTTCTATGAAGAGCTGATCGGGATGGGAGAAATTAAAGGGTACAAGCCTGGCTGGTCAGCTTATAAGTACAAGCAAAGGTTTGGTGAATGGCCTCCAAAAGGAGACTACAAAGCAGTCATGCCATCAGCAGAAACCAAGTCATATGTTAAGCACCTACAAATCAAAGAGGTTAAGAGAAAGCAAGCAGAAGGAAAACTTCCTTCTCAGTTTAAAAAGAAAGACAGACAAGAGTCATTAAATCTTGGGTGAGTACATCATCTCTGCTGCAAAAGAGTACGCTCCGCAGTGGGTTATAAAGACGGCACAACTACTGTCGTATGTATAAGTAGTTACGAACCTTGGATCTAGTGCGTGGATCCTTCTTGTCGGTCTCCTTTGGGTTTTCATGTTTCCCTTTCATAGCTGGCAAGAATTGTTTAGAAGGCTTGGTCACGTCCTTTTTCATGCATAGTGGCCACTAATTAATACAATAAAACGAGGAGAGCTCATGGAAAGAAAGAGAAAGGAATGGGAATTAGATGATGGCAGTATATGGACTACTAAGTCATTATCTGAATTAGTAGGTTGTTCATTAAGCAGTGCATATCATAGATTAAGTAAAACAAAAGACCCTGTATATGTACTAAGACCTATAGATAAAGTTAAACGAGTCAAGGGTTACAAACTATACAAGTTAGATGATGGCAGTGAATGGACAGCAAAGCAGGTGGCTGAATTCACAGGTTGCCCTCGTTCTACAGCTTCAACTAGGTTGTCTTATTATACAGACCCAGCTAAAGTACTAGCACCACCAATAAGAAAGCCTCTTCACGACAAGAATCTTAACAAGCAAATGAAAAAAAGAATGTTCTTCGATCCAGAGGGTCATTGGAAACTTATCAATTCATTCACATAGTATGAATAAAGGGCAATGAGTGAAGTCCTATTCTGAAGAGCCAACTGGCTAATAAGACGTGAAAAGAGTCACCACCAAGACTACGACTTATCTTAGGTGGAGGGACAAGACCTCACTAAATTAAACATAGGAGAAGTAAAGATGAATGATTATTTAATGTACTTTGTAGCATTACTATTTGCTGCACCATTTCTGTATAGAGCCTTTATAGTTGCTAAGGAGCATAAAGATGATTAAAGTAGTATTGATATTTGAATTTGCTAATAGCAATCAAGCATTACTGTTTATAAACCTACTGGATTTATTTGATGTAGAAGCATACAGA
>Ga0257122_1002951_pt1 | contig 10304 bp, 8 predicted proteins | sample SI106_120metaG_FD_190146 | JGI IMG/M metagenome (GOLD analysis project Ga0257122, IMG submission 190146) | Marine microbial communities from Saanich Inlet, British Columbia, Canada - SI106_120 | ecosystem: Environmental > Aquatic > Marine > Inlet | place: Canada: British Columbia | collected... | reverse complement strand
CTACCCATTCAGCTTTCGTCCGTCGCTTTACCATAGTCGCTTTCTCCAGTGATTAACTATGGCCATAGCCTCCAATACGAACGTTCTCCCTACAAGGCGCGGCGAGCTGAACGGTTACTTTTGTACAGCAGAGTGAGACCGTTGGGATCAAGGACGTCTAATTCCTGCTCATTGTCTTTCGAGGTTACCCAGACGATTCCTAGGTATTCTTGAACTTTGAAAGACAGGGTGTGCAGTTTTTTTACGGAGTTCTTTGGCGTATACCCGTTTCCATCTGCATCATAATTCCATCCATGATAGGGGCAATGGATCTTGTCGCCGCGAACTTTTCCGCAAGAAAGTTGCGCCTGTCGATGCGGGCAGCGATTGGAGAGGGCAGCAAGTGTTCCGTCGGCTTGTCTGAACAAGACAAGCTCAGTCTGGCAAATTTCTACCTTATGCGGTTTCCTGGTTATCTCACGGCTCTCCGCCACAGGATGCCAGTTCTGGTTTAGTCTACTCATCTTGCGCCCTCCCCCAATTTCGAGTCCCAATCAAAGAAACACCGGCCAAGCGTTTCGCCCCTGAAACGCTAAGACTTGGCGCCAAGAACTTTGACTGGGATAATCTGACAATGCTCCGAATTTTGACTACATGCACCTACAGCAGGAACTGTGCCGTCGCGCGGCTCCGCCCAATGAGATGGTATTCTGCGGTTTTACGCGTGATTGAGGCGGGACACGGTCAACGGCCGTACGCGTTGCGTCAACACGCGTTGCCAGACAACGGGCGAATTCGGTTTACAAGATAGTTGTCAGAGCGGTTTGGAGGAGTGCTATCCCAGATGGCGGGGCACCGCTGCCGGTTTGTCGTCTACTCGCGCCAGTCCCCTACAACGGTATCCCAAAAATCGCAATGTTCGGTGAAAAGGCCAGCGCCGGATCCGAGTGAACTTCCCAGTTGGAGATAAGGGTCGGTAGCGAAATTGTAGATGGGCCAATGGGCCTGCGCACCACCATAGCCGCCTGTCGCCCCGAACTCGCTCCACAGAGCCATCAATTGGGCCGTCACCGTATAGTCGCCAGCGGAAGGCGTGTATTTGTTGGTGTGGTAGTTTCCGAAGAGCATCAAGACCTCGAGGCCATGATAAGCGCCGACGTTCTTCATCACCGGGTTGTTCTCGAGCGCATAGTCGAAATAGTAGCGATAGACATCCTTGGGCGAGTTCACGCTCAGGGCCCGTGCGAGGCTCCGGGTATTGCATGTAAACGCAGCGTCGGTGGTTAGGGCAACCAGCGCCTTTCGAGGGGTCGCGTACATTTCTGCCGGATAGAACTGAAGGAGTTGCTCGGCGGTAGGTTGTGGAACAAGGCCGCGGATCAGCTTTTCGTAGCCCGACTTCGTCTTGACCGGCGGAGCGGACATGCTCGTCTCATCGGCGTTGGAGCCAAGCGTAACAGGAACGCTATTGTGTTGACCTGCCAGGATCGTCGCCAAAGGCTGATTCGGCACAGCATAGCCGTCCACGTTGGGCTGAAAGACACGCTGGCTGCCGCTGATGGCGTGTTTAACGGGAACAGCCTCGAGCACTTGCTCTGAGCTGAGTGAACGGAGACAAGGACCGACATAAGAACTTTGGTCGCATCCGACGGCTTTAACAAGATCATTGCCCGTCTTGTGAGCATCCGCCGCGTCCAGGGCGCCACAGCCACCACTCTGCATGGTCACTGCGGAAAATAGACCGCGAGCCAGCGGAGAAGTTAGCAACACGCATGTATTGACAGCTCCGCCAGATTGTCCAAAGAGCAACACCCGTCGCGAGTCACCGCCGAAAGAAAAAATATGTGTTCTTACCCACCAGAGCGCTGCAAGCTGGTCGAGGGTTCCATAATTTCCGGACACGCCCTTTGCATTCTCACCGGCCAAACTCGAATGGGTGAGCCAACCGAATGGCCCGAGGCGATAGTTGATCGTGACGACGACTGAATCTGTGTGTGCCGCGAGTTTCGCTCCATCGTAGATGGCTACGCCATCCATCGTCTCAGCGCTCGATCCCACGACATTGGCACCACCGTGGATAAAGAAGAGGACCTTTTTCTTGTTGTGCGGCGAAGCGCCCTTGGGAACCCAAATATTAAGGGTGAGGCAGTCTTCACTACCACTGATCGCACCCTGCTTGTCGATCTGAGCGCAGGCGCTGCCGAAAGACGTGGCTTGCAACGTTTTAGGCCAACACCGAATTGGCTCGGGGGCACGAAAGCGCCGGTTCCCAACGGGAGGATACGCATAGGGAACGCCCTTGAACGAAACCACGTTGCCTTCATCCACGCCCTGCACTGCACCCAGAATGGTAATCGCCTTCCCCGGCCGAGGCATTGGGTTCGGGGCTGGGCAGGAAGCGCTCCAACTATCCTGGGCGATATCCGATTTGCCTCCCGGGTCGGAATCTGTTCGGGTTGCTGCATTCCCGCAACACACCAGAGCAAATGCGATGAGTCCAGAACCAATATATTTGATGAGCGACGCGTTCATATCCCCCTCCCTGGACCAAGTGAGTAGAAGGCCTGACGTGTGCGAAAAAAACGCGAAGGAGGCCTAAATAGTATGTAAATGCTCAGAACCCGAGGGGCGAACGCTGCAGATTCTGCAGCCAAAAGGTGCGAGGTTCGCAGCCCGCCGCTCACAAACCGGGCAGCGACGTTGCCAACTAGCTGAAAAGACTTCTTTCGTCCTCTGGTCCATTTCGTGCAAAGATTATCCTGATGAATATCCAAGGTATCGAGCGATAACCCATGGCGACGCAAGGGCGACAACTTCTGCCTTTGGCGCGCTGGGGACTGCTGGCCGTTACCGTTACGACGGCCGGGGTTTTGCTGGCCACCGTCTTCTCCAGCTATCGGAGTATGGACCGTGCATCGCAGCATACGGTCGAGGCTGAAGGTCGGGCCCTCTACCGCAACATAGAGGCGAAACTAGGACGCCCCATGGCTCCGCCCACTCAAACCGCGCTCGAACGGCTATTCAAATTCCAGCATGCAGCGGGATTGCGCTATCTCGGTCTCTTCACCCCAAGGGGACGACTGTTGCTGGAAACCGGTGAGGCCAACGCCGGTAGAGACTTCCAAGCCCGCCCGCCAAAAGGAAGCCGACACCATCAGACGAAGATAGGGAATCGCTTCCGAATGGTTTGGTACCCCCGGCACGCGCCTCCCCCACACGTGGGACGGCGGCCTTATCCACCGGGCAAATTCGGTCCCAAGGGAATGAAGGGTGCCCACCCGCCGCCTCGACGCTTCGCACCCAAGGGTTCCCCCGACCACGGCCGCACCTTCAACGGACCGCCCATCATCATCCTCGAGTTTATCGCCGTCGCTGCCGATCGAATCCGGTCTGAGTCACGGTGGAGCCTAGGCATCGGTGCCGCCGCCGCCGCGGCTCTCCTTTTGATTACGGCCATCTTTTGGCGTGTGCTCAGCAAAACAGAACGCGCGGAGATAGCCCGCCAGCGCGACAGGCGATTGACGGTCTTAGGCGAGATGGCCGCGGTCATGGCCCATGAAATTCGCAATCCCTTGGCCTCCCTCAAAGGGCACGCCCAGCTGCTAGCGGAAATGTTACCCGCGAAAAGCCGAGAACAGGGCAAGGCCGAACGTGTCGTCAACGAGGCGAATCGGCTGGAATCCCTAAGTCATGACCTTCTCGATTTCGTTCGCACAGGGCCACTGAGCTATCGAAAGGTTGATATTCAGTCTCTCCTGCGAGAGTCCGCTGCAACCCTGAGCCCCGATCGGATCAATATTTCGGTCGCGAAAAAGCCACTCGAATGGGAATTGGATCCAGGCCGTATACAACAGGTGGTGACCAACCTGCTCAAGAATGCCCTGCAAGCTTCCGGGGAAACCAAGGATGTCGACGTATCAGCAGCAGTAGAACGTGGGCAACTGTTGATTTGCATTCGAGACCACGGAGAGGGCTTCTCAGACGAAAACGCAGGGGCGATTTTCGATCCGTTTTTCACCACAAAGGTACAGGGAACCGGCTTAGGCCTTGCTGTTAGCCGGCGATTGGTTACCCTCCACGGCGGTAAACTCAGGGCCGAGAACCACGCCGCAGGCGGTGCAGAATTTCAGGTCCTTCTCCCCCCCCGCGCAGGAGACGCAGAGCATGGCGAAAATCCTCGTAGCTGACGACGAAGAAGGGCTCCGCAGTTTTATCGCGGAAGCTCTGGAGCTTGACGGGCATACGGTCGCGCAGGCGGAAGACGGCGCCGTAGCAACGGAGCTCCTCGCGAAGAATAGCTACGACCTATTGGTTACCGATCTGCGGATGCCCAAAGTCGACGGCATGGCCCTACTCCGCCAGACGAAAACCGACCAGCCGCAGGTGGAAGTCATCGTGCTCACCGCCTATGGTTCGGTAGACACAGCGGTCGAGGCGATGCGACTGGGTGCGTTTGACTATCTGCAAAAACCCATTAGCGGCCCCACGGAACTGCGACTGTTAGCGTCTCGCGCCCTTGAACGAAAGGAACTCGTCACATCACGAGAAAGAAATTCCAGGCAACATCAGGTTACCGAAGCCGTTAGCTACGAAGCACCGGCCATGAAGACCGTTAACGAAGCCCTGCGCAAAGTTGCCAAGACAGATGCCACGGTACTGCTCTTGGGTGAAACCGGAACAGGCAAAGAAGTCGCCGCGCAGCAAATACATCGGCAGAGCAAACGCATGGCTGGCCCACTGGTCACCATCAATTGCGCGGCCCTATCCGAATCGCTGCTGGAAAGTGAACTCTTCGGCCACGAAAAGGGTGCTTTTACCGGTGCCGACGCTCTGCGGCGCGGGCGTGTCGAATTGGCCGACGGGGGGACATTCTTTCTCGACGAAGTGGGTGAACTAAAGCCATCCCTCCAAGCGAAACTGTTGCGCGTATTGCAGGAGAAGCGTTTCGAACGCGTTGGCGGTAGCCGTTCCATTGAATCAGACGTACGCTGGATCGCAGCGACCAATCGAAATCTCCTGCAAATGGTTAGCGACGGTGATTTCCGCGAGGACCTCTATCACCGGCTTGCTGTCTTTCCGATCGAACTCCCGCCCCTCAGAGACCGCCAAGAAGATATCCTTCCGCTGGCCCAAACCCTACTTCAACGAATAGGCCCTAGCCTGGGCTGGCCATCGCTTCAACTCAGCCCATCGGCGGAAGCCGCGCTGCAAAATCACGATTGGCCGGGAAATATCCGTGCGCTGTCCAATGCGTTGGAACGGGCGGCTATCCTTTCCGAAGGGCAGACCATCGACGCCGAGCACATCCTCCTCACCCCCAGCAAGGCGACGCCTGCTGCGAGCGAAGTAGGCGAAGTAGGCGAAGTAGGCGAATCACGTACCCTCGCCGATTTGGAGCGCACCGCCATATCCGAAACCCTCGCTCGCCTCGACGGAAACCGCCGGAAAACCGCCGAGGAATTGGGCATCGGACTCCGCACCCTCTATGAAAAGCTCAAGCGCTACAATATCGAGTAGAAATTCCACCACAAAAAAGATCCCCCGTGTATTCTGCGGCAATGCGCGAACTCTTTTCATTTGTAGCACTCGTATTTATTTTCGGCGCCTGTTCAACCCCGTTATCTGAGTCTACCGACTCGGGTGCTATTCACGACATTGGCGAGGCCGCAGCCGACCAAACGGTCGTCAACGATGGTCACCCACCCGCAGCGGACCAAGGCATCCACGACAGCGTATTCCTGCCCAACGTCGATGCCCCCCTGCAACAGGCCACCGACGCGGCCCCCGTAGATGCCGTTCCGCTGGATTCCGTCGCACCAGATACTGCAGTCGCTGGCGACACGATCGCGTGGCCGACACAATCCTGCGGACTCCAAGAGGGCGACAACACAAACTTCATGATCGCCGGTGCGTCGCGTAGGTTTTTCATCGAACTGGAAAATGTCCCCGCGGGATATAGCGGGAAACTGCCGGTGGTCTTCGCGTATCACGGATTGGGAAGCAGCGCTTACAGCATGAACAACTGGACGAGCCCGGTCAAAGCCAACGCCCCCTTCATCAAGGTCGTCCCCCAATCGTTGCATGCTTCCACCGACCCCGTCTGGGACTTTCAATCTGACCCGACCCAATCGATCGACCTCGACTTTTTCGATGCCATGCTCGGTTGCCTCAACGCCCAATACGATATTGACCTCAACCGTATTCATGCGCTTGGCTTTTCCTACGGTGGTCACTGGGTAGACTATCTATTGACCCACCGCGGGAATATTCTCGCCTCATTCGCGCAGGTCTCGGGTGGCTTCTTTTCGTTTTCCACATCCTCTCCGCTCTATTTCTATTGGCCGGCCGACACGCTCCTTGGCGGATTGACCAATCGCGCGGCAGGCATCACAGCCTGGGGTGGCGCAAGCGACGGCTCCAATGGCCTTTTCGATACATTGGGCAAGAACTCGGTTCAGCTATTGCGCAGCCATAATCATTTCGTCGTTCAATGCGTGCACGATAAGGGACATAAATGGCCACCGGGCGGTTTCGCCAAGTTCATTTTTCAGTTCTTTCAGGACCACCCCCTGGGTACCTCCCCTAGCCCGTATCAAACCGGGCTCCCCCAAACCACGCCTTTCACGGGCACCTACAAAGACTGGCCGTCGTGGTGTTCCGTCGCGCCTTAGAGCCATTCGAAGGAATGTGCTGACCGCATTTCAAGAAACCTGCGATGGCTATTGGGTCAAGCCGATCAGAGCGCCCAAACTGGTCGCCTTAAATGAACTTTTCAACCCGCATTGACATCTATCGCTCTTGGATCGAAGAGCAGATCGACACGGCCCCCGTGTCGACCGCGAATTCTGGGGCGAAATCCGGCGCGCAAGAAATGGAACCAGCGGATATACCGTTGGAGCATGATGGCGACATCGTTGCCGTTGGTTGCGCGGTAGGCAATACGAACGGCACACCCAGAGCTATGGCCCTTCTCGGAGTTCTATTGCTTCTGATATGTAGCCGCCGCCGATCGTAGCGTTCAGTATTGAAGGGAGGCACTCTGTCGCACAACGTTGGGAAATTTCGGACGATTCTGCCGAGATTCAGAACTTCAACAATCGGCTGAACCTGATACACTGTCAGGATGCCCTCCCCCCCCAAGAGAATCGGCGTATTCCTCCTATCCTTGGGAATACTGTTGTTGGCCCCCGGTTGCGTCGAAGACCGTTCCGCCCGGTCGGGTCCCGCTGCGATCGGCCAGGCCGACCCCTGCGGTTCCGATCTCTACCATTGTAAAACACTCGATAGTGGCGTTAGCGACGCCGATGGCGCCTCAGTATCTGACTCTAGCGACATGCCCACGGGAATTGACTGCGGGACCACCTCCGCAGCAGATGCGTCGACTGAAATGGCGGCCCTCCGCACCACGGATATCGTTGCCAAGATCATCATCGACGTCGCGACCAATCAAGACTACGCATACATCCTCTACCGGTGGGGAACCCCTCCCGATTTCGCGCAATTTTCGGTATCAAGGGTCGACCTGGCGACCCTTGCATTCACCGGAGCGAGATGGCAATTCAACGTCAACCTCCGAGTGAATCAGAACGATGTACCGACTACGATCGCCCTCAATAGCACCGATAACGTCTTCTACGTCGGCATGGATCGAGCGACGACGTATGGCAGCGTCCGTGTTTATGACAACGATGTATGGGAAGCAAACGAACTGACGGAATTCACAATTCCTGCAAGTCCCGGCCTGCACGAGGTCAAACCCATCTCCATTTCCTGTGATGGCAACAATTGCTACGCCCTGGACAGCAAATGGACTATCCATTCGATACTCAGCACGGCGGGAAGCTACACGTTCCTGCATGCCAAATCCAAGTCACTTCCCAAAGCGGGAAGCGCCGACGGCGACCTCGGTGACGGTGACATCGCCGTCAAGAATGGAAAGCTCTACTTCACGCATAAGGGTTCCGATGAGGTTCTTGTATACAACGTGCCCACCGGAACAAGCACCGCGGTGACTTTGAGCAACACCTACAAGCTAAGCGACTACCTCGGATCGACCAGGACAACCATATGCGGTATTGCCGCCAACAGCATGTCCCTTTGGATTGACGATTGCACCCAAGTACATAAATTCGGCTTCGAATTGGGCGCAGCTTGTGCCTTGGGCTTCAGTTTCCTTCCCACGGCACCAACCTGGGCCGATAGCCGCCTCGGACCAGAAGCACTGGACAACGGCATCGTCTTTGTCCATCAAGCCGACGGCCAGGTTCCGGAGATCAGCCTCACACGCTATTAGTCGAGTTGGGAAACCAGCGCAGCAAACAATGGCCAGGAGCCATCCACCGGGATTCAAGCGTTCCATCTCGACGCGCCAATCGAACCAGAAGTTCCAATTCTTCGGGTGCGAAACATTTACGGGTTGAGACCCAGGCGTCGTGAACCCATGCAGGATCACGCATTCGCAGCAGGCCAAAGGCTGTGGCTGTGACCCCACTCAACATGCTGCGACAACCATCAATGAAGAGAACGCCACGGCCTGCCAAACGGGACGCTTCGCTGAACATCAGCGTGACCAAACCGGGAAGGAAATGGTGTTGCGATTGCGTGCATACGATAACGTCATAGGTGCCGCCCTTGAGATTCGAAAGATCGAGCGCATCTTGTTGTTCGAATACGACGGAAAGACCGTCTTTTGCGGCGAGCGATCGACCCAGCGCCAGATATTCGTCTTTTAGGTCGGTCGCCGTAATCTCAAAATCGAGACCTCGATCACGGGCCATTCGCGCAGCGGCCCGCGCAAAACCTCCGTGCCCCGCTGCCAAATCCAAGATTCGTAGGGGCTGTCCATTGACTTGAAAAGGGAGCAGCGCGTCAAAGAAGCGTTCGTAGTTGCCCATCGAATAGTTGAAGAAATCAAGGGCCGCCATGATTCGCTGCCGCATGACTTGGTCGGTATTCGGGTCGTCCATCAATTCTTCGGTTTGACAATCGTTCCAGCGTAAATCAGCCGCGGCGATCCATCCCAATCTGGCGTTATGCTGTTTTGCCTGTTTGACCGTTTCAGAGCGCATCTCTCTCAACGCACTTTCGACAAACGTCAGCAAATCTGCTGTGCTCTCGGGCCGTCCGAGGGCTAGGCCTCGCTGCAAGGAGACGATGGCGGCATCATGCCGGCTCAGCGTGGACCGTATGGCCCTGCGACGGACGCTTGCCAACCGCTTCACACTAAGGGAAGGGCCTTGCTCGGTGATATTGCGGAATATCCGTTCCATGAATCGGTCGACGGAATTAAGTTCATAGATCGGATCGTCGACGAGGCTAGCTGCTTCCATCTTTATCCCTCTTTATCCCTCTTTATCCCTAGGGTCCACGGTGGGTTACGGGGCGAGACAATGACCACAGGGCTTTAGATAATCAAGGGGCAATTGGGGTCTTATGTCCTATGGTCTTATTGTCGTTGACTATTTCCGCCCGCAACCGTATCCAAATGCGGGCCGAAGGAACGACAATGTCGTTTCCTTTGCGCGGGTACGTATGACCCCATCGGCCAATTTGACTCGGCAAATCTGCGAATATCCCCTTCGCCAATCCCTCTAGTAGAAAAACACCGGGGCAGCGATCAACTGACTCCTCGGATGAAGGGGGATTCCATGTCTCGAACGTACGCCATCGCGGCCGCCCTATGCGCGGCCCTCATAACTCTACCCGCAGCAGCCTACGAGATCGGTAGCCAAAAGGATAACGACGAAGAAATCACCGGGGTACAGCAGGGGATGAAAGAGCTTGTCGCCGAATCCATTCTTGTCGTGAGCCATCGGAAGACGGGTGACAAGTCGCTGCTCCAGGCATCCACCCTTTCCGGGGTCGCTTTCCGAATCTTTTTCAATTCGAATATCGGGCTCGATATCAACGGAGGCGTTCTCTACAAGAACTTCGGCGAGCAAGCGAGCAGCATTGGCGGGTATGCGGGAGCCATGGTGCACTACAGCGCACGGTTGGGCCGCGACCTCTTTTTGCGGCCGGGGGTCGGCGTGGGGGGATTCTATGGATCAAACAGGTCGCCTACCGAAACCCCTGGACTCATGAATTCGGCGCAGGTCTTCGGTGGACTGGGCCGCGCACGATTGATGCTCTCATACTACGCGTCGGAACGCTTCAGCCTGCAAGCGGGGCCCGAAGCCGTGGCATTCTTTGGTCGCACCAAACCTGAAACAGGCGAGTCGCAATCCTATTTCACAATCGATGCCGGATTTCTGGTGGGTATGAGCTACGTGTTTTGACGTGGGCCTAGGCGTTCATATCTTTCCAACGCTTGGCCATACGGCCAA
>Ga0257122_1002950_pt1 | contig 10305 bp, 6 predicted proteins | sample SI106_120metaG_FD_190146 | JGI IMG/M metagenome (GOLD analysis project Ga0257122, IMG submission 190146) | Marine microbial communities from Saanich Inlet, British Columbia, Canada - SI106_120 | ecosystem: Environmental > Aquatic > Marine > Inlet | place: Canada: British Columbia | collected... | reverse complement strand
TTCCATCGCAACAGAACTGGCGTCTGCAAATCCAGGTGCGAACTGTGCGATCGGACCCGTCTCAGGGCTGAGCAGTCCAATCTTGATGGTTCGATCTTCATCAACCGGTTCCGGGGTAGATGTCGCGGCGGGAGCCGCTGTGGGCGCAACCTCATCGTCATCACTGCTACATGCAACCACTACCGAGAACGCCGCCAGGGCGATCAAGAGCAGGATTGCGTTTCTTGGAAGTCTCATATTCGATTAACCCGTCCTTGACCGAAATTGTCCGGTTGCCCCGTGCGTGGGCCTGATCATCAGCCTGATTCGTTCGTGGCCAACAACCATTCCTCTGAGAGGAAAGCGGATACACCTTACACACTATTGATATGAAGGCCATGGCTTACTGGGTGAAGAAACCGTGAAGAGGGGTAACACGACAAGAATCTCGGTTCGACTCCGGCGCTAAGAAGTCACCGGGCTTGGGGTCGTACCTGACCGATAACGGGCTCATGAAATTCTGAAGGTCCAGTGAAGGGGCATCTCCTCCCCCGTGATGGGGGACGACCATACGCTGCGCTGCACAGGGTGGCGTGTGGGAACGAACCGTGTTCGTATACAATCCCGCACACCCAATCAACTGCATCAAGTGCCTTACTGCAGGCACCGCACAACGGGGGTTTTCGGTGACTACTGTGTCGAATCGACGATCGACAGATATCGAACAGATGGCTCAACTGCTACGAAGAGCAGGTTTCGGGGCGACGCGAGATCAGATCGACAATTACCTGGAACAGGGGTACGAGGAAACCGTAGAAGAGCTCCTCCATCCTGTTCACGGGGATCCAGAAGACCAGGACTTCGTTGACCGTTACTTTGTGGCGTCGGTGGAAGCGAGAACTGCCAACCACGCCGACCCACAATGGGCGTGGCGTTTGGCGACGAATCCGAACCCACTTGAGGAAAAGATAGCGCTTTTCTGGCACGGATTGATGGCGGTCGGTGGAGTGAAGTTAGACCACGGACTTGAGATGCTCACCGAGATCGATCTGTTCCGACGGTTTGGCCTGGGTCGGTTCGAAGACCTGCTTCTAGAGATCTCACGGAACCCGGGGATGATGTACTGGCTGGACAATCAGAACAGCCACATCGGCGCACCTAACGAGAACTACGGGCGTGAGTTGCTGGAATTGTTCTCCATGGGCATCGACGAACAGGGTGAAGGCGCGTATTCAGAAGAAGACGTGAAGACCGCCGCCCGAGCTTTCACAGGATGGGCGTCTGCTGTGACTCCACCGCCGTTCTTCCTGGGCCCGTTCCCGATGGAGTTCCGGTTCGACCCGGATGACCATGACAACTCGGAGAAGACGTTCCTGGGCCAGACGGGCAACTGGAATGGCGATGACATCGTCCGAATTATCTGCGAACAGCGAGCCACCGCCCGATTTGTGGCGCTGCGACTTTATGACTTCTTCGTATCGGACACTCCCAACGATGAGGAGATAGAGCGCCTGGCCGACGTGTTTGAGGCGAATGACGGCGAAATACGGGCCGTACTTCGGGACATCTTCAACTCTGACCATTTCAAATCCGAAGATGTTCGCTTCAAAAAGATAAAAAGCCCCTCGGACCTGGTTTTCGGGACTTCTCGGCTGGTCGATCGGTTTGAGCTACCGGAGCTCGATTCCGGAACATTGGCGAATAACACGTTGTTCATGGGCCAGCATTTGCTGAATCCTCCGAGTGTGGAGGGTTGGCATGAGGGTGAAGAATGGGTGGACAGTGGTGCGTTGATTGAGCGGATCAACTTCGCATCATCCGAGGTCTCACGCGTTGACGGGCGCGGAGTTCAGCGGATGCTGGCCCGCGTACGAGACGCGGGCGATGAGTTGGACGGAACCGAGCTCGTCGAGGCATGCCTGGATGCGTTGGGGGCTATCGACGTATCCACCCGGACCAAGTTGATACTGATCGAACATGCGGAAGGGTATGGCGTCCCCTGGGAGGCTGCCGCCCCGGATGCGACCGATCGCACGATTGAGATGTTCCAGTTGATTGTCTCAATGCCGGACTACCAGTACTGCTAACCCAATACTGCTGATAAGGGAGGATATCTACATGGCGGGTAACGGTCCCGGCGGCAAAAATCTGGTCGTGGTCCAGCTTTCGGGCGGGAACGATTATCTCAACACGGTCGTTCCATACCAGGACGGCTTGTACTACGACTATCGGCCCAATATGGGCCTCAAGGGCGAGTCGGTCATCCCGCTAGATGATCGCGTCGGCTTCAACTCGCACATGGCGCCGATCAAGAGGATGTACGACAGCGGCATGGTTGCCGTGTTCATGGGCATCGGCTATCCGGAGCCCAACAGGTCGCACTTTCGGTCGATGGATATCTGGCACACGGCCGAGCCGTTTACCAGTTCCGCAGAGGGCTGGCTGGGCAAAGTCACGAAGGCACTGGACCCCGAGGGTAAAAATCCCGTCACTGCGGTCAACTTCGGACGCGGGTTGCCGCGGGCTCTTGCCTACCCGGGCGTATCGGTTGCTTCCGTTGGGGCCCTGGAGTCGTACGGCCTGTACACCGGACTTGCGGGAGCAAAAAACAGGGACGCCCTGCTCGATACGGTAAGCCGCGTTTATCAGCCGATGTCTGAGGACGGGATTCCGTCCCTGCGAATCCTTCAGACCGGCCGAGGCGCGCTGGATGGTGCGGATCTATTACGGCAGGCACCGAGCCACCACAACTCGAACGTGGAGTACCCGGAGGACAACCCGATTGCTCAGAGCCTCAAGGGCGTGGCGCAGGTCACCTCCGCTCACCTGGGCACGCGGGTCTTCTACACGGCGCACGGAAGTTTTGACACGCACACCAATGAGCTTGTGAACCACAGTCTGCTCTGGGACCAACTCTCGGAGGCGGTCGAGTGCTTCTGGTCGGATATGGAAGAGCAGGGCACCGCTGATGACACGGTGATGTGGATATTCAGCGAGTTTGGACGAAGGGTGGCCGACAACGGCACCGGAACTGACCACGGCTCAGGCGGTAGCGCCTTCTTGATCGGTCCATCGGTAAAGGGCGGTCTGTACGGCGATTACCCGAACCTAGATCCGGGCTCGCAATTAGATGGGGACATCCGCTTCAACACCGACTACCGAGACGTCTACGCGACGATTCTCGAAAGCTTCATGGAACTGGAGTCTGAATCCATATTGAACAGTCGGTTTGGCCGACTTGATCTGGCAGCGGTGTAGGAAAGCTTTCTAATGTCACTTGAGAACTTCTCCTATCACGACACCATCGGCATAGCGTCATTCCTGGGCCGCGGATTCATGAACCCGGTCGATCTGCGGTTCGACAGCACCGGAATGCTGTTCGTACTCAGTAGATCAAATGCGGGCAACAAGAACGTCCGGGTAAGCGCCGTGACTCTCGACTCAGAGTTTCAGTTCGAGTTCGCCAACTGGGGTACGGAGCCGGGCCAGACCACCCTCCCCACCGCTCTTGCGTTCGACAGCAAGGATCGCCTCTACGTCTCGGATGAACACATGCACAACGTCTCTGTGTTCGATCGTGAAGGTAACTTCATCAAAAGATGGGGCGAGTTTGGATCTGAGCCTGGTCAATTAAACCGACCATCAGGATTGGCTGTCGACTCCGACGACAACATCCTGGTGATGGACCACGTGAACGCCCGGATCCAGAAGATGACGCCGGAGGGTCAGTACATCTCGTCTTTCGGATCGGTAGGTAGTGGGCCGGGTGAGTTCAACTTCGCATGGGGCATCTCGGTCGATACCGGTGGAGACATCTGGGTTGCTGACTGGAGAAACGACCGCGTTCAAAGGTTCACGGCCGACGGAGAGTTCGTTTCGACGTTCGGCACAAGTGGTTCCGGCGAGGGTGAATTAGACCGACCCTCGGGCGTGCACGTGGATGATCGCGGGCAGGTTTATGTAGCGGATTGGCGAAACGATCGAGTGCAGGTGTTCGACAATGGCGGCGAGCATACGGAGACGCTCAACGGCGACGCGACATTGTCCAAGTGGTGCCAGGAGTTCATAGACGTGAACCCTGAACAAGCGGGCTGGCGGGAGAACGCCGGTCTGTTTGAGGAAGAAAAGCGTTTCTGGCGTCCGTCAGCAATCGAGACCAATCCAGAGGGCCTCGTTCTCATCGCAGACGCCTGCCGACACCGTATCCAGATCTACAGCAAGGTAACCGAACCCGCGCTCGTCTGAACTGTTGATCTGGCGGATTGTCGTCGGGGTCCGCTTGGAACGACTTATTCAGTGGTTTAAGAGAATCGACGGCCGAGAAGTGTTCAACAAGTAGGACCAAAACCGATTGTTCTGGCGAGATCTCGCCATCTGCTGTCGAGACAGCGCCACTTGATAATCTATATCGTTTGGAATTGGCCTCCTCAATGAGGAAGGTGACTGGCAACCAATAGCCCGTGCCGGCACGGATGTATCGAGTTACTCCGAATCATAGGCTTGCACCTCCGTTCCACTTTCTGGGGAGGAGTGTTCGGTGATCCGAAAAAGCCAGCGAATCAAGAATTCTCGAACCGGCGGCGTTAGTGAAACGGAAATTTCGCAGCGTCCGGAATCCGGTCCGCTCTTCAGCGCCATTGACCAGAATCCTGCAGCGGCGATCGTTTACGGAATCGCCGATGTAAAAATTTTGCACGCCAACTCTCATGCAGAGTCTCTTCTTGGAGTGCGCAATGGTGAACTTGTTGGTCGTCCTGTCACGAAATTTTTCACACGATCTGACCGCCCCGAGTCGATCGCAAGTGAGTTGCAGGCGTCAAGATCGATTGTTGATCGAATTACGCCGTGCAACGTCCGGGATAGTAATGTCACGTGGCTGAACTGCTCGCACAAGTTGGTCACGTGTGACGGCGTCGAGGCGATTTATACCGTCCTCACAGACGTGACCGACATAAAGCTTGCAGAGGCAGAAGCTGCAGCTGCGTCTCTTGAGGCCACGGCATTTACTGAAATCAGTTCACTGCTGGCAAAGCGCCGTCCGGGAGAAGCTGTATTCGACGCAGTGGCCAATGTCATCAACACGCTGATTCCGTTTGACCGAGTTGGTATAGCACTCCTCGACCCTAGCGAGGCGACGTTTCGGTTGGTTTTTGTACGTGGAACCGACATCGAAGGTCGAGCGCAGGGGACTGTCCATTCGGTCGACGACAGCTTGAATTCCTACGTAACGAACCAGCGCAGGGGATTAATTCTTGAAGTTGGAAAATCGGAATCGCTGTTGGAACGGTTCCCTTCTCTGAAGACCAACGTAGATGCCGGTCTGAAATCATTTCTGACGGCACCGATGGTCGCCGACGATAAGATTGTTGGCACGATCAGCCTACGATCAACGTGTTTTGACGCGTACTCCGACCGCCATTTATTACTTCTGGAGCGTGTGGCGTCTTTGTTGGCACCTGCTTTAGAGCAGGCCCGTTTGTACTCAGATCTCGAAGTTGAGGCGCAAGAACGCCAGATAATCGCGGAAATTGGGCGGGTCATAAGTTCTTCTCCTGACGTTGGTAGCGTCTACGCCCGCTTTACAGATCTCGCCCGTCAGATTATTCCCGCAGATCGTGTGGCGATCACATCTGTCGATGAGGAGACGAATCAATTCGTGATCCTGCACTACGTAGGGATGGATACTCCTGATCGTCAGGAAGGTCAGGCCGTTCCGCTTGACGGCTCACTGGTTCAGGAGGTGGCTCGATCTCGGCGACCCGTCCTCCTCCGTGCAATTGATCGTGATCAAATGGCCCGTGACTATTCGACGCTTTTGCCGCTTTACGATGCCGGACTCAGATCTTTTTTATCGATACCCCTACTGGTGTCCGACCGCCCTACGGGATCGATCCACTTTTTTTCAAAAAACGAGGATGAGTTCGACCGTCATCATGTGCTGCTTGCCGAATCAGTGGCCAGTCAGATCGCTGGCGTAATTGCAACGGCGCAGTTGAGACAGGCAGAGCAGCAGGCCGCGCTGGAAAACGCCTCGATTGCGGATATCGGTCGGATAATCAGCTCATCGTTGGACACACGTGACATTTTCGAGGCGTTTGCCGAACGAGTAGCCGAGATATTGCCCTGCGACCGACTTGTGATTACAACTCTGGATCTCGAACTCGGAGTTGCGACCGACAACTACGTATCCGGTGTAGAGGTCCCCGGGTGGGTCGTGGGGACAGAGCACCCCATAGCTGGATCACAGTTCGAAGAAGTTATTCTGAACCGACAAACCAGCGTTTCGAAGGATCTTCCTGAGCGGGCTGACACTGATGGGTCGGTGGAACCCTTGACGCAGTCAGGACTCCGGGGATCGATCATGGTCCCACTATTTTCCAATGGAGAGGTTCTGGGAACTCTCAATCTGAAAAGTAAATATCCGGACATTTATACAAAACAGCGGGTCCAGTTAGCAGAACGTATTGCAAATCAGATCGCCGGAGCGATCGCCAATTCCAACCTGTACACCGATGTTCAAAAGGCGGCCGACGAACGCCGTGCTCTCGCCAAAATCGGATTGGCCGCTACACGAAATCTCAACATACGTGGCGTGTACGAGCGGATGGCGAAATCCGTCAACGAGATTGTTCCATACGACAGGATTTCGATAACTCTCTTCGACGATGATGGCGAGACGCTCAGGGTGGCATACACAGGTGGAGCCGAGTTGGGCGACTACATGGAAGGGGGGCAAGTTGCACCGGCATTGGGAGATCCACATCGGGACGACGAGTGGAAATTTGAGAGTGGTTTAGCAATAGGTACTAATCCAGATCACCGACTGAGTGCCATTGTCCACGCGCCGTTAGGGAGCCGAAATCGCCATCTCGGCTACGTCAGTTGAGAAGTAATACTCCGAACGCCTACGACGAGCACAGCGTCGAACTGCTCATGCAGGTCGCGACCCATCTCACACCCGCCATTCAAAATGCTCTGGATCACCAACAATCGATTCGATTGTCGGAAGAGCGAGAACGAAGCTTACTGCTGGACGTCCAAAACCAGGAATTGCAGCGATTAAACGAGGCAAAAAGTCAGTTCCTGTCCACAGTCTCACATGAACTCAAAACACCCCTCACGAGTATTTCTGCGTTCACGGATATCCTTCTCAAGAACCGCCAGGGGGGGATGACAGAAAGGGATTTGTCCCAATTAGCTGTAGTTCAACGTAATAACCGGAGGTTGGGCAGCCTGATCGACGATCTCCTGGACCTAAGTCGGCTCGACCGAGACTCTATGGAACTGACCCGAACCAGCTTTGACGTAACTGCTCTTATCAAAGAGGTGGTAGAAGGCTTCCAACCGATTGCGGACACTAAAGCTCAGAGCGTTTTTCTTACGCTAACAAGACGTCCGGTCTGGTTGTTGGCCGACAAGGACCGGCTGGTTCAGGTAATCACAAATCTCTTATCCAACGCATCAAAATATTCGTCAGAGTCTGGCGTGATCAAGATTGCGACTCGTCGGTGGAAGGACCGTGTTTACTTTTCGGTATCAGATAACGGTATTGGAATCTCGGAAGAAGATCAGGAATCACTTTTCACGCTCTTTTTCCGGGCAGACAACGAAAATACCCGGTCAGAACCGGGAACAGGGATCGGGTTGTACATCGCTCGGTCCATCGTTGAGATGCACGGCGGTAAAATCGGGGTCAAATCGTCGGGCAGTGGTGGGACAACGGTTAACTTCTACATTCCGGCCGCTTCATCGACGGCACCATCAGGCCACGCTTCTGCGGACAGCACCAATATCGTTCCGTGGTCGAGACTTGATCAAGTACCGGATGAGCAGATCGACCCGCCAGGCTTCTCGGCGGACGAGGTAGGTTAACTTCGCCTCCAGGTAACTGCGTAAGACTATGTAGCCATGTGATCTCCCATACTCCAATGTGATGTTAAGGGAACGTTTCGCAGTTACGCAGTGGGAGGTCGAATAGGAAATCCCTTCGGGATTCACGTTGAAAGCATCCAGTTGCTTGAGGTACGTTCCAAATCACTCGTCACCAACCGCAGTGAAGGACAACAGATATGGGATGGCTTCGCTCAATCGGACAGTGGATCAGCAACGCTGCCGAAAACATCGCAGATGTAGTCGAGGATGTGGTCAACGCTGTTGTTGAATTCGTCAGTGATGTTGTGGAGACAGTTGGGTCCGCTATTCAGGACGTTTTCGAATGGATCGGGGATCAACTCGGGCGCATACCTGTAATCGGTGGCGTCCTCGAAGCGATCTTTGATTGGGTGGGCGACGCTGTGATGTGGGCGTTCCGACTGAACGCTGCCGCTATCAAAGGACTCGGATCGATCATTGGAGGGGCACTGGCGGGTGGAATACGAATCATCGGCGGGATCCTCAGCCTGAACGGGCGCCAGATACTGGAGGGTCTCTGGGACATCGTTTCCGGCGTACTGGGCGCCATATTCGTGTACGCCACAACCCTTCTGGGCTACCTCCAAACGCTTGTTTTCTTCGGTCAGACCCGTTCCCGTCGTCTGACGCAGGCAGAAATGGGAATATTGCGTCGCGTTTACGGAGATTCGATCGCGTTCAACAATGTCCGCATCGTTACCGGATTTTCTGGTATCTACTCACTGGGCAGCGCCGCCGTCGTTTTCGGGAACACGATCTATTTCAAGAACCGTGATCCGCTGGTGGCAACTTCACTGTTCGTCCATGAAGCCTGCCACGTGTGGCAATACCAACATGTGGGTTCCCGGTACACGAGCGACGCAGTATTGGCCCAGATTTCTAACCGTGGAGATACCGAATATGACTGGGAGACCTTTGTTGCGGGGGGAGTTTCTAACTGGAATGACCTTAATAGAGAAGCCCAGGCGGACGTGTTCATGGACCTGTGGACACATGGCAAACTCGTGACTGCTGGCGTTCCAGCAACAGGGAACGGCATTTACTACGACGCCGACGGCACGAGCACGATCTCTCTCATGGAGTTCCCGATTTCAGCGCCGATTGATCGAACGGTTTTTTGCGACGAAGCGGTAGCTATAGTCCGTGGAGTCCGCAACTGGCGGCTTAGCGCCTGGTTGTCGTAAATCCCTAAAGGCACTTGGTGTCCTTTCGGAACACAAGAGATCTGTCAAGGGTTCTGATGGTTGATGGTTGCCACCTAACCAAGCCTGCCAGTATGGGGATGGGAACAGCTAGGCAACCGACTCCGAATCACGAGAGATACCGCTCGTACGCCCCGATAGTCCGTGACTAATTGCTGCGATGGAAAAGAAAAAAGACCCGTCAGATTCATCTGACGGGTCTTTTTGATATGCGAGTGGAGCGGGGGACGAGATTCGAACTCGCGACACCCTGCTTGGAAGGCAGGAACTCTACCGCTGAGCTACCCCCGCATCGCTATGGTCGATTCTATCAGGCCGCGACGGCAGGTCCATTAGGGCGGGCTGCTGTATCGCAGGGAATTGGACCTTATGCACGCTTGAACCTGATATGTGCATACTCTCGACCCGATTATTGGATGGCTATCTTCCCGGATGGTGGTAGTGTCACGGCGCAACGATTCACGCGGTCATTATCCTGTCTCAGAAAGCTCCAACACCATATGCCAGACAGCAACACCCCTCGGTCGCCTCGACCGGATTCCGATCTCCAGTGGAGCCTGGACGCCTGTGGCGTGACACGTTCCGGAGCCGCTATCCCGGCACTGATTCACCCGGACATGTACGGTCCGAGTTCATCCGGAATCCCCGGGATAAGAGCCGTGCTGATTGGGGGATTGAGCGGCCGAACGGAAGACGTAGACGCGACCCGTCACGTGGCTGAGCAGCTACCTCAGATGGCCAGAGAAGCCGGTGTGGAACTCATATTGAGCGTTATCCCGGTCGCCAACCCGGACAAAGTGTCCGGTGACGCCACGGACGACAATTCCCCGTACCCCTCGACGGGTTACCCGCCGGAGGACGGTTTCTTTGGCGACCTCGACAATCCGGAAGTGCGCTACCTCTGGAGATGGATCAGCCTGAGTGCCCCTGACCTTGTGGTCGAGGTTGAATACGGAGAGAGCGCAAGATGGCATGCAAACGCCGCTGCCACCCCAGTCGGTGTGGCGATGAATGCAATTACGGCGTCCCCGGAAGACTCTTTAATCGCAGCGATAGGGCGGGACAAACCAAGCGGACTTGCGCCGATCCCGGGACTTCGACTCACCACCAGTGAGGCCGAGACGGAGGCCGAGCTCAAGAAGCTTGTCTCGGTGCTGGGCACGACTATTAGCAGATCTCCCGCACGCCGTGCGTTGGAGGCCCGGCGAGATCG
>Ga0257122_1002947_pt1 | contig 10307 bp, 8 predicted proteins | sample SI106_120metaG_FD_190146 | JGI IMG/M metagenome (GOLD analysis project Ga0257122, IMG submission 190146) | Marine microbial communities from Saanich Inlet, British Columbia, Canada - SI106_120 | ecosystem: Environmental > Aquatic > Marine > Inlet | place: Canada: British Columbia | collected... | reverse complement strand
GGGGCCGCAAGCGTCCGACTGGAACACAAAAAAATGCTCGCCCGCATCTCGATAGTAGCTCCACAGTCCAGGCGATTTGCAGACCAATTCGCCTGTAATTGGTGCTTCCAATTCCCAGCCAGCACTCACCTCGATATCCGCGCTTTCGCCCGAAATACGAAACTGCTCCAATGGCCCATCCCAGTTGCGCTGGAACCGCGGTTCTTCCGTGGTTAGAGAAAGGGAAAAGCCGCCAATGGACACAATATGCTTGTTCTCGCTCATTTGCCCCGACCCTAGCAAAAACGGCCGTCCAAGACCATCGCCAGAACCACAGCGGGAAGATCCTTTCGATTGATCTATCGGACGAGGGCACGTTAGTATTGCCGCAATTACACCCTATTGTCTGGCCGAGAGATGCCCATGCAGTGCATTCCATACATCTGCGTCATATTGCTCGTGCCCTGCCTGGTGGGCTGCCAACCGCTGGAAAGCCAACGGATTAGGGCCATCGACAATGCGGCGCGGAGTCCAGGGCAGGAGACTGAGACCACAAAGAACGAAAAGATCGAAACACTCGCGGAGGGGTTGAAGGACCCAAGCCCCAGGGTTCGCCTTTGGGCCATGCGGGCCACCATCCGACATCCAGATCCCACCCTCTCCGTCACGCTCTTGGACAAAATGGATTCCTGGCCGAAAGCCCTGAGGCGAGACTTGTTGGCCACGCTTCTGGGCACAGATCGCGTCGATACCACCGCCCTTCAGCTTTTCAAACGATTGGCGAAGGATTCCACCCAAGAGATTCGCAGGGCGACGATATTGGGCTTGGGTAACCGGCAGGCCATGCATGCGGAGCTCTGGCAACTCCTCATCGACCACCTGCCCGCATCGACCGGGGAAACAGCACTCAGCTCTAGGCTTTCAGTCCTCGCCCAAGGCTGGAACGCGGTGCCCAGCCTGCTCCAGGCGCTTCTCAAAGCAAAAAACGGAAGAACGAAGCATATCGACGAAGTCCTTTATAAAATCACCGGATATCGTTTCAGCACCTTCACCCCGAAAGCGCGGGCGTTGATACTCAAACTTGAGTGGATGCTTCGCTACCCAAATAGGCAGAAGGGGCTCTCCGATGACCTTGAATCAGACGCTATTCGAGAGGGGCTAGGTGCGGCTGCTTCGCAGATACGCGTTTTGGCGGCGCGTGTTTTGGCGGCACACGTTCCGTCGGCACGCGGTCTCCAGAGGCTGTTGGCAGCAAAGCTCCCGGAACGCTATCGCCTGGCCGCGCTGTGGGGCCATACCGCCCAGGTGGTCGCACAACAATTATTGGATAACGGTACCGCGCCCATCGCCATCGACAAGATTCCGCTTGTGGGTCTGCTCGAAGACGAAAGAAAAATGAAAGAGCTCCTTTTCCTCATGCAAGACCCCCGCGTAGAAGCGGTGGAACAGGCGATGCGGATGGCCGCCACTCTTGCCCCCTCGGCACGAGATTCGAAAATCGTCGAGGTTCTTCGCCGCAAAGCCAATAGCCAGCGCGTCGAGACAGCCCAACTCGCCACGTTAAGCCTGTGGAAATTGGGTCGTTGGGCGGCCTCCCCGACGAAGACGGCGGAAGTCCTACTGAATGCAATGAAGGCAAGCACTGGCGAGCGACTCCTTGAGTATTTCGCAGCCGCCTCTGAACTCGCAAGCTTATCCGCCTCGGCGGCGTTCGTGGAGGAACTGGCATCCACTTACACCCAGGTCGCCTCACGGGCCACTCGCAAACGAATGTCTCAGAGTCTCATGCTCGCCTGTTCCAGCCTCAAGGTGAAAGAATGCGAACCGGCCATCAAGGCAATCTTGGCGCACGACCATCCGTTGGCGAGGGAACTACGACTACGATGCACGCTCAACGAAGCTCCCGAGGACCGCTTCTTGCTCGTGAATAAACTGTTGAATCGTAAAGGCAGTCGGTTCCTGCCGAGGATACGCCAAGTACTTCAAGACATTGAATCCGTCGGCCACCAGCCGGGAGTGGAATATGTGTTGCGAATTGCTCTCGAGGGCAACGACAAGTCGGTGCGCATTCATGCGGCTCGGTTGGTTGGAAAGCTCCAAATTTCTTCCTTACTTCCCCTGCTGCGCCAACATATGCAACCAGCCCGCGGACTTCATGCCATCGAAATCGCGAAGGTCATCGGTGGTTTTTCCGACGAAAACGATCGCGAAATACTGACGAAAATTTTTGATGAGATTCCCACCCATCACCCACAGAAAACGCTTATCGGGCTGGCGGCGGCAAAATTGGGTTCGAAGTCCGCACTCGACTGGGCCGCCACGCTTTCGGCCGATGAAAAGAAGATAACGCAATTGAACGGAGAGCTTCTCCTCCTCCTTGCCGAGCCGAAAAGAAGAGGCTCGGTGGTACTTTCCTATCACGCGCATCTCCGCAGTACCATGCGCCCATGGCCCGCGCAGTGATCCGGGCCCTGCAACGACCCAGTTCGGAAAATATCCATGACATGCTGAGCGCAAAGAAGAAGTTCTCTAACGTATTCGTACGGTCGAAATTTCGTTGGTTAGGACGTCAAAAGAACAAAGCGCTTCAGGACGCGCTAACCAAAGCCGTTCGAGAGACTCGCTATCCGGGGCTGCTAAAACAGTCATTTGAGATCTTGCAGCTCATGGTACACAGCAGCGACTTTTCGGAACCCGAAGGTTCCGCCGTTGCGTTGCTTACGATGTTGGCCAAGGATAAGAAGCTTCCCGAGTTCAAGCGGCAGTGGGCGCGGCTCACCCTTATTGCCGCGGCAAGAGCATCACGCCCTTCGCATTTTTCTACGCAACTAAAAACACTGGACGGAGCTAGGTTGCATCGCCATCTCCCCCGGCGGTTGGTGATCTCAGCCCTTGCGGAAACAGAGCGCTGCGACCTCGCGAGCGCGTACCTCAGAGATACGATTGAGAAAAGAAGCGGCCACAAGACATTGAACGCGGGCGCCTGGGATATTCTGCGCTGCAAGAAATCGAGTTTATCTTTGAACCGACTCGCCCTTTGGTGGGCGGAAGCGGCGGCGAGAAAGAGCGGGTGGAAGGTGCCGCATATTCTGGATACCCTGGCCCTAGCCTACGTTCGAATCGGTGACCACAAGCGCGCCTTGGACATTCGGCTGCTGGCATTTAGACGGGGACAAGCCGGTCATAGCGACTATCCAGAGATAGCCATACTGCGGGGCGACACCCCAGGAGGACACCGTTTGCCGGCGTCTTCGAAGGGGGGACCCAAATGAGTTTTCCCCTACGACCAGATAAGCAGGTCCCCCTGCGGAATTGGCTGATCACTACGGGCATCATGATCGCCATCGCCTACGGCACAATTCCACAGCTAGCGGTATATCTGATCAAAGAGACGAGGGCCGTCGGCGACACGCAAGACGTCGGTGAGGTCTTTCAGCGGACCATCCGAAAGCTGATATTCCTTCGCGCTTTGAAATACCTGCCGTGGCATAAGAAGGCCGCCAATGGGGCCATCTGGCGAGTTAACAGGTCGGCCCGCCAAACGTTGGCAAGAATCGGCAAGAACAGGCAAGGCTCGATCCCCACCGAGCCTTTAAGAACCTCCTGGCATCTTGATTTAGACCGCACCTTGGCCAGCATTTCATCGTCTGAAGTAGGCTGTGACGCCGAACAGCTTGAGTTCGCTGTTGAGGCAAATACTGCGAAGAGGAAACGCAACCGACACGATGTGAACCGCTCGGCCGAACTCGCTCTAAATTTGGGTGACGTCCACCGAGTGCACCAACTCGCCGAACAAATCCCTGGCACGATTGCTAGCGTTCGAGGCTATGCGCTGGATAGACAAATCAGATTCTTGTCCTTAGCGGGAGCGTTGGTACGCGCGGAGAAGGTCAGCAATAGCGTTCTAGCCTTAGAGAATGAAGAGTATTTGCATTTGTTAAAGAGCCGCTTGCGCCGACTATGTACCATCCAAACGCTAAGAGGAAAGTCGCCGGATGCATACGGAAAGCCACAGTGCATTGTGTTGAAGGCCTGGACCCTCATTCGCCGAGGAAACGCCGAAAGCGCAATTCGCGAGTTGCAACAAATCCCCGAGAATCAAAGATTCTTGAAAGAATACTATTTCTTGGCTCTGGCCGCCGGCTTGGCGGAAACGGGGAATTGGAGAGATTTGGAGCGGCTTTGGCACAAAGCGAAGCACTATTTCAGCCCGCGCTACAATCCCAATCTGCAGCTCTCCAAGTTCTTCAGCCCGATCTGCAATCCGCCCGTTCCTTTCTCGCTACTAGCGCGGTTGAGAATGAGAATTGAAAATCGCATGCGTGAAAGTTCCACGCCTCTTTTGCGCCAACTTCTGGTCCGAGTACTCTTTCGGCAAGCCAAGGCGCTCTTGGTTACGGGAAACGCGAAACGTGCGTTGAAAATATGCCAACGCCTGGCGAAATTCTCACCGTCGTACCGTCCCGGCCGGCATTTGGAGCTACTGCTTACGGAACTCACCCTGGGGCCAAAGGCCGCTCTCGCCCTCTACCCCGAACGCCCCGCCGATACACAACTCAATGTCCGTCTCGCCGCCTTCGCTGCCGAAATTGGCTCCACAGCCAAGTTTGGTCACTACTGGGAAAACGCTCTGCAGTTTTGTCAGAAAAAAGAACGAGAATCGAAAGCGATGTGCGACCTGCTCGCTACCCACTATGCAATCTCTTCCAATAAACCGAAGGCTCTCGAATCCGCCAAACAGCGCTATGAAGCCAACGCGGAGAAGTCTTCGCCTAAGATGCTATCGGCAAGCAGCTACCTCTGGTTGGATTACAAAGGAAAGAACAAGCTAAAACTGGAGCCGATCATCCGAAACAATGTCTTGAGGTCCATCGCCAATACGGACATGCAAGCGTGGCTACTTCTGGGTCGATTGAGCGAGCCGAAAGGTGACCTCAACCTCGATCTCTTACGAAACTGGCCCTGCCGCCTCCTGGGAACACGCCCCTATACCCAAATGCTGGCCAACTACAAACTGGAACGAGAATTGAAACTACGTAAGGAAGACGAACAGCTTAAACGCGTCGTCATTAGAAGACATCGTCTCGGTCGAATCATTGAACGCATGGGCGAATACTGGGCCGACTATACGTCTTTGCACTAGCGCCTCGCATCTTCCGAGGGGCGACGACGACGCGTTCTGACCATCGCGATTTCCGCTCGACTCGGATTGAGACGTACCAAACCGTGGTTGCCGTCAACCATGACCCTATCGCCATCCTTTAGCCAGCGGTAGACCCCTGTGGCATCCGACACAACGGGACAATCGTAGACGCTGAGCAATTGCCGCTGCCACGTTGTACCGACATCTCCAGCGACGATCACTGCGGCGAGCGTCGATGGGCCATTGCGAAGCAATTCGATAATCGATACGGCTGGAACCACCGCAATGGTGCCCTTGCGCGTTGGCGAACGGTTGTGGGGCTCGAGAAAGAAGGCCCAGGTTTCGCAGAGGTCGTTGATCACCTGGGCACGCCTGATGATGAATTTATCGTCGGATTTGCTCGCCGTTCTAACGGCCTCGGCGCCGCTATCGCATAACGCGGTGGCGAGTGAGGCGCCGTTGGCCACCTGCTGTAACGTTCGTTCTCGCAACCAAGAGTCGTCTAGAATCGTTTGATAGAGTTTGACAACCTCGGCCGCGGATTCCAATTTGCCAACGCTCTCTTTTAAAGCGTCTAGCCGGCTCGTTAGAAACGAACGGCAATCTTCTAGCGTTTCTTTTTGCCGCGCGACGATCTCCGAATCGATACGCACGCCGGAAGCGGTTGTTTCCGCTAGCGGGCGTTCGGCCAACTTCACCATGCCAACGTTGGCCCCGCTTCGAATGGGCCTTCCCGGCAGCGTTACCCGGGGTTGTTGGAATTTGCTGAGTCGGCGTTCGCCGCGTACGGCTTCCAACAAACGCGCACGCTCAATGACTGTGGCAATCGAGCCGGTGAGAGCCGCGACGAGTTGAATTTGAGCTGCACTGAAAATATCGCCAGCACCACGCTGAAGCACTACGGCCCCGAGAGGCCCGCGCGGACCCGCGATGGGAACCGCGACAAAAATCGGATAGCGTTCTTCGTGGAGGGTTGGAAAATCCCGATACCGATCATGCCGCGGGGCGGATTCCGCCGAAACCACCGACATCATCTCCACCGCGAGGCCGGTCATGCCTTCACCGAGCTTGAGCCGAATTTCACCAACGGCGGCGGCCGGAAAGCCAGCCGCGCCACGCATGACCAATTCATCGCCTTCCAAGAGATAGATCGAGCAGATCTCTGCCCGCACAAGACGACAAAGCCGTGCCGGGATCTCATCCAAGACTTCTGTCAGCGGCCGACCTTCAGCAATGAATGCGACGTAGTCGAAAATTAACGCCAGGTCGGCTGACCGAGGCTCATCGGCGGCGGTATCCACCGCGCCAGTATAGCGCAAAGCTCGGCGGGCAATTCGATGAAAATGTTGTTCTTTAGAGTAGAAAGACGATGGCGAGAGGGATGCAGGCGAGACAGAGAATAAGGCCTGAGGCCGCGGCTACCTTCCTCGGTCCCCTGAGGCCATAGAACCCCGATGAAAGCGAAACGCCCACGAACATAATTCCAGCACAGATCGCCGCGACGCCGGCCTTTTCTTCTACAGCGCTCGCTACGAGTCCCGCGAGGAGCGCCATAATAGCCGCTACGGGGGACATGGTTGCCGTCCGCCGTAGAAATCGCAGCAGGCGGCAGTCTCCACAGCGCAGATCTCCAGGCTGATGATCTCCGCAGAACCCGCGGCCACATCCTGAACACACGGCTTCCGATTGCTCACCACAGTCGCCACAGAGGCCCACGATTTCTTGTGCCCGATAGCCCATCTGCCCGTATTGTCCCCAGATCTAAGGTGAATGTCCATACTCCTCCGACCTTGCTGAAGTCGAGGCGAGTAGGCCCGGTTCCCCTGTCGACGACATATCTACATTTATTTTGCGAATCACATGCGACGAATTGCAGACAGCGCCCTCATATTAAGTGAGGCGTCGGGTTATTCCCATGAATCGCGTTTCCTCCCTCCTCCCCAAAAGAGGGGGCGCCGCTACATGGTTTCGAAGTCTCTTAAACAGGGGGTCCACGGTCATCCATCCCCCGGCTAAACCGTGGACCTCTCTGTTATTTCACTGGCCTATCCACAACCTTGCCCGGATTGAGTAGCCAATTGGGATCAAAACAGGTTTTGATTCGTTGCAGCAGATCTACTTCAGCCGGGCTTCGACAATAACCGAGCGCATGTTTCTTCAATAGGCCGATGCCATGCTCTGCGGAAACGCTGCCCTGATGCTTGGCGACCAAACGATAGATCTCCCCATCCGCGTTCTTGCAGCGCTGAATAAATGCCTCGGTCGAGAGCGCAACCGGTTTGACGATATTGAGATGGATATTTCCATCACCGACATGGCCGTAGAGGAAAACATCGAGGTCGCGATAGAGCCCCGCGAAAAGCGAACGCAACTCGGCGACAAAGACCTGGAATTTGGCAACGGGAACCGCGAGATCGTTTTTATGTACCGGCCCGCGCCGAGAGAGCGTCTCGCTGATATCCTCCCGCCACGCCCATAGCTGAGCGGCCTGCTTGGTCGACTGAGCGACGACCCCATCCACGAGGTATTCTGAACTCAGCAGACCCTCGATCGCCGCCATATCCCCTTCGAACTCCAACAGTGCATAGGCCTGGGCGTCAGACTCAAGTGGAAAGCCTTGCTCCTTATGTTGAATCAGCAGGTCGATACATTCTCTGCCGATATATTCGAAGGCGCGCAGAATAGTTTGTTTCTGTTGTCGGATCTGATGCAACAGGTTCAGAACGTCGGCCAGGTTCTTGAGGGCCACCAGCATCACCTGCGTAGACTCGGGTAAAGGCGCGAGTTTCAAGGTCGCCGCGGTGACCACCGCAAGGATGCCCTCGCTACCGATCATGAGTTGGCGCAAATGGGGACCGCTGTTGTTCTTTTCCAGGGCACCATCAAGCTGAAGGATATCACCCGTCATGGTTACGGCTTCCAATCCCAGTACCCAGTTGCGGGTAGAGCCATATCGAATAACCCGCAGCCCCCCAGCGTTGGTCGCGATGTTGCCGCCGATTTGGCTTTGCCCTTTGGCGGCGAAATCGATGGGCCAAATGAGGCCGCTGTCGGCACAGTGATCGTGAACCGCTTGCGTGACGGCCCCCGCTTGCACTTGAAGCGTTTGCCCGAGGGGATCTACCTCATCGATCGCCGCCATTCGTTCGAGGCTGAGGACCAATTCGCCATTTGCCGCGACAGCCCCGCCAGCGAGTCCCGTTCGTCCGCCTGATGGGACAACCGGGATCTGCTCCTGATCGCAATGCTTCAAGATCTCCGCGACCTCGGCGGTGCTTTTCGGAAAAGCGATGGCTACGGGCTGGGGATCGACAAACCGAGTGGCATCACGACCATAGTGTTCGAGATCGTCTTGCTGCCAGCTGATCGTGTTTGCGGGCAACGACGCGGTCAATCTGACGATATCTTTGCGCATCGTCGCGGTCAGTCGAGCAGTGGATGCATGATAGGAAACGGGTGTTTTGATGCGAGTTCAACGGACCAAACGTATCGCTTATCCGTATATTTACAGCCCATGGTCGATGAAGGAGACGAGATAACCATCGGGTGGCCGGGGAGTTTCACCATATAGCCATGATGACGATGGCCGTGCATCAAGATGTCGACCTTTGCTTCGGTGCATGCCTCCATCACCGCCTCGGCGTTTCTCAAACGCAAGCCAACTTCGATGGGCGAACGCTTGCCCATTTCGAATGGCATTCGGAGGATATGATGATGAAGCAGGCCGATGCGCAGCCGCGAATCACGAAAGCCGGGATCTTTTCCTAGCTCTTTGAGCCAGATCAATTGTTCCTTGGAAACCTCCCCGCTTGCACTCAGCGGCGTTCGAGGCGGCTTGCACGAACTCAAGCCGATAAACGCCACGTCATCGATTCTTCTAACAAATGCCCCCGTGGGATTGGGTTCGACACCGACCGCCTTAGCGAATTCGCGGTATCTGGCTTCTTTGACGGCGATGCGTTTGCTGCGGCCACGACGCGGAAACATGTCGTAGGTATCGTGGTTTCCCGGAATAACGAGCAGGCGATCTTTATCGATCCAATCTTTCAGATAGTGGGTAACGAGTTCATAACCGAAACCATTATCCGTAACATCTCCAGTTATCACGATAATATCGGGATTGAGTGTCGAGATCTGATCCAATAGATGGAGGAAACGCAAATTGGTATTCGAACTGTCGACCTTGACCAACGCGGTGAGATCATCTGCATTCGGGCGTTCACGTACAAGATGTTCGGCCGAACGAAGATGCCGCTCCATCGCCCGCGACAACATCGAACCGATCATCTTTTCATCTTTGCGCTTCGGCCAACTCCGCTGCCAATGAATCACGCCCTCGGGATCGACCAATCGCAAATTATCGGGCCGACCTTTTTTGTCGCGTTCGCCTTCGACTTGCCATCTTTGCCAGGTATGCAAGATTTCCCAGGTACCGCCCGCATTATCGCGATGGGTCCAAAGACCACTCTCGCCGTACCGGGTCAGATGTAGATCGCTAAGGTGTAGTACGAGCATAGACGGTGGCCGTTTCCAATTCAGGGGCGCGAAGGTTACCCGCTAAGGTTCCCCCGTTCTGGTAAGCCAAAGCAAATTATCTTTATGGGACAGGCGAATGCAGATTGAAAATCTGCGTCGCATTGGCCGCGAGACGCCCGCCAGGCAAGGCGTGAGCGAGCACCCGGCGGAACGCCTTGTGCAATAATTACAGCTGGCTATATCGGCTGTAAGTATTGGACGGCGAGAACGGATTTGCCCTGGAAAATTCTAGTTAACGCACTCATGTGCGTGAGCAGGGAGCGGAGCGAACAACGGCTTATGCGAAAAATATAACCAGCTGTATCGGTTGTATTTTTTGGACGGCGTCAACGGACCTATGGTCCTAGTTAACGAAGTATGGCGGAGTGGCTCGTGGGATAGGCGAATGCAGATTGAAAATCTGCGTCGCCTTGGCCGCGAGACGCCCGCCAGGCAAGGCGTGAGCGAGCACCCGGCGGAACGCCTTGTGCAATAATTACAGCTGGCTGTATCGGCTGTAAGTATTGGACGGCGAGAACGGATTTGCGTAACCGTTCAGCTCGCCGCGCCTTGTAGGGAGAACGTTCGTATTGGAGGCTATGGCCATAGTTAATCACTGGAGAAAGCGACTATGGTAAAGCGACGGACGAAAGCTGAATGGGTAGAGATT
>Ga0257122_1002938_pt1 | contig 10329 bp, 7 predicted proteins | sample SI106_120metaG_FD_190146 | JGI IMG/M metagenome (GOLD analysis project Ga0257122, IMG submission 190146) | Marine microbial communities from Saanich Inlet, British Columbia, Canada - SI106_120 | ecosystem: Environmental > Aquatic > Marine > Inlet | place: Canada: British Columbia | collected... | reverse complement strand
CAAATTAAAGATTAACAGAATAGTAAATGGTAAAATACCTGAACTAAATAAACCAATTTTCCAAAAGATGTTTATGGAAGATAGGATGTTTGGTGCCTTACCAAATATGGATAGTTGGATAATGCAAACTTGGACTCAACTTAATAGGTTTGCTAAGATAAATAATGGGTCGTAAAAAGAAATATTATACCGAAGAAGAGAAACTCGAAGCTCAACGAAAATGGCAGATGGACCACTATGAGCGTAATAAGACCAAGATTCTAAAGAAGGCTAAGGAAAGGTATAGATTGAAGAAAATCGAACAACGTAGAAAGGAAAAAAGGAAAAATTTATATGGAGAACAGTAAACTAATCAATGGAGATAGTATTGATGAGTTAAAAAAACTCAAAGATAATTCAGTAGATTTACTCTGTACTGATCCACCTTATGGATATGGATTTATGGGTAAGTCTTGGGATAAGATGTTGCCACCTAAAGAAATATTTGAAGAGTCATTGAGAGTATTGAAACCAGGTTCATTTGCATTCGTAATGAGTGCACCAAGAAGTGATGTTCAATACAGAATGGTACAGATGTTAGAAGATGTTGGATTTGAGATTGGATACACACCAATCTATTGGACATATGCTACAGGTTTCCCAAAGGCTATGAACATAGGAAAGGCCGTTGATAAGAGATTAGGTAAAGAACGAAAAGTAGTTGGAAAACATCCAGATCCACGACATAAGTATTTGAATACAGACATAAGAAGTGGAAATGCAGCAGGTGGTGGTCATACAAATGCGGCCAGAGAGAGTGGATTGATTACTGCACCAGCATCAGACGAAGCAAAGAAACTTGATGGTAGTTATGCAGGATACCAACCAAAACCAGCAGTAGAAGTGGTGATTGTGGCAATGAAACCATTAGAGAAGAAAGGTTATTTAGACCAAGCACTTGATAATCAAAAAGGGATCACTTGGTTGGATAATTGTAGAATACCATTTGCAGGAATGAGTGATGAGGAACAATTTGATAAAGATAATGTTGCAGGACACCAAAAATTTATAGAAAAACGAAAAGAAGAAATGTATGGTGGTGGTTGGGATAAACCAGCACGAAAATCTAAAAGTGATTATGAAAAGTATGTGAGTGATAAAAACAATAAAGAAAACTTTTCAGATGAACGAGGATGGAATAAGTGGGGAGAAGAAGATTTCGGAGAAACACGGAATGCTCAAAATTTCACATCGGAAGATACCTATGAACGAGTTTCAGCATTTGGAGATACAGAACAATCAGAAACCAAAGATGGTAGAAATCTATGGGGAAAGAAAGCCACGAAAAAGGTTAAAATCACAAAGAGAAAACCAAGAGAAGAAAATACAGTATTCAAGACAAGTGGATTTAAGTCAGAGAATAATGATACAGCAGAAGCATCACCACTCGGTAGATTTGCGGCGAACTTGTTGGTAAGTGATGATGTGTTAAATGTTAAAAGTAAAGGACAACTAGCACCAACTACTGGTAAAGAACCGTCTAATTATAAAGAGAATAATACACACGGTAGTTATTTAGGTTATCGTAAAGAAATGACACCAAGAGATGACGGAGATTCATTCAGTAGATATTATAGTTTAGATGCCTGGTGGGAAGATAGGGTTAAGAAATTACCAGAAGAAATACAACGGACATTTCCATTTTTAATTGTTCCAAAGGCGAGTAAATCTGAAAAGAATAGTGGATTGGAAAATAATATTCATCCAACAGTAAAACCCGTAACCTTAATGAGTTATTTAGTTACATTGGGTAGTCGTAAAAATGATGTAGTATTGGATCCATTTTCAGGTAGTGGAACAACAGGAATTGCTTGTGTGTTTTCAGAAAGGAACTATATACTTATTGAAAGAGAAAAAGAGTATTTTGAGATACTAAAGGCTCGGATTAAGAAGGCAGAAAACCCAGCAGGATTAGTAGAAAATGAATGGTTTTAATCAATGAGTGATAGATCAACTTTATCACAGTTCGGACACGTTTTTCAGGCAAAGATTATTTCATCTTTGTTATCAGACAAGAAATTTATACAAACTATATCAGATATTTTAGAACCAGATTATTTCGATAGTGATGCCAATAAGTGGTTATGTAAAATTATAAGAGATTATTTCTTTGAGTATAAAACCACTCCAACTCTTGAGGTGATGAAAGTCAAAATAGATGAGATGGAGAATGAGATTTTACAGGTTTCAGTAGTAGAGAATTTAAAAGAGAGTTGGAGAAATGTAGAATCAACCGATTTAAAGTTTGTTCAAGAACAAACCTTAGAGTTTTGTAGAAATCAAGTTATGAAACAGGCCATTATGGATAGTGTTGATTTGATTGAAGTGGGCCAATATGACCAAATCAAAAAAATTGTAGATAACGCAATGAAGGCTGGTTCGGATAGAGATTTAGGACACGATTATATAATTGGGATAGAAGAGCGACTTACAAAATCCACAAGAGAAACTGTAAAGACAGGCTGGGATCCAATAGATGAGATTATGGATGGTGGATTAGGAGCAGGAGAATTGGGTGTAGTAGTAGCACCGGCCGGAATTGGTAAAACTTGGTGTTTACAAACCATAGCTTCCGCAGCAGTTAAACAGGGATTGAATGTAGTTCATTATACATTAGAGTTAAATCAAAATTATGTTGGTTTAAGATACGACACAGTTTTTAGTGGTGTTACTACGTCAGATATAAAATTCTATCAAGATGATGTTAAGAAGAAAATAGATGCACTCAAAGGAACATTACTGATAAAATATTTTCCCACTAAAAGTGCTTCAGTTCAAACTTTAACTTCACATCTAAGTCAAATTGAAATACAAGGAAATAAGCCAGATTTAGTAATAGTGGATTACGCCGATATTTTAAAAGGTGTGGGTTCAGAAAAAAGACATATTTTAGAAAATATTTATGAAGATTTAAGAGGATTAGCTGGTGAAATTGAGTGTCCGATATGGACAGCCTCACAGGCAAATCGTAGTTCATTAGAAGAAGAAGTTATTGATGCAACAAAAGTTGCAGAGGCATATAGTAAAGTAATGATAGCTGACTTCGTGGTATCAGTTAGTAGAAAGGTTGAAGATAAGATTGCAAATACAAGTAGGTTTCATGTTATAAAGAATAGATTTGGTATAGATGGTATAACTTTTCCATCAAGTATGAATACTAATATTGGTAAAATTCTGATTTACGAATCAACGACTCAAAGTGGTCAAGAGGTTCAAGGGAAGATGGATAATAGTCAAGAGTATTTACGAAAGCAGTTGGCAAATAAATATAATTCTGAAAAAGATATGGATGGCTTTGAATAGAAGCGAGTATATATTATATTTATGATGGGTAACGCTACACCAAGTTATTTTTAAATGGATATAGTAAGCAAGGAGAAATAGTTTATATGGAAAAGTTTCAGTTATCAGAAAATTTTATAAATAAGTACAAAAGAAAAAAACCCCCGTTTGGTTTTAATGGCTTAGGTGAATTAGTTTACATGAGAACCTATTCTCGTATTAAAGAAAATGGAAAAAATGAACGTTGGTGGGAAACCATTAAACGGGTTGTAGAGGGAACTTACTCTATGCAAAAGAATTGGATTGACCAACATCAACTTGGTTGGAATCCTTGGCAGGCACAAGCATCAGCTCAAGAAATGTATGACCGAATGTTTAATATGAAATTTTTACCTCCTGGTCGTGGTCTTTGGGCAATGGGAACTGCTATAACAGAAGAAAAGAATTTATATGCGGCACTTAACAATTGTGCATTCGTATCAACATCAACAATCAAGGAAGATTACTCAAAACCATTTACATTTTTGATGGACGCGAGTATGTTAGGTGTTGGTGTTGGGTTTGATACAAAAGGTGCCGGTGAAATTATTGTAAAGGGAGTTAATGTTGATAGAAAAGAAGAAATATATGTAATTCCAGATACACGAGAAGGGTGGGTAGATTCATTAAAGTTATTGTTAGAGAGTTATTTTCATGGAACATCAGAAATTCAATTTGATTATACATTAATTAGACCAGCAGGTGCACCAATACTTGGTTTTGGTGGTGTATCAAGTGGTCATGAACCATTAAAAGAAATTCACGAGGAAATTAGAAAAGTATTAGAACAAAATAGTACAGAACCAATTACAGTAACTACCATTGTTGATATAATGAACCTTATTGGTAAGTGTGTCGTAGCAGGGAACGTAAGACGAACAGCGGAGATTGTGTTCGGTGATCCATTTGATGAGGAGTATTTGGATTTAAAAAATTATAAAGTGAATCCACATAGAGAACAATATGGATGGACAAGTAATAATAGTATCTTCGCGGAACTTGGTATGGATTATACAGATGTGTGTAAGAGAATTAATGATAACGGAGAACCTGGATTTGCATGGTTAGAAAATATGAGGAAATTTTCTCGTATGCAAAATGGTGGAGATAATAAAGACCATAGAGTTGCAGGTGGAAATCCTTGTTTAGAACAATCATTAGAATCATATGAGTTATGTTGTTTAGTAGAGACGTTTCCAAACAACCACGATTCATTAGAGGATTATCAAAGAACACTCAAATATGCTTATCTGTATGCCAAAACCGTAACATTAGGTAAAACACACTGGCCTGAAACCAATAGGGTTATGTTAAGGAATAGAAGAATTGGTTGTAGTGTAAGTGGTGTTGCTCAGTTTATTACAAAACACGGAATGGAAGAATTAAGAAATTGGTTAGAGAGTGGATACGACACTATACAAGAGTGGGATAAACAATATAGTGATTGGTTCGCAGTTCCAAAGTCAATTAAAACTACAAGTGTTAAACCAAGTGGAACGGTTTCATTATTAGTAGGAGCAACTCCGGGAATGCACTATCCAGAGTCGAGATTTTATATAAGAAGAATGAGGTTATCAAAACATTCAGAGTTAATAGAACCACTAAAGAAAGCGGGTTACAAATTAGAACCAGCCTTCGGTTCGGAAGATTCTACAGTGGTGGTAGGAGTACCAGTAGATGTAGGTGAGGGTATAAGAACAGCAAGTGAATTATCCATATGGGAACAATTCAGTTTAGCCGCGTTCTTACAACGACATTGGGCAGATAACCAAGTTAGTTGTACAGCAACATTCAATCCTGAAACAGAGGCAACCGAACTACCACACGTGTTGAACTATTTTCAATATAAATTAAAAGGTATATCATTATTACCAAGACACCCATTAGGAGCATACAAACAAATGCCCTATGAATCAATTACAGAAGAAGATTATGATAAACAAGTTTCAAAACTTGGATATTTGAGTTTTGTAGGTATAGAAGGTGAAGAAGCAGAAGTAGATCGTTTCTGTAATAACGATGTTTGTGAAATTCCAGGAGAAACAATTTATGAGTCATAAGTTAGAATACTTGTGGTTGGACGGTTGTAATCCAACTCAGATTAGAAGTAAAACCAAGATAGTTAAGTCCTTTGGACGAATGGGTGCAGAAGCTCCAATATGGGGATTTGATGGTAGTTCTACAAATCAAGCAGAAGGTAGTAATTCTGATTGCGTATTAAAACCAGTAAGGGTATATCCGAATCCGTTGGAAAGTTCCACTTATCAACAAGGATCAATCGTATTGTGTGAAGTGTGGAATGTAGATGATACACCACACGAAACAAATACAAGAACAAGGTTAGAAGAAACATTAGTAGATTTAGATGAAGATATCGATGAATGGGTAGGCTTTGAACAAGAATATACACTCTTTCCAAAATACGGTCATAAGGGTGATGGTAGACCATTAGGGTGGGTAGATTATGAAGAACCAGCTCCACAAGGAGATTATTATTGTGGTAGAAATGCTGGTGAAAACATTATGAAAGAACATACTGATACCTGTATAGAAGCAGGTTTGAGTATATGTGGAACAAACGCAGAAGTGATGTTAGGACAATGGGAATACCAAATTGGTGCAGGTGGTTCAATTCATATGAGTGATGATTTATGGGTTGCTCGTTGGTTAATGGAAAGAATTTGTGAGAAACATGATTTAAAAGTTTCACTACATCCAAAACCAATTCAAGGGGATTGGAATGGTGCAGGATGTCATACTAATTTCTCTACAGCGGCTATGAGAGAAGAGATTGGTGGAATGGCAGAAATATTAAATGCGTGTCTTAAATTAAAAGATACCCACAAAGAACACATAGAAGTTTATGGTCAAGATAATGACCAGAGACTTACTGGTGAGCATGAAACTTGTGACATCAATACGTTTAGATATGGAGTATCAGATAGAGGAGCATCTATTCGTATTCCGTGGCAAGTAGAAAAAAATGGATGTGGTTATTTAGAAGATAGACGACCATCATCAAATTGTGATCCGTATAAAGTCAGCAAAAAGTTGATAGAAACGATTTGTAGTTAGATACTTATAGTAAAGAGGTTATATTGTATCAAAAATTAATATTCGTATCACACACTACAGCTAACCACTAAGGGGGCTTTGGATCTACCAAAACGTTTATTACGAAAGCCGTAAAAACAAAGTACATATATGGGATGATCATAGTGGTCATGTAGTAGTGCCTTATAAAAGGTATGCATATGTGAAAGATAATTATGGAACTCATGTATCTTTATATGGTGACAGATTAAAGAAAATATATAAGTGGGAAAAGGGTCTTAAAGGATTACACGAAAGTGATATCAATCCTGAAACACGAACTCTCATTGATATGTACACTAATAGTGAAGAACCATCAACTGGTCATAGAATTATGATTATTGATATTGAGGTTGAAGTTACAGAGGGATTTCCAAGTCCACAAAAGGCAGAAAACAAAATTACTTCTATTGCAATTCACGATAGTGTAACCGACCAATATTTTTGTTTCGTTTTGGATGAAGAAAATAAACTTAAACCGAATGATTGGGGTAAAAATGTAACAGTAGAAACCTTTGACAAGGAGTATGGATTATTACAGAGGTTTTACGCGAAGTATTTAGAAATGCGACCAACCATTATAACGGGCTGGAATGTAGATGGTTTTGATATTCCATACCTTTATAATCGGGCCCAACAGATAGTTGGTAAGAACATAGCTGATTGTCTTTCACCAGTTTCTAAAGTTTATTGGAATAAATACAGAGAAAAGTATATGATAGCAGGGGTGAGTTGTTTAGACTACCTTATGTTATACAAGAATTTTACTTTTAGTTCTAAACCATCTTACAGATTAGATGATATTGGTCAATCAGAAGTTGGAACATCTAAAATATCATACGATGGAACTTTAAATGATTTATATGAAAACCACTTGGAAGATTTTGTTAAGTATAACATTCACGATGTTAGGATAGTAAAGAAATTAGACGACAAATTAGATTTTATTGATGTAGCTCGTGGTATTTGTCATGTAGGTCATGTTCCATATGAAGATATTGTTTATGACTCTCGATTTTTAGAGGGAGCCATATTGGTCTATTTGAAAAAACTCGGAGTTGTGGCACCCAATAAAACGCCACGAGATGATGTGAAGAAGGATGGAAAATTTGCAGGGGCTTATGTTCAGGATCCACAAAAAGGTAGACATGATTGGGTTTATGATTTGGATATTACTTCAATGTATCCATCAATCATCATGAGTTTGAATGTATCTCCCGAAACCAAGATTGGTAAAGTTATTGGTTGGGATCCAGAAGAATTTATTAGAGGTAAGAATAAGACATATTCAATTTATATGAATGATAAGAAAAAAGGACAATTTACTGAAATTGAACTTAAAGAGTATTTTGATAATAATCAAGTATCCATATCTAATAATGGTATTATATATAGAACTGATAAACTGGGATTAATACCAACATTATTATCAGAGTGGTTTGACAAACGAACAGAATATCGTAAGTTGGCCAAAAAGTTTAGTGATGAGGGAGATGAAGATCAAGCTGGTTATTTCAACAGACGACAGCATATTCAGAAGATTGTGTTGAACTCTATGTATGGGGTATTGGGTTTACCAGTATTTAGGTTTTATGATTTGGATAATGCGGAAGCCACAACGAAAACTGGTCAATCATTAATTAAGTTCACGAAGAAACTCGGTAATCATTTCTACAATAAAGAGTTAGGAACGGAAAAAGATTATTGTATTTATATTGATACAGATTCAGTATTCTATTCAGCAGTACCATTAATTGAACATAGATTTCCAAATCAAAACCTTAGTGATGTAATGATGACTCAAAGAATTAATGAGATTGCAACAGAAGTTCAAGGATTTTTAAATAAAAGCTATGATTATTTTGCACAGAAATTCTGTAATTTGAATAAACACCGATTTGAGATTAAACAAGAAATTGTAGCAAAGAGTGGATTATTTATCGTAAAGAAACGATATGGTATGAAGGTCATTTCAGATAATGGTGTTCAAGTGAATAAAACGATGGTTAAAGGATTAGATACAGTTCGTAGTAATTTCGCACCACTATTCAGAAAGTTATTAGCTGATGTATTAGATGATATTTTGGGGAGTGTTCCAAAAAGTAAGATAGACCATAGAATAACAAGATTTAAAAAGAATATGAAACTTAATAAGTTAGATGAAATTTCATCACCAACTGGAGTTAAGGGGATATGGAAATATTTGAGAAAAGAAAATGAACATAGTTCAACTTCGATACTTGAAAAACAAAAAGATAAACGAGTATTTTCTTTATTCCACAAAGGAACACCAGTTCATGTTAAGGCAGCAATTGCATACAATGACTTGGTTAGGTATTTTAAACAAGATAACAAATATGGGTTTATAAATAATGGGGATAAAATCCGTTGGGTGTATTTAAAGACAAATCCATTAGGATTAAAGGTTGTGGCATATAAAGGACATGAAGATCCACCAGAAATCATGAAATATATAGATGAACATATAGACCATGATAAGATTTATAGCCAAGCAATGACCAAAAAATTACAAATGTTTTATGATTGTTTGGATTGGGGAAAACCAGTAGATGAAGAACAAAGCATAGAAAGATTTTTTTGATTTTGAACAAAGTTGTATATATGTATATATAACAAATTAACAATAAGGAGTAAAATAACAAATGAATAAATACAAATTAACTCGATTCATTGATAAATACCATTTAGGTGGTAATGTTAATGCGGTGGTTATCAATAGTAAAAAAGACAGTCTTACGACTCGTTTTATTACTGGAGATAAAGCACTACTCGGTGAACTTTCAATGACCAATTGGACATTTGATGAAGCTGAATTAGGAGTTTATGATACAGAACAATTAAGTAGATTGTTAGGTGTTTTAGATGATGATGTATCTCTTAATTTAACACAGGCAGGAGATAAATCAATTGCAGTTGAGATTTCTGATGCACTATCCAAAGTCAACTTTATGTTGTCGGATAAATCAGTTATCAATCAACCACCACCATTGAAACAACTTCCTGAATTTCAGATAGCAATCAAGGTGGATTCTAATTTCATTCAGAGGTTCATTAGTGGTAAATCTGCATTACCAGATACAGATACCTTTACGGTAATTACTGATGAAGATGATGTGAAACTTGTAATAGGTTATTCTTCAATCAACACAAACAGGGTTACTATTCCTGTTGAAACTACTGAACATTCAAATATAGAAAATGTGTCTTTTAACGCAAATCTATTTAAAGATGTATTGGTGGCAAACAAGGAATGTGAAAGTGCAACACTATATGTTAGTGAGCAAGGATTGTCAAAAATCAATTTTAAAGTTGATGATTATGACGCTACTTACTTTCTCGTAGCCGTCCAAACAGTTGATTGATTTTGATAATTTCCCAACTTTTAGTGAAGAACATTTTCATACTTGGGTAAATGAATTAACACCGATTGAAGAACATAAAGGTTATTTGGTCAAGCGTGACGATAAATTCAACCTTGCAGGCGTTTCAGGTGGAAAAGTCCGCCAATGTTCTAAACTTGTCTACGATAATTTAGACCATATACTCAATGAGTGTAATGGTGGGATATTAACGGCGGCGGGCATACCGTCGCCACAAAGTTGTATCACATCGGCAGTTGCCAAGTATTTTGGTCTAAAGTGTTTGGTTACAGTACCACATTATCCAGACCACATTAGAGATAGCTATAGAGTAAATGTATCGTTGGCTCAAAAGTTTGGTGCAAAGGTGTATGGAGTAGGTAATCCGAATATATCGGGTCCAGAACTTGATGCCAAAAAATTAGTAGGTGAAACAGGTTATTTCCAAATCAAATTTGGTATGAATGGACGACAAGTAATGGAAACTATTGCCCAA
>Ga0257122_1002933_pt1 | contig 10341 bp, 7 predicted proteins | sample SI106_120metaG_FD_190146 | JGI IMG/M metagenome (GOLD analysis project Ga0257122, IMG submission 190146) | Marine microbial communities from Saanich Inlet, British Columbia, Canada - SI106_120 | ecosystem: Environmental > Aquatic > Marine > Inlet | place: Canada: British Columbia | collected... | reverse complement strand
AAAAGCACCTTGCCACACTTGCTGCGAAAAGATAATCATTCTCACGGTATCCTGCGCTTCTTATGCTCGGAACAACTCCAACTTTTAAATACTGCGCTTCGGTCGCCAATGAGCTTGAAACGCGATGGCAAGGAAAGTGGTCCGCTGACAACCTCAATACAATTGGGAATCCAAACGATTCTGGTTTTGATACGTCAAAGCCGAAGTTTTACTGCCTAGATATGTTTCCATACCCTAGCGGTGCTGGCTTGCATGTCGGCCACCCTGTTGGGTATATAGGAAGTGACATCATTTCTAGGTTCAAGCGTATGCAAGGCTTTAACGTGTTGCACCCGATGGGGTGGGATGCGTTTGGTTTACCCGCTGAGCAATACGCAATTGAAACAGGTGTGCATCCTGCAACAACCACGCGCAAGGCAATCGATACTTTTCGCGACCAGCTTCAAAGGATTGGTTTTAGTTATGATTGGTCAAGAGAATTTGCAACCATCGACCCTGAATATTATCGGTGGACACAATGGGTTTGGTTACAAGCATACAACGCTTGGTTTGATCCAACATTAAAAAAAGCCAGACCAATTGAAACACTTATTGCGGGATTAGATTCAGGAGAATTACAAACCGACTTCGGCAACTGGTCTGAATTTTCAGAGACCGAAAAAGTTTCGTACATCAATGGCCAACGGCTTGTTTATCTTGGCGAACAAGTTGTCAATTGGTGCCCAAAACTAGGCACTGTACTTGCAAATGAAGAGGTTATTGATGGATTAAGTGAACGTGGCGGATTTCCCGTTGTCCGCAGACCTCTTAGGCAGTGGATGTTCAGAATTACTGCTTTTGCAGATAGATTGCTAGAAGACTTAGAGGGTCTTGATTGGCCACAATCAACACTACGAATGCAACAAGAATGGATTGGCAGAAGCGAAGGTGCTGATATTGATTTTCCGGTTCAAGATAGTGGTGACATCCGCGTGTACACCACGCGCCCTGATACGTTGTTCGGGGTGACCTTTATGGTGCTTGCGCCCGAACACCCGCTTGTTGATGCACTCATCAAGTCACCACCGAACAAATGCAACGGTGAAGAACTTTCAAAGTATGTCACCGAAGCAAAAAACCGCGCAGACGTCGACCGCATGGCGGACTCTAAAGATAAATCCGGCGTGTTCTCAGGATTGTTTGCAACGAACCCAGCAACAGGAAAACACATTCCAATTTGGATTGCTGACTATGTATTGATGGGCTATGGACACGGTGCAATCATGGCCGTTCCTGCGCATGATCAACGTGACCATGATTTTGCAAAAGCGCATGACATTACAATCGTCGAAGTTGTTCAACCAGATACAAAAACAGATGGCTGTTTCTCTGGTGATGGAACTTCCATCAATTCATCGAGCGAAATTCTTTCGATTGATGGCCTTCGAACCGACGAAGCAAAACTAAAAGTGATTGCATGGCTTGAAGATAGCGGCATTGGATGCACAAAAGTTAACTATCGCTTGCGTGATTGGCTCTTTTCAAGGCAAAGATATTGGGGCGAACCGTTCCCAATCGTCTTTGACAATGAGGGGAATCATTATCCCGTTGGCGAATCCTCACTGCCGGTTGTCCTTCCAGACCTTGACGACTACACGCCAGCAGAATCTGAAGACCCAGCGCCTCTGCTTGGAAAAGCAACAGATTGGCTTCACACCACCGCAGGCGAAGCCGGCGTCGATCATTCCATTCTCGCGCCAGACACTCCTGTTACTCGAGAGGCAAACACTATGCCTGGGTGGGCTGGCTCTTGTTGGTATGAAATCAGATATTGCAGCCCAAACGACACTGAACGCTTCGTAGATAAAGACGCAGAACAATACTGGATGGGAAATGGAACCGATCTCTACATCGGTGGAGCTGAACATGCAGTATTACACCTTCTTTATGCAAGATTTTGGCACAAAATGTTGTTTGATCTTGGAGAGGTTTCCTGCAATGAGCCGTTCCAAAAATTATTCCATCAGGGCTTGCTCACAAGTTTTGCATTTCAACGTGCAAACAAATCGCTCGTTCCTTCCGACAAAGTAGAAGAGCAAGGCGACACCTTTATTGAAACTGAAACTGGCGAAGTGGTTGAACGCGTCATCGCAAAAATGAGTAAATCACTTAAAAATGTCGTGAATCCAGATGATGTAATTGCTGAATACGGCGCAGACACATTGCGATTGTATGAGATGTACATGGGTCCACTCGAAGCATCCGCGCCATGGAATACAAGAGATATCGTTGGCGTGTATCGATTTTTGCAACGAGTCTGGCGATTGTGTATTGACGAAAACACTGGAGAGATACATCCTTCCTTGCAAGATGATCAAGACGAGACAGTTGAGCGAGCACTTCACGCTACCATCTCGAAAGTTACCGAAGACATTCCTAATCTTTCGTACAACACTGCAATTGCATCAATGATTGAGTTTGTCAATGCTGCAACCTCATCTGGAAAACTCACTTCAGATCAACTTCACCGGTTCGTGCGTATGCTTGCTCCGTTTGCGCCACACATTGCTCAAGAAATATACACAAAAATAGGTGGCGACGGCTATATCGCTGTTTCACAATGGCCTTCATTTAATCCAGCATTACTTGTCGCTAACGAACTAGAGCTCCCAGTACAAATTATGGGTAAGGTTCGTGGTCGAGTAACCGTTCCTGCAAATGCGAGCGACAAAGAAGTTGAAAAAATTGCATTAGAAAACCAAACAATCAACGACCTTCTTGAAGGTCTCACTATCAGAAAAGTTATTATTGTCCCGAACAAAATCATTAACATCGTTGCAAACTAAGAAGCAAAAGTAATACAACATGACAAACAACTTCAACATCGTAGAATTCGCCGGACTTTCAGACGAACGTCCATGGGAATTACAACAACCAACCCCAACCGACCTGCGAGGTGTTATTGTCGGCGTTGACCTTCCTTCCATGGAAACGATTACACAAGCACTCGCTACCTTTGTGGGAGAATCAATCGAAGCTGAAGCCATTGATCCTCCAGGCAACGATGTTCCATGGGCTACAAGGGTGCGAATCGAGGGACTTCCGACCGACATTATCCTTTGGGTCGAACCACTCAACGAAGCCGCTCGCGAGGCCGCTGAAATTGAAGCCGGATATGTGCTAGCACTACAAACGGTATTACACAGCGGTGATCCACTCACACACTTCTCAAATTTGATGCGATTGTTGGCTGGTGCCGATTTAAACGTGCACTCCATTTGCGATTTGGCAACAGGGCGCTGGTTCCCACAAGACATTTTGGACCAAGTATTTGTGCAGGATGAAGTTGAACCACCAGAGGAACTCCTTTGGATTACTCGACTCGTTGAAGCTCCCGAAGATGCTGAACCAGAAGACCGTTCTGCGTGGATTTCAACACATGGGCTTACTCGATGCGGTAGAGTTGAACTGGAAATGTTTGGCGTTTCTGCAATCTACTCATCTGAAGCAGTGCATGTTGTTGATGGCCTTGCTGCTCTCACACTCGAAACTTCACTTCCTCCTGCTGGCCAACCGATGTCACTTGGTTCAGACCTTCTTGTTTCATTAATGCCGTGCGAAAAAGCAATCGGAATGCTTAGCGAAGGCATGCCAGGACGTGAAGATAGAGATGTACCGAGTGTTGCAATCGCAAGCTCAGATGCTACTTCGTTGTACCCCCACGACGCACTACTCACGTTGCATCAAGGTGAAACTGCTGTCATCAAAACCTTGCGCTCCACAGAACGAAGCGCAAAATTGGCGCAAGACAAGTGGGAACTGTTGCTCAAAACTGCAGCACAAATCGGCGAAAGTGAACACGCTGGTTGTTTGGTGCAGGTTCCATGGGCGCAAGTCGACGACGAAGAGGCGCCTCGCGAATATCTTTGGTTCCGAATCGTTGAGGTAAATGGACAAGATGTTGTGGGCGAACTTGCACATAAACCCGATTTGGTGAAGACACTATCAGAAGGTCAAAAGGAAACGATTGCAAAAACGGACGTCACTGATTGGGTACTTATGACTCCGGTTGGTCCAATGGGTCCTGGCGACTCGGATGCTATTGATGATTTCTTAACTCAATTTAAGAGTTGAAGAATTACGACCAACAGACCAGCAATCAGCGCTAGCACAACGCAAAAGAAAGCCACTTGTGCTGTAATTGGCATCCGTTTGTACTCTTGATGATTCAGTCCAGTATCGCTTCCTGATAAATTCAATTCATCCCAGTCGATATCGATAGAATTCTGCTTGTTGTCAATCAGTGTTTGCCTTGCAAGTTCAACATCATCTTGTCGAACCTGTAATGGAACCCCAACAGTTCCACCTGACAAATTTACACCCATGCCAACTGCTGGAGAAGCGAACACAAAGGCGTCTATTCCATGGTCGCGTAACACAATCGCGAGTATGTTTGCTTCAAATTCTGAAGGCAGTGTCATCAGTGTTACAAGGTCACTACTCATGAAAAACTTTCTTCGTCACCCATAGGTGGTTGGATTACTTCGATGACTCGCTTCGCCCTTGGCTCCAACCACCGCAATTTTCTTTCCACCATTCTTAAAAATGCAGAGCCTCGAATCCTCCCAAATGTACCCGTTTTATGAATAGGCACAATGCTTTCCACAAGTAATGCTTCTACCATAAGAGGTGGAATAATCGTTCGCTCAGATGCCATCAGTGGTAATTTGGTGAATTGGTCGTACGATTGGACTAACGACTGAATGGTGTGACCACGAAAACTATCGGGCCAATGTTCTACGTCCTCTGCATCGCCCATGCGCATTGAAAACTGAAGTGCGCCATTTGCAATGTCTGTAATGCGTGGGCTTACACGCAATGAATCGAAATCAATAACAGCAATAATCTCACCATCCTTGTACAACATATTGCCGGGGTGCCAGTCACTATGCACAATACAAGTTGGCAAAGAAGTAATATCAACAAATTTAATTTTGCTATGTGCTGATTCGTATTGAGATTGAAGGTAAGAAAGTGTCTCGTCTATACCGTTAAGCTCTGCCGAATCTTCGTTTTTCAAAAGAATGTCCTTTACCTCGCCTATCCTTTGCACAAATGAGTTTCCTCTGTGGAAAGAGAATGTTGTTTCTGGTTCATCTGGAAATTCGCGGAGGATGTCGTGAAAATGAGCAAGCACTCTTCCAGATTCTGCCGCTGCAGGGTTTGATTTATCGAACCGTTTCCCCCTTATGAATCGGAACAACTCATAAATGCGTCCTTCTTGTATAACGAGTGTGCTTCCGTCGATGGATTCAACAAGACCAGCAACAGGAAATCTGTGATCAGCCAATCTTTTTTGAACAGCGTGTGCAAAATCTACTTGGCTACGATTATCGCGATCACTCGCTCTACGTTTCAAAAGGTACTGCCCTTTTGAGGTCGCAATAATTACCTTTGCTGCGCGGCGCGAACCTTTTCGGTAATCCACTATTTTTTCAATTGCACCGATCTCAAATCTACTCAACACAATCGCAAGATCTTGACCACTTATTTCTTCAGCTACTGTTGCGTCATCAACCAACGGGCCAAGGCGGGGTGTTCGATCAATATTGTCCGCTTCACTAGGCACATAATCATTTTATGTGAAATCAGTTTACTTGTCTGTATGTGAACAATCGGTGGTGAAAATGCCCGAATGGAATGTTTTACTCGGCGTTTTGAACTTGTTCTTTGATGCGATCAACTGCACCTTTGATTTCCACAATGCGCCTACTTGTTTCGCCATCAAGACATTTGCTTGCAATCGTATTTGATTCGCGGAGCATTTCCTGTGCAAGGAAGTCGAGTGTTCGTCCAATTGGTTCATTCTCAGGACCACCAATGATTTCTCTGAATTGGTCCAGATGGCCATCAAGGCGCGAAATTTCTTCGGCGATGTCTGTCTTTTCAGCAAAAATTGCAACTTCTCTTAGCGTGTCAGGCTCGGATACATTCGCGCCGACCTCAGAAAACAACGCTTCCATTCGTTGCCGAAGTCGAGTTTGATATTCATTCACTATTTCGGGAGCACGCTCTTTAATGTGCGATAGATGCTCAGCAATCTTTGTCAGTTGACCGTCAAGATCTTCTTCTAGTGATTGCCCTTCTCGTCTTCGCATTTCAAGCACTTTTTCGCAGCAATCACTAACAAGACTTAGCAACAGGGGTTTCACGCGGAGTGCTATATCCTCATCAGCATCATTACTCAGAACTCCCGGCAAAGAAAGAAGTCTGCTCACTTCAATTGAAACTGAAGAATCCACTTCACGAAGTGTATTGATGTAATTGCTCAAGATTTCAGCGTTAATAGTTGCAACACCATGCTCTGGAGAATCCATAAACTTCACATTAATTGTCACGCTGCCGCGAGTAATTTGTTTTGATACCAACGCATCTGTTTCTGCTTCAAGTGATTGAAGTAAATCAGGAAGCCGAATATTTGATTTGTAAAACTTATTGTTTACCGTGCGAATTTCTACTTGAAGCGAAACTCCGTCCTCACGAGAAGAAGCACTTCCAAAACCAGTCATTGACCGGAGCATTATTCGGAGGTTCCATCCGTCGTTGGGTTGCCGGTAAATGTGTCGTCAGAAGGCGCGGGTGCTTCTGTTGGAGTGGTAGAACCAGCATCAGTCGAAATGACTGCTGGTGTTGTCGCAGTTTCCTCGACAGTTGATTTACTCTCAACGAGGTTCAGGGCGATTGCTGTTCCTAAGAATAAAACAAAAGCAATGACGGTCATGATTGTAAGTGCATCGCCGACACGACCGCCAAATACCGTGTCTGTTCCGCCACCACCTGCACCGCCAAAAGCAGAAGCGAGACCTCCACCTTGTGGCCTCTGCACGAGGATGATGAGAATCATTGCAACTGCAATGACGATGAGTACGATTGTAAGAATAAGGAACGTGTTGTTCATTTCATAATTTCCAGTGCTTGTGTTACGACTCGCAAGCCGCCGTAACAATTGCATTAAACGAATCTGCTGACAAAGCCGCGCCGCCTACAAGTGCGCCATCAATGTCTGGGCAGGCAAATAACTCAGCGGCATTGTCAGGTTTGACAGAACCACCATACTGAATGCGAAGGGTATTCGCAATTGTTTCATCATACAAGTCGCGAACACATTCGCGTATTTCTTTGTGGACACTTTGTGCATCCTCTGGGCTCGCTGTTTTTCCTGTGCCAATTGCCCAAACTGGCTCATAGGCGATGACAATTCCGTTCATGCTAGTTGATTCAATGCCCAGAAGGCCTGATTTCACCTGCCCAAGCACGACATCTAACGTGTTGCCCGCCTCCCGTTCTTCAAGCGTTTCACCAACACAAAGCACGGTTTGAAAACCGCAATTGATGGAAGCGCCTATTTTTTTTGCAATAAGTTCGTCTGATTCACCCAAAACGTGACGTCGTTCGCTGTGCCCAACAAGCACGCTCGTAACACCAACCTCTTTGAGCATTTCGCCGCTTACTTCACCTGTGTATGCGCCATTGGCTTCGTACCAAATATCTTGGGCTCCCAACTGCAACGATGTTTGATCTATAACACTATCAACAGCCTGAATATACAAAAAAGGCGGATAGACAACGACTTCACAGCAATCACAACCATCGAGGTGGTCTGCTACTGCTCCAGCTAGCAACATGCCCGATTCTAAATCGGTGTTCATCTTCCAATTGCCGCCAATGATGGGTCGTCGTTTCGTCATCTGAGCCGCGAAGGATACCAGAAACCCACGAATTTCTCGCGTTTTACTTAATATCTGCGAGTACAATCCGCTTTTTCAACCCTCTTATGCAGGAATCTATATATGACGCTGAGCGCAGCCGACATCAGAAGACAGTTTCTCGACTTTTTTGCCAACCAATGCGAGCATACCGAGGTTCCATCTAGCCCTGTCATTCCGCACAATGACCCCACCCTGCTCTTTACCAATGCTGGGATGAACCAATTCAAAGATGTTTTTCTTGGTCGAGGAACAAGGCCATACACAAGGGCAGTTGATACCCAAAAATGTATTCGGGCGGGCGGCAAACACAATGACCTTGAAGACGTCGGACGCGATACATACCACCATACTTTTTTTGAAATGCTCGGTAACTGGTCGTTTGGCGATTACTTTAAAGAAGATGCAATTAAGTGGGCTTGGAAATTATTTACTGAAGTTTGGGGACTTGAAAAAGATAGGTTGTATGTCACTGTTTTTGCCGGTGATGAAAAAGATGGTCTCGAGCCAGACATTGATGCTGAAAATCTATGGAAAGAATTAACCGACATTGACCCTTCCCACATTACTCGTTGGGATCGGAAAGATAACTTTTGGGAAATGGGAAGCACCGGACCTTGTGGTCCTTGCAGTGAAATCCATTACGACTCTACTCCAGATAAAACAGGTGGGCACCTTGTTAATTTAGATGACCCAGATGTTATTGAAATTTGGAACTTGGTATTTATTCAATACAACCGAGGGGATGACGGAACATTAACTCCACTGCCAAATCAACACGTCGATACGGGCATGGGGCTCGAAAGGGTTGTACGTGTTTTACAAGGAAAAAACAGTAATTACGATACGGATCTTTGGACTCCGATTTTTGAACTTCTTACAACTTTAACCGGTGCGCCTAAGTACGGTGGAGAGATAGACAACCACACCGACATTGCGTACCGCGTTCTTGCGGATCACATTCGATGTCTTGTTGTTGCCATTGCAGATGGTGGAAGGCCTGGAGCAGCAGGACGCGAATACGTGCTGCGAAGAATTTTACGCCGTGGGGTTCGCCATGCACACCAAACGTTTGGCGTTGAAGGACCATTGCTCTATAAACTTGTACCTGCCGTTGTTGAAACACTCGGTGAAGTATTCCCTGAAATTTCGACAAACCAAGAACACATTGCACAAATTATTCTCGACGAAGAAAAGGCATTCCTTAAAACACTTGACCGAGGGCTTGAGTTATTTGAAAAAGCAGTAAAAAACGGTGATGGAAAATCAATCGATGCAAAAAGCGCGTTTACTTTGCACGACACATTTGGGTTTCCAATTGATCTGACGGAAATCATGGCGGAAGAACAAGGTGTAACCGTTGACCGTTCCGGCTATGAGTTGCTTATGGAACAAGCTCGTGAAACATCTCGAGCAACTACCGATGAAGAAATGAAAATGCATCTCCCACCTGAAGTGCTTGCAAAACTTGAGGGCATGGGTGTAAAACCAACAAACGATGCTCCAAAGTACGGACGAGGGGTTACCGTATCGGCAGTAAAGGCGATATGGAACGGCAAAGAACTTGTTGGCAAAGCGGATAATTCAATGCCATTTGGAGTGATTCTCAACAAAACCCCTTTTTATGCCGAGCAAGGCGGGCAAGTAGGAGATAGTGGGCACATTATCCGTGAAACAATGCACAACGAGCCTGTTTGTGATTTTGTCGTTGATGAAACACACCGCTACGGTGCGTTTGTGTTGCACGTTGGTCGTATTTCTACTGGGACCATGCAAATAGGTGAGACCGTTAACGCAATTGTTCGAGATAAAAAACGTGACGCAATCGAAGCAAACCACACAGGCACACACTTGCTCAACCACGCACTTCGGGCTGTGCTTGGTGATGACGTGCAGCAACGCGGGTCGCTAGTTGATCATGACCGTTTACGATTTGACTTTTCACACGCTCATGCAATGACGGATGAAGAAATTGCAAAAGTAGAAGACCTTGTAAACAATGCTATCATTGGAAACCGGCTCGTCGATGCAAAGGATGTTCCGCTTGAACTTGCGCAAGACATTTACGGCGTTCGAGCTGTCTTCGGAGAGCAATACCCCGACCCTGTTCGTGTGGTCAGTATTGGAGTAACAGTCGAAGACCTTCTACAAGATCCAAATAACATAAATTGGTACGATTGTTCTGTTGAATTTTGCGGTGGAACCCATGTAAACAATTGCCAAAGCGCTAGACACTTTGTCATTTTGCATGAACAAGCACTAGCGTCAGGTATTCGGCGAATTATTGCGCTTACAGGTGTTGCTGCAGAAGCCTCTGGTGTTGCTGGCAACTCGCTCATGAAACAAATTGAGGATGCAAAACAACTAGAGGGTGCTGAACTGCTTGGTACATACAACGATTTAATTAGAGAAGTTGATGAGCTCACAGTTTCTCAACCCACTCGACATGTTGCAAAACAAGCTATAAAAACTTTGCACACGCGGGTTCGTAAGGTTCAAAAAGAAGCAGCGTCTTCCCGTAAAGACCACGTTCTTGAACAAGCAAGAGTAATTGCAGAATTAGACGAAAACATAGTCGTTGCAACTATTAATGGCG
>Ga0257122_1002930_pt1 | contig 10343 bp, 9 predicted proteins | sample SI106_120metaG_FD_190146 | JGI IMG/M metagenome (GOLD analysis project Ga0257122, IMG submission 190146) | Marine microbial communities from Saanich Inlet, British Columbia, Canada - SI106_120 | ecosystem: Environmental > Aquatic > Marine > Inlet | place: Canada: British Columbia | collected... | reverse complement strand
CGAAATTGCCGGTGGGAGGACGCGTGTTACAACACTTCACTTTCACCTCTGAGAACAGCGGAACCAGGCTGACGGCTGAGATGGACGCTTCCGGTGTGGCGGGGATGATGTTCACGAAAAAGCGGCTTCTCAAGGAATTGAACAAACTCAAGACCAACGTGGAGAACGCAGAGCCGGGCTGAGCGGCGGGCGTTCCGAATCTACATCCGCTGACGTAGCGGGAATTACTGGCATCACGAGCGATATCAAAATATGAACATTCATGAGTACCAGGCACGCGAGATCCTCGAGTCCTACGGGGTCGCGGTCCCACGCGCCGGCGTGGCATCAACGCCCGACGAAGCACGAAAGCTAGCCGAGGGGTTCGGCGGCCGTGCGGTGGTCAAGGCACAGGTGCACGCTGGGGGTCGCGGCAAAGCCGGTGGCGTGAAGCTCGTCAGCTCTCCTGACGAGGCAGCGGAAGCGGCCGCCGGGATGCTTGGTAAGAACCTGATCACACATCAGACCAGGTCGGAAGGCGTTCCGGTCCGCAAGGTTATGGTGGCAGAGCTGACCGATATCGCCGATGAGCTGTACGTAGCGATCACTATGGATGCCGATGCAAAGGCGCCGATGGTGATGGCGAGTTCCGAGGGTGGCATGGATATCGAAGAGGTCGCGGCGAACACGCCGGACAAGATTGTTCGGGTCGCTGCCGACCCATTGATAGGTCTCTCCCCGTACCACGCCCGTGACATCGCAATGAAGATCGGCGTCCCTATCGATCTCGTCCGACCAGCGGCGACGCTCATCACGAACCTGGCGCGTGTATTTCAGGAAAAGGACGCCTCGCTGGTTGAGATCAACCCGCTGGTGGTAACAACAGACGGCAAGGTGATGGCACTAGACGCCAAGATCGGGTTCGAGGACGACGCGCTGTTCCGGCATCCGGAAATCGCGGCGCTTGAGGACCCGGAGCAAAACGATGCGCTGGAGCAGAAGGCCCACGACGCCGGATTGGCTTACGTGAAGCTGGACGGCGGTCGGGTCGGTTGCATGGTAAACGGTGCCGGTCTTGCCATGGCAACGATGGATATCACGAAGACGGCCGGGGCCGATCCTGCCAACTTCCTGGACGTCGGAGGGGGCGCTGCGGAGGACAAGATAGCTGAAGCGTTTGAGATCATCGTATCGGACAGCGATGTTGAGGCAATTCTCGTCAACTTGTTCGGCGGGATTCTGCGTTGTGATGTGGCCGCAAGGGGCATCGTCATGGGCGCAAATAACACCGGCACACAGATGCCGCTCGTTGTCGCCATGCGCGGCACCAACGCAGAAGAAGGGCTACAAATTCTGGCCGACGCAGGCCTGAACGTTACGACGGTCGGCGACCTCGGAGAGGCCGCTACCGCACTTACTCAGGTGCTGTCAGGCGGGAGCAACTAATGGGCATTCTTATCGACGAGAACACACGCCTGCTGGTGCAGGGACTCGGTCGGGACGGATCGTTCCAGGCCAGCCGCTGCCGGGCGTACGGGACCAACATGGTGGCAGGCGTACACCCGCGACGGGGCGGCACGATGTTTGAGGACGAGGTCCCGATATTTGAGACGGTCGCAGATGCGGTTGCAGCGACCGGTGCCAATGTCGGCCTGATATTCGTACCCGCTTCCGGCGCAGCGGACGCGATCATCGAGCAGGTTGATGCGGGTCTTCCACTTGTCGTGTGCATCTCCGAGGGCGTGCCCGTCCAGGATATGGTGACGACGCTGGCCTACATTGAGGACAAGCCGACCCGGTTGCTTGGCCCGAACTGCCCCGGCCTGATTCGACCAAGTACTAAAGGCAAGATAGGCATCATCCCCGGCAACATCCTGAGTGAAGGCCGGGTTGGCGTGGTGTCCCGGAGCGGGACGCTTACATACGAGGCGGTGGTGCAGCTTACGGAGCTTGGTATCGGCCAGTCGACCTGCGTCGGTATCGGCGGCGACCCCCTGCACGGCACGACTTTTGTTGACGTGCTGGAAATGTTTGAGAACGACGATGAGACGGACGCAATCGTCATGATCGGTGAGATCGGCGGGACCAAGGAACAGCAGGCCGCCGAGTACATCAAGAATCACGTGACGAAGCCGGTGGTCGGTGCGATCGTCGGTCAGACAGCCCCTCCTGGAAAACGAATGGGACACGCCGGAGCGATCATCACGGGCAAGGCAGCCCTCGCGTCGGAGAAGATCCGCATTTTGGAAGAGGCTGGCGTACATGTCGCCGAGTCACCGGCGGTCATAGGTGCCAAGATGGCGGAGGTCCTGGGCCGGTAGGACGATGCTAGCGTGCTGAGAAGTCCCCGGTGGTACGGCAAGACGTCCGCGCTCTGATCGCCAGCGCCCGGCACCCCAACCTTCTCCCACCGGGAGAAGGAGTCATCTGGCGATATAGCGACGACGCCCTGGCCGGGATTATGCCCTCTGCACATCATCGCCCGAGGCGAAGGATCTCCCCGCGTTCCGCGCGTACACCCCTGTAACCATCGAGACGCACTCCTCGCCGTGAGGATCAGTATCAACACATCGCGATAGTGAACCTCTCTAGGAGTTCCCTGTTCCCCCGGAGAGGGACCACACCATTAAAAAAAAGCGGGGGCGCAGATAACTGCGCCCCCGCTTTGATTTCCGTTTCAGACCGAACCGAGCCCGGTCTCTATCTCACCCTAGTCGTCTCCACCGGCGACCGCCGATACGGACTCAGGGGCGGATGATCCGCCCTCGACCCGTACGTCCGGTATCCAGTGCAGGAAACTCGGGAGGTACCAGTTACGGTCACCCAGCAGCTTCATCGTCGACGGCACGAGTACCGACCGGACGATAGTTGCGTCGATCAAGATCGCTACTGCCAATCCAAACCCAAACTGCGATGTGGTGATCAGATCACCGGCCGCAAATCCGCCGAACACGGCGACCATGATGAGCGCCGCTCCGGTGATTAGTCCGGCCGTAGACCGCACGCCAAACGCAACTGCGCTGGCGTTTTTACCGGTCTCGTCATACTTCTCACGGATTCGGCTGATCAGGAACACCTGATAGTCCATCGATAGACCAAACAGAATCGTGAACAGCATCAACGGCAGCCAGGGTTGGATGACCGGTGTTTGCTGCAATCCGAAGACTTCGTTCAAGAAGCCTTCCTGGAACACCAGAACCAGTATCCCGTAGGCGGCGCCCACCGAGAGTAGGTTCATGATGATCGCCTTAATCGGCACTACTATCGACCTGAATACCATAGTCAGCAGGATGAAGCTGAGACCGAGCACAAGGGCGATAACCCATGGCTGGTACGTCGACGTAGTGTCGAGGAGATCGATCTCTTCCGAGGTAAGCCCCCCGACAAAGGCCTCTACGGGCGCTCCCGCAAATGCCGTCGGAACATAGTCGTCCCTCAGGCGCCTGACACCATCCACAGCAACCGCACTCTGGGCGCCACCTGACAGCGGAACCGTGATAAGCGCAAAATCACCTGCATCGCTCACCGTCGCTTCAGACGCCGGGCCAAAGGCCGCGTCGCCCGCGAGTACGGACGTGAGGTTAGCAATAGCCTCCTGAGTTCTCGCATCATTTACGTCGCCGTCGATGACGATCTCAGCCGGCGCGCCGATGATGAATCCGAACTCAGATTTCAGGACCTCAAATCCCTGTTTAGATTGGAAGTTGTCCGGAAGGTCTTCAACGCCCGACGATCCCAGGTTGATGCCGAAGAAGGGCACCGTCGCTGCGATCAAGAAAGCAGCACTTACGATCAGAGCAACCCAGGGCTGGCGCATAACGCCGCGTGTCGTCCACGCCCAGAATCCACCACCGCCATGCTCACTTCCATCGTCGAGTTCGCGGCGCTTGATGAAGGGAACCTTAAATCGGTTGACCTTGTCGCCCATGATGCTGAGCGTCGCAGGGAGCAAGGTAAGAGTCGCAAGAACGGCGACTATGACTACCGTGATCGCACCGATCCCAAGGCTAACGAAAACGCTCTGCGGAATTATCAGCAGACCAATCAGTGCGAACACAACGGTCAACCCGCTGAAGAAGACCGCCCGGCCCGCAGTAGCACCGGCCATTGCGATCGCTTCTATCTTTTCACGACCGCGCTGTCGTTCCTCACGGAAACGGGACACAATAAATAGCGCGTAGTCGATCCCGACCGCCAGCCCGATCATCGTGATGATGTTCTGAACGAATGCGTTCAACTCGAACACGATACTGATCAGTGACACCGTACCGATAGCGATAATCATCGAGATGATCGCAAGCAAGATCGGTATGAAGACTACGGCCAGCGCCCCGAAGACCACGGCCAGGATGATGAGTGCCAGCGGAATCGCAAACGATTCGCCACGCTCAAGGTCAGACTGATTGCCTTAAAGGAAATCCAGCGAGAAGGTGGCCTCTCCGAAGATGAATACCTCGTAACCACCCGGAAGCGCTGACTCTTCCAGGACGTCATGGAGGTCCTGGATATTGTCCTCTGCGCCCTCAAATCCGCCAGCCATCTGGACCGGAATCACCGTCGTGCGCCGGTCCTCAGATACCTGCGATACAGCACCCGTGTCGAAGAAACTCACGGCGTTGGTAACGATCTCTGGACCCAGAGCTGAAATCTCTTCGACCAGAGTTTCGACCGTTGACTCAAACTCTCCATCATCAACCGTCGCCGATTCGGAGCGGACGATCACTATTTCCGTGACCTGCTCTGGACCCCGAAACTCCTCCAGGGTATCCAGCGCTGATCTCGACTCAGCGCCCCTGAGGAACTTGAACTGGGTCGTTGTGCCATCGGCCAGCAGCGTTGCCGCCGCCATCATGGAACCTACGAGAACCAGGAGCCAAACAAGTAAGACTCGTTTTGGTTTGCGCGCACTTGCCCGCGCCAGATTCTCCGTCGTTAAATTGCTAAGCATTCGGTTCTGTACCCCCCGAAATTTGGCCACTCCCTGGTTTGATTGCGGCCGTATGCGATCACTCAGTACCGCGAACATCGGCACATCATGAGGATGTGCAAACTCGTGTCAATGGTCCGTGAAGTAAATAAACGACTCCGAATCGGACCCAAAGGTCAGTTAAGCGACATCAGTTTTCTGCGCATCGTCCAACAACGTCATGTTGAACTGCACCGGCAAGACCGCGCGGGCGCACATAATGCAGCGGTAGGCAGCTTCCTTGCCGTCAAATTTTGCCGATCCTCCGCAGCGGTTGCATGCCCCTACGAGTAGTTCCGGCGCTCCCCTGTTAGCCATTTAAGTCTCCTATTCTGCGTTGTCCGTTGAAGTGTATTCATCAAACGCCGTTATCTAGTTGGTTTCACTGGTCATCGGCCGCGCGACCCTCTTTGTGCCACGTCCCTTACGGGTACTGGAATCGGTACGGGTTCTCGCCTTTGACCTGGATTTGCCAGCATTCTTAGTCTTTGCAGCAGATCCTTAAGTTGTTGTCCCAGCATTTCAATTCATCCTGGTGATCTCTATTGGGTCCGGACGATTTCGGAGTTTGTCTTTGATCGGTATGCACTTAACTGACTGGTCAGTTTTATTAGGCTGTGAACCAAATCCGGAAATGTGTAGATATTTCACGTCACGCGGACGTCGCTGAGCGCTTTCTTGTCTCCAGGTCCATCGGAACTGCTCTGGAGAAATCGCCCGCCAGTAGCGCCTGGACGATGCGACAACACTCTCCAACGTTGACTTCACTATCCCAGGACTTCTGCAGGACGATGCCCATAAACATGCCGCCTATCACCCTCGGCACAAGTTCCGGGTCGAGATCCTCGTTGATTTCTCCTCGCCTCTGCCCCTCACGAATGACTTCCGCAATGACAGGGGTCCACAGTTCAAACTCCTGCATCTGCAGGTCATATATCCGCGGGTTGGTCATCGCCTCGGCCCATAGTTGGACCGCCAGTCGATAACCGTCCCGCGCGGATGGATCAGCGAGCTGGCCGTAAATGCCCTCGGTCAGGTTGACCAGCGTGGCGACCGGACCGTTTTGCTCCAGTGCCTCGTTCATCATCGTGGTTTCTTGATTGATGGACCGCTCGTACATCGCTGCGACGATGTCCTCTTTACTCGAGAAATAGCGATACAGCGCGCCCTTACTCATCTCGGACTCTGCACAGATATCGTCCATCGTGGTCTGGTGAAAGCCGTGCTGCGAGAAGCGTCGAACGGCAGCGTCCATGATCTGGTTTCGCCGTTCTTCGAGGTGCTGTTCTGAAACTTTTGGTGACATATGATGTTTGATTTGGTCTGGTCACAATAAAACTGACTGGTCAGTCTTCTTTGTTGAAAGGTATGATGCACCTGCTCCAGGTGAGATGCAAGCTTAGGAACGAAATCCACGTTCCCCGTAGCAAATCTCCGGGTATTTGCGTATTCCGTACGTGTCCCGGAAGCTGGTCCCGCGGTATCATTAGTAATCGTGGCGTGATCGACGCCGCTCGGCCGGGGTCCAGTTCTGCCGATGGATTTGTAAACGGAGTGGCCGGGCAAATAGTGCGCATCCGGCGCAACAGGTCGGAATAAGACACCTAAAGTCACGCGCCGCAACATCGGACCCATCATCAATCTAATAAATGTCTCTCGCGGCTCGTCCGCGGTCTGAACGCGAGCAACCGCCCTACCCGAGTGGTTGCGCCGGAATCTCTGGATCAAATAGATGCTCTACGCCAATAAGTTAGCCATGTCCTACGGGACGCGCGAATTGTTCTCCAACGTGACATTTGTGGTCGGAGACTCGGAGCGCGTAGGGATCGTCGGGCCGAACGGTGCCGGTAAGTCCACGCTGTTGCGTCTCATCTCGGGACAAGAAATCCCTGAGGGCGGCGCAGCCGGACATCGCGGCGGTGAAGCCGGATTCCTCAAGCAGGAAGCTGACCTGTCTCCTGACTTCACCCTTGTGGACGAGCTGTGGAAGGCGTTCCCAGAGGCACTGGGTATCCGACACCGACTCGAAGAAGTCGGCACGATGCTTGAGACCGGCGAAGGCGATGTGATGGAGCTCATCGACGAGCAGACGTCGCTGTATGAACGGTACGAATTGCTAGACGGGTATCGGATCGAGGCGCGGATCGGCAAGGTGCTGGACGGGCTGGGATTCGAGCGGCCTGACTGGGACAAGCATTGCGCAGATTTCTCCGGTGGATGGCAGATGCGGGTGGCGCTGGCAAAGATCCTGGCGTCGATCCCGGAGAACGCTCTTCTGGACGAGCCAACTAACCACCTGGATGCGGACGCACGGGACTGGCTTGCCACATATCTGAAGGAATACCCGGGCGCGGTGATAATTGTCACCCACGATGGCGAGTTCATGGACAAGGTCGTCACACGGGTCATGGAGATCGACCGGGGCGAGGTAACAAGTTACGCCGGTAACTTCACCGCTTATCTCGCCGAGAAGAAGGCCCGCGCCGAGGCACGTGAACGAGCACGACTTCGACAACGTCGTGAGATAACTCGGCAGCGTCGATTCATCGAGCGCTTCCGCTCAAAGGCTACCAAGGCCGCACAGGTCCGGAGTCGTGAAGCAGCGCTCGAAAAGATGGATGTCATTGAGCAGGTCCGTAAGGCTCCTGAGGTCCGTTTTGCACTACAGGCCAATGGTCGGACCGAGCTTGAAGTCCTCAAGATGCGGAGCGTTACCAAGTCATTTGGCGACAACCCGGTACTACTCGGCGTAAATCTTGATATCGAACGTGGACACAAGGTCTGCCTTGTCGGCGAGAACGGTGGCGGTAAATCCACCCTACTTCGGATCGCCGTAGGCTCACTGGATGCTGACGACGGAACCGTGGAGTGGGCAGAACGAGCCCGCCCCGGTTACTACGACCAGCACCAGGATGAAGCGCTAAATCCCGAACGAACGGTGATCGAAGAGGTTCGCGAGGGTTCCAACGGCGCTCCCGACGTGCGTTTGCGATCGATCCTCGGGCAGTTCCTGTTCAGTGGGGACGATGTGTTCAAGCCGGTCAAGGTCTTGTCCGGTGGCGAACGTTCCCGAGTCGCGCTGGCCAAGTTCCTGATTCAGCCGACAAATGTCCTGCTTCTCGACGAGCCAACCAACCACCTGGACCGCACGACACGAGCACGACTCATCGAGGCGCTCGCCGGGTACGACGGCACGATCATTGCAGCCAGCCACGACCCCGGTATCGTCGATGGAATCGCCACCCACGTGTACGAGGTCAAGGACGGTGAGGCGACGGAAATCCTGGACAAACGCAAGATTGACCCCATCGGCGACGATGGGCCGAAGACCGCACGTCAGCGACGCGAGGCAAAGGAAGCCCGAGAGGCCGCCAACACCCGCTAACCAGGCCAGTGGCCTGGACCATTATTTGGCTGGTCTTCCCTCAGACGATCGCCATGTCGAGGGCACGCCCCACTTGCGATATGTCATCCTGAACTTGATTCAGGACGACATCTTTCCGGTCAACGCTGAGTACATCAACCCACCTGTGATACTCCCAGCATGACTCCCACACGCGTCCTGCTCATAGGTGGTCCGTCTCACGCCGGAAAGTCGACTCTTGCCAAAGCCGTCGCTGGATATCTCGGCTGGGCGCTCGTCTCTACCGATTCAATGGCGCGCCACCCGGGTCGGCCGTGGAAGATGGAGAAGCGCCCCGTGCCGGATCACGTGGCGGAGCATTACTCCACGCTGTCGGTGGAAGAGCTTGTTGCGGACGTGATGCGCCACTACAACGGTATGTGGCCGGACATCGAACAGTTGATTCAGGCCCATACCCTCGAAGAGACCGCGGACTGTCTCGTGCTTGAGGGATCGGCGATCTTGCCTGAGCGCTTCGCAAAAGCCGGGCTAGGGTATGTCGCCGCCTGCTGGCTCACTGCAGACGCTGAAATCCTCGAATCTCGGATTCATGCTTCCAGCGACTATGCAGGTGCTGCCTCGGGGGAACAAGCGTTAATCCAGAAGTTCGTGCAGCGGAATGACGGTCTGAACGCCCTCATGCGTGACGCGGTCGACTTCCATGGATTGGATAGCGTCGACACCAACAGAACGACCCGTATGGATGAGTTGGTTGAGAGCTGTCTTGAGTTGATCAACCGCTAGCTCCTAGTCGACCAGAGCCTGGTAGACCAGCGTCTTAAAATCGGCGCTCAAGGGATAATGACCAGACGGCATGAACTGCGTCATCAGTATGGCGTACATGTCCTCCACCGGGTCTATCCAGAACCCGGTGCTGGCAGCGCCGCCCCAGTAGTAGTTGCCGGTAGATCCGGGAGTGCCGTTTTTCGCTACATCCTGGATAACGCAGAACCCGAGCCCGAAGCCGCAACCAAGGATCGGATTGCCTTCGGCAATCTCCATCTTGTCGATCGCATCAGGCAGGTGGTTGAAGCGCATCAGGTTGACTGTCTTGGGGGCCAGGATCTGGACGCCATCCAGTCTTCCGCCGTTCAACATCATCTGGCAGAAACGAGATTAGTCCCCGATGGTCGATACAAGCCCTCCACCGCCAGAAAACAATAGCGGCGGCCTGCCAAAATTTCGTAAGAAATTATTATCGGATGGTTCGATGCCGCCAGATTCGGACGGTCCGTACACCGTCGCAAACCGGTCCAGGTCTTCCTCCGGAACGTGAAATCTGGTGTCGCTCATACCGAGCGGTTCGAATATCCGCTCCTGCAGGTACTGATCGAAGGATTGTCCGGAAAGGACCTCCACCAGGCGGCCCACGACATCTGTCGAGACGCTGTATCTCCACTGCGTGCCCGGTTGGTACGCCAGCGGTATTTTGGCCAGCCTGCTCACCATCGACTCAAGATCTGAGCCGACGCTCAGAATCTTCGCGTCCTGGTACATCTTGTCCACGGGCGTGTCCTGGAACCACCCGTAGCTGAAACCGGCGCTGTGAGATAAAAGCTGCCGGACCGTCGGTGCGCTGATAGGCGACTCAAGGCGGACACCGGTCTGAGTCATGCCCGTGGCCACCGTCAGATCAGCGAACTCCGGGATGTAAGCTGAAAGCGGGTCATCGAGCCGAAACTTCGCCTGCTCGTGGAGCATCATCAAGGCGACCGAGGCGATCGGCTTGGTCATCGAGAAGATTCGGTAAATCGAGTCCGTCTGGATCGCCCGTCCTGACTCCAGATCCAACTGGCCAAAATTCTCCTGGTGGAAAATTTCGCCTTTGCGTGCGAGAAGTGTAGAAATCCCGGCGAGCTTGCCCTCATCGACCATTCCCTGCATATAGTCGTCGAGCCGCTTCAGTCGGTCTGAAGAGAATCCAACCTTCTCCGGGGCAACTGATTGCATCTGGAACGGCCTTTCTTTGGTGTGTCGGCGGATGATACAACGGTC
>Ga0257122_1002929_pt1 | contig 10345 bp, 13 predicted proteins | sample SI106_120metaG_FD_190146 | JGI IMG/M metagenome (GOLD analysis project Ga0257122, IMG submission 190146) | Marine microbial communities from Saanich Inlet, British Columbia, Canada - SI106_120 | ecosystem: Environmental > Aquatic > Marine > Inlet | place: Canada: British Columbia | collected... | reverse complement strand
AATTTATCTACGCTTAGTGTGCCCATATTATACCACCGTCCAATTACCTAATACTGTAACTACATAGGTATCTGCAATTGTTATTGGCCCAGCTGACTGAGCATTTACTGTTGATGCCACACTAAGGTTCTCACTAATTGTCTGTGCATTAGTTCTCATTATAGCATTTAATCCTAGTGTCTGGTCTTGTATAGGTGATGGGTCTGCTTTCAGCCCAAGATAAACAATCTCCAATGTATTCGTACCAGCGGGAGGTGGATTGCCTACCCCAAAGTCTATTGTTGTTCCTGTCACCGCATAAGCACCAACCGACTGTTTTACACCAGAAATACAAACAATAATACTCGCAGGAGTTTGTACACTATTCGTTAGTGTAAAGGAGGTATCTGTTCCGTTTGGTGACAAGAGTTGTGACGGGTAATCACTAAATCTTGGTTGTTCGCCTATATATGACATTTATATTCTTTCTCTCTTTGTATTATTTATTAGTACTGTATTGCAACGCCTTTAACCCGTGTTTCTTTTGTTGAACCTGCTTGATTAGCAAAACTAATCCTATACTTTGGCGCAGTACCAGTATTGCTTATGGTTATATCGTCTGATTTGGCAGATAAAATTCCTGTAGAGAATGTTCCCGCAGCAGTCAAGGGAGCAGTAGTCCAATTTGTTCCGCCATTAGAAGATACTTCAGCAACTAAATCCGTATTTAGTGTGGCTGTACCATATGCATTCTCATATAGAACAACGATACTCATTTTACTAACCGTTGCAAGCGCAGTTTCAGTAGTAGAAGTATAATTACCTGTAGCATTTATTACTGACCCATATGCAGAAGTTTCTGGAGTAAATCCAGAAGTCCAACGGGCAACATTACTGATTCTAAATTCGTCACAGTACCCATTCCACCTATCATCACTACCGGCACTACTTGGGTTAGCAAACAGATAAGTATCAGCATTATGATTGGCTGCTGTGCCAGAAGTGGCAGTATCTTTACTTACTCCATCCAAGTAGATAGCCATCGCAGCCGTGTTCCTAACTATAGCAATGTGATGCCAATTACCTGTACCTACAACCAAATTTCTAGCAAACCCAACTACATTTGCATCGTTGTAACCAAAATATATATTAGTGCCATCCATGAATAGACCATAACCGTTAGCGTGGTTAGCACCTTTCTGGAAAAACCTATTATTCATAGTGGCACCAGCAGAAGGAATTTTGTACCAAGCATCAAATGTAAAGGATGCGTTGGCAGCGAAATCCAAACTAGACGCTCCAAACCTTAAATAACTACCAGTTACTGTAGCATCAGCACTAGCAGTTCCAAATTTCTTCTCGGCTGTCGTTGTAGTTGTGTTATTAACATTTATGGTCAACGGAACGGGCGAACTGTCGGTAAAAGTTGTACCGGCATTCGCTCCGTCCATGTGTAGAAGCACTAGGGTATTAGCATCTGGAGTGTTAGTATAAATGGAGGACATATACTCACCACTCGTATTCCTCTGCACAGTACTTGTGGTGTCTATTCCTGTGCTATCTTCATACTGATCCACAAAAGCATTAGTCAAATTATAAGCAGTTTGGTTGTTTTGTGTAGCCGAATGTAACGCCAGAGTTGCTATGTCGTTTTGCAAACCAGTTAAATCTGTTGCTGGAGCATTCCCCAATTGTGCCAACGGAACAGAACCACTAGAAAGATTAGATGCATTAGTAGGATCAACTGCCATCTTTGCAGTAGTAACTTCACCAGTTGCCATATCAGCAGTCTTTACTTGAAGGTCTGTTATATCTTCACTTCTTATTGTTGTTCTTGGCATAATACTATTTATCTCTTTCTATTATTTATAATGATTAAGCTGTGTCTCTTAATTCTTGATACAGATAATCGTCTTTAATTAATTCTTCTATTCCAATTCGTTTCATAACAGCCTTATGAGAATCTTTAAATGTCTCAGCACAGTAATCTAAAAATTCATACAAGTGGTCTACTGTAGGAGCTCTACCTTCTTCTATGAGTTGATTAGTTTTTTCTACATAACCTGCAATCATTTTGTGTGCTGTCATGGGATGTATACCAAACTGTTCTAGATATTCTAATGTTCCGTTTCCTAATGCTCCACCGGTCATTACATTTCGTAATCCATTTCGGAAAGCCATCCGAATGTGATTAGCAATTTCATCTTTTTCCATATCAACTTCATCCCAATCGTCTGGAATATTATGAGTTCTTTTAATCTCATCATAAGTTTCTTGAAACATTGCTAATTCTTTTAATGCACCTTCTAAGTAAATCTTACCTCGAAGCATCCCATGTTCAATTTGGTCAGCCTCTATCATATCAAGTTCGTCATCTGATTCTCTTAACCGTATTAACTCAACTTTTTTCTTTCGCAACGAAAAAACATTTTCTTCTATTGCGTTTCTTGTCTTTTCTATCTGAGCAAGCACCTGTCTCAATCTACGATAAGGACCATCACTTAACATCGTCAGTGTCATTAAACTGGATGTAGTCTGTGTATTCTGTTTCCCCGTTGTTAAATTCGCACGGTCTATTTCAACCATACGTTGTGAAATCTTTGCCAACTTCTTACTGTCAATGACAGCTAGTTCTGTATTCAATTCTTCAATTAGTGCTAAACTATTAGTCATAATATATTTATCCTCAATCAACTATGTTGTGTTACCCAATTCTGTATTGCAGTTCTTACTTCTGCTTCTGTCATAACGGACAATGTTATTCCACCAGACTCATCATGCTCAGCATTTTGCATAGGCGTTGCTGCATGGATAGCCAGCTGCCTAGTTTCTAATTCAGCCGCAGTAAGTTTTGTTACCGTATCAGGAATTTTAAATTCTTGATTGTCTCTTGTTGCACCAATCATCGTATGGTTAGCAGAGTTTCCCCAATAGCCCCCATCGTCTATCCAATACGGAGCGTGCATCCCACCAGGGCCCATTTCCAATTTATATTCTAAGTATTGCATTTCTTTTCTCCGAAATCTTTTCTATTACTATTTATTCTTATGTACCACAGTCAGAAGCTGAACCTAGCGAGTGGTTAGGCCTTCTCATACTACCAAATACAGTTGCATTACCTGTACTGTTTATAGTTATATAATCCATCCTTTGTCTACCTGCTACGGGATCCCCACTACTAAAAATACCCCTTTCTCCTGTACCATTACTTAGAGCACTCAAGCCTTTTCTAGCCAGCGTTAAATCTCCAAAATCTGTTGCATTACCTGTATTGTTTATAGTGAAATAATCTATAATATTGTATATGGATCCATCTTTAGTTCCACCAGCAACCACACCCCGATTATTAACAGAATTGCTTGTTGCTGATAATTGCATCCGAGCTTGAGTTAAATTTCCAAAATCTGTTGCATTGCCAGCAGAACTTATGGTCACATACTCCATCATATCATAACCTGTAGTAGCCCCATCACCACCTACACTGACACCACGATCACCAGTACCATTATCTGTAGCAGCTGAATATCTTGTAGCTACTGTTTTATTTCCGAAATTGGTAGCATTAGCCGTAGATGTTATAGTAAAATAATCTATATGGGAATTACCACCGCCCGGTGGCTGACCTCCCCAAAGTATACCTCTATCATTGGTTGCATTACTACAACCACTCATTGAGTAATATGCAGAGGTCATATTCCCTAAGTCAGTTACATTACCAAGAGTATTAATAGTAACATACTCCATACTATCATAGTTTACTTGTCCGCCAGGAATTGAAGTATACCAGAGCAGGCCTCCACAAGCAACTCCCCTACCATTCGTTCCATTACTAACACCTGTTGTTTCATATTTTCTAGCTGCCAAATCTCCAAATAATGTAGAATCGCACAAAGTATTAATTGAAATAAAGTCTATTGAATTATAAACTGATTCTGCACCAACCCAAGTGCTACTGGCCCCACCAATCCAAAGACCTCTATCGCCTATACCTATCGGTGATCCTGTTTGAGCTATCCATGTATTGTCATTAGCAGTGGCATCAGTACAAATAAAAATTGCACCTGATGTAGTATTGATCCATTCTGCTCCTACTCCACTTGATGGATTGGTAATTTTTGTAGGATTACTAGCACTTTTAGTAGCACTAGGAATTGATCCTATTGTTCCACTCTGTCTGTTTGGATTTTGTCCTATTGTTCCGCTCATTATGTCATCCCGTTACTGGCACCTGCACAGGCTGCTCGTAGATCAGTACAATCTCCAAAGTCAGTAGAGTTGCCTGGTGTAGAAATAGTTACATATTCCACAGTTTTAACTCTTGATTGATATGATCCTCCAGTATAATCTTGACCAAGACAAATAAGTCCTCTATCTCCAACTGAACCACTAGAAGTAGCAACAGTCCAATCTGTTAGATGTGATAAAGTTCCGAAAGTTGTACCATTACCTAATGAACTCATCGTCACATAGTCTATGGTATTACCACCGGTTCCGGCCGTGCTGCCTCCAGCAAAGCACGCTCTTTCACTTGTTCCATTTGAGAATGCCCCACAATATGCTGCATTGGTAACATCACCAAAGTCGGCCGCATTTGAGGTACTACTAATAGTAAAATAATCTAGTGATGTCCGGGTCGACCCTGTAGCGATAATTCCTCTATCATTAGTACCATTAGAAGTACCTGAGCAACCAAAGTTAGATACACTCATGTCGGATAAGTCTGTTGCATCACCTGTAGTGGAAACTGTAATATATTGTATTGAATTTACATATGCCCATGGCTGCTTTACTCCACCAGCTTTAACAGCCCTATCATTAGTTGCATTACTACAAGCAGCCGGGCCATATACTCCCTCGCTAAAAGTACCAAAAGAAGCTCCAGTACCTGTAGACTCTATAGATGTATATAGAATTGTATTCATGTAAGTAGTGCCGTCTGATCCACCAAAGACCACGGCACGACCTAAAGTTCCATTATCGGAACCAGCAACAGCCATTAGAGCTGGTGAAGGCATATCTCCATAATCAGTAGCATTACCCGGAGTATCAATTGTAAAAACATCAATACTGCGAGTATTACCCGAAGCAGTATATTGACCCATCATAAAAAGGCCTCTAGTTCTAGCAACATTCGTACCCTTTTGTCCCAACCAAGTATTATCATTTACAGTATTATCATTACAAATAAAAATCTCACCTGATGTAGTATTGTGCCACTCGGCTCCTACATTTTCAGGATTAGTATTATACACAGGATCGCTAGCACTTTCTGTTGCTGACGAAGCAGTAGCTATTGCTCCACTAGCCACGCTTGTATTTTGTTTGACTTCTCCGCTCATTATGACGCTCCATTACTAGCACCACTCAAACCACTTCTAGCTTGAGTTAAATCACCAAAGTCAGTAGTATTGCCTGTTGAATTAATAGTTATATATTCTATTATATCTAATCTAGTTGATGATGTATTCACACCACCTCCCCAACAACCTCTTTCTCCAGTACCATTACTTAATCCCGCAGCATACGCTCGGGCAGCAGATAAATCTCCAAAGTCTGTAGAATTTCCTGGACTTGTTATAGTTATATACTGTATCGTATTAAGATAAGTACCATCGGGATTTAAACCAGCACAAACACCTCGATCATTTGTATCATTACTACAAGCAGCAGTACTATAACCTGCAGTTAATATATTACCAAAATCAGTAGCATTCCCTGCCGAACTAATAGTAATATAATCTATTCGGTCTGTAGTTGCACTTAACCATCCACCAAAGAAAACGCCCCTGTCATCTGTACCATTATCTGTTCCACTAACACCATATCTACCTTGTGTAAGATTACCAAAATCGGTGGCATTACCTGCCGAACTAATAGTAATGTAATCTATTTCATCATCATTACTAATTCCACCAGCAAAAATTCCTCTTTCATTAGTTCCATTTGAACAACCAGCTACACCACCACCTCTAGCTATTACCATATCACCAAAATCAACAGCATTACCTGGCGAACCTATGGTTACATAATCCATACTGTTAGAATAAGTAGTACCATTATGTCCAATACCAATTACAGCTCTACTATTAATACCATTACTACACGCAGCTCCGCCACCACTTACGCTAGTTAAATCTCCAAAATCAGTAGCATCTCCTGTAGTAGGAATAGTAATATAGTCTATAGTATTAACTTGAGTACCAGCGCCAGCGGTTTGACCTCCGCAAAATATTCCCCAACTTCCTATATTTTTATTTACCTGACCTATCCACTCATTTGCACCGGCCGTAGCATCAATACAAATAAAAATTTGTCCTGAAGTGGTATTAATCCACTTAGTGCCCACACCATCAGTTGGATTTGTATCTATCGCTGGATTGCTTGCGTCTAGTGTAGCCGATGTGAGTGGTGCAACTACACCACTACTTCTTACAGTGTTGTCTGAAATAACTCCACTCATAGGAGTTCCTCTTACAACGTCTGGTCTAGGTAACTAACGACAACATCAACATTTGCAGCAGAAGCTGTTATCCCAGACAGAACATCTCCTGCCTCTAAAACAAACTTACTGGTATGTTCGAATGTTGCATTGGCTCCTAACGCTTGTGTTTTATAAATGTAGTAGTCGTTAGCACCCGCATCATCTCTAACATATAAATCAAAAGTTTCAGCCGCAGCTCCTGTTTCACATATCAATACAGAAAGTACTGCATAGGTGTGTCCAGAAGCTACAGTTAGAAGATCATTTTCCGCATTAGTCATTCCGGCGGTTAGTGCTACTTTTAATGATTCAGTTGCCATTTCTTATTTCCCTTTGTTTAAAATCCCATTACCAATGTTTTGCCGGTAGTGGCTGTTCCTGATGTCCATGCACCGCTTGTATCTGTTACTACAGAACCCCATACAACATTTTGTGATGCACCTTGAGTCTTTAGAAACTGACCTGTTGTACCTGGAGCTAATCTTACATAATCAGTTCCATTATAATAAAGAACATCTCCTTGAGCATCAGAACCCATAGCAATCTTTGCGCCGTCTACTGCATTGTCAGCAATCTTAGCAGTTGTTACTGCATTATCACCCAATTTAGCGGTTGATACAGTATTGTCACCGACTACATTAGTATTACCTATATCAAGTACGCCTACCACTTCCATCTTATCGGTGGCGACTAAAGCATCTGTTAATGTAATAGTAGTAGGAGTACCCGCTATACTATAAGCATCTTCTTGCTGCTTGACACCATTAATGGTAATAAACAAACTCTGCTCATTAGGAGCATTCCATGATAGTGTATGGGTAGCTGATGTAGAACTAGTAACATTAAATACTTTTAATTCACTATTCTTTAATGCAGCTTGACCTAGATAGGACATTAACTAATCTCCAATATACTGATAAAGCATTCTAGATCACTGGCCGCTGATGCAGTTGCTCGCATCAAGTCTCCAGTGGATGCATTATTAGCGTTAAATAAGTTAATCGGTTTATCAAGTATCAGTGTAGAGTCCGCAGGAACTTGAACTGTCTTAGCGACATGAAAAAAGCCTGACGAACCAGCACCGTCTGTTGATACTTCAATATTTACAGTAGCCGAATTTATACCATCAACATTGGCAATATAAATTGAATGTACCACCGATGAATTAACACCAATCGGTACTTGATATATTGTTGTTGCTGTGGCACCTACGGCGACCCCAGCGTTTTTAAATGCATTTGCCATTATCTATTATCCTCCGAGCGCCAATGCCATGGCTGCAGCGTTATCTACGACATCTTGAAATGCAGGTTTAGCACCAGCACCTTGTGATGTCAGTACTTGTGTTGCCGTACCTGTTGCAACAGTATCAGCAATAGTACTCGCATCCCAAGTAATCAACTGGCCGTCTGTACCGTCTTTGATTCCTTTTATGTCTAGTTTTGTTAATGGCATAGTTCTATTCTCTTATATTATGATTTTGGATGTTTTGTTTTTACAGCAGCTCTTGCAATGACAATCGCATCCCATTCTGTGGAGTCACCACCTTCTTTTTTGACCAGTGCATCAATAACATCACCAATAGTAGGATACTCTAATACTCTACTTTCTTTGTAATTTGTTGGTTCTGGAATTATTCTTTCTAGTGCCATGGTGTAGTGATCTCTCTTTTGTTTAACTATTTATAATATTTATTACGCCCAAAGCAAAGATGCTCCGTGTAATCTGCAAACTTTTGAAGCGCTTTGGTTTAATGTTTCTATTTTATATCTCATGTTTGTTCCGGATGGTTGTCCTGAGATATCTACTGAACCAGAAACTAATGTTTTACCAGTTTCATAAGTTGTATCTAAAGTCAATGGTGTTTGGGTATAAGTTGTTCCACCATCCCGTGATACATATCCTTTGAGGTCCGTATCTAATGTAGTTGATCCTGTAGATGTTTCTTCATAAATCATTAGACGGCCTGTAGTTGGTGCGGCCTGTGCTGTTTGTGCATTAGATACTAGGGTCATGTTGTTATACAGCTGAGGTTGGTCTACTTGACTTGTATGTAACCCACCACTTCCACCATTACCACCAGCGCCACCGCCTGAACCACCAGAGCCTGCACTAGTACTAATGGATCCGTTATTTGTTAAAGCACCATAATGTAATATCATAATAGCACCACCAGCAGAACCAGCACCACCAGAGGAGTTTCCATGAGAGTTAGCTATACCACCATTACCGCCCTTGGCTTCAACAGTAGCACCTGATCCAATAGTTAAAGTACCTCCAACAACTAACCATATTAGTCCACCACTACCATCTGCTCCACGTTGTCTGTTATGACTGTTTGTGCCACCAGAGTTATTGCTTGGAGGTGCACCGGCTGAACCACCAGCATTATTATATTGACTGCCGCCACCAGCTGAAGCACTACCGGCTGCTCCACCATAATCTACAGCGTTACCCGCTGTACCAGGCGAGTCCCAGTTTCTAGAAGCAGAACCTCCACCAGGCCCACCAGAAAAACAACCGCCTTGACCACCCGAGCCTGAAACTGCACTTCCTGGCCCGCCATCTTTTGAAATACTGCCGCCACCTCCACCACCAGTTAGAATAGTTGCAGCAGATGTTCCAGAAGTTCCATGGTTACCAGACGATGGAGTATTTCCACTTTTACCTGCACCACCCGCAGCACCTGCTCTTGAAATAGTAAATACTGCTCCATTACTAGAAAGGTTTGTTTGATTAGCTAATGCTGTTCTAATACCCGTACCGGCACCATTGAAACCTGTGCCATCATTTGTAAAACTACTAGAACTACCAGACTTCAACATTCCAAATTGTAATCCATTAGAACCAACAGCATTAATATCTGAACCACCAGATGTTGTAGGATTAGATGCCCCACCTCTAGCAGTCATACATAAAGATCCATTTATCACACAGTTACCTTTAACAAAAATAAACAAACCTCTTCCAGGTTGTTTTGTAGTTAGTGTGACACTAGCATTTATAGTTAGAGTATTAAATTGTGCAAGCGTCATATCACCATCATAGGAACCATTTGTATTTGGAACAGTTAATTCATATGTCGCCGTAGGATTGGGAGTATAACGTGTTGTATATGTCCATGGGAAGTTCTGGCCTGGTCCTGGCCCCTGTGCAGAAAAAGCAAAACTATTTGTTCCAGGACCACCAGACTCACTACCTGTAGAAAGTTTTGTATCTATAGCAACCGTATCATTGGACTGAGTAATAGAAGATGCACCAAAAGTAACATCTCCCAATTCTCCATTACCAAAATAATTACCTGCTTGTGCGCCAGAATAATACTTATCGGAAGACTCTCTTATTTCATTAGTAGATGCACCAGCGTCTACACCACCGGAAGTCTGGTATGCATCTATCATACCATCCTTAAAATTATAAAGAGCGTAAGCGTTGTTTGTAGCGACCTTGAAGTTTAGAAGGTCTATATTTGTTCGGTTGGTTCCTATGTCAGGAATACCAGAGGCATCAGAGGCTTCTAAATACTTACCAACTCCATATCCTATATCTTTGAGATTTGCCATTCACACTACGCCCATGCCATAGATGTGCCATATACTCTGGTTACTTTGCTAGCGCTCTGGTTCAATGTTTCTATTTTATATTTTACACTTGTACCAGATGGTTGTCCGGAAACATCAACCGAACCGGAAAGTAGTCTATGATTGGTTTCTATCGTACCCAGATTCGCTAATGTTATTTGTGTATATGTTGTTCCGTTATCTCTGGATGCATAGGCCTTTATATCAGTATTAAGAGTAGCACTACCTGTAGATGTATATTCATCTAAAATTATTCTTGCTGTTGTAGGTGCAGCTTGAGCTGTAAATGCATTGGATAAAAGAG
>Ga0257122_1002923_pt1 | contig 10353 bp, 6 predicted proteins | sample SI106_120metaG_FD_190146 | JGI IMG/M metagenome (GOLD analysis project Ga0257122, IMG submission 190146) | Marine microbial communities from Saanich Inlet, British Columbia, Canada - SI106_120 | ecosystem: Environmental > Aquatic > Marine > Inlet | place: Canada: British Columbia | collected... | reverse complement strand
TGCGGCAAGCAGCACGGCTGTTCTCGCCTCTCTCGCCGAACACGATGGCGAATTATGGATCGCGGCACCGGGATTAACCGGGTTCACATTCATCTGGCCCGCGAAAATCGCCGACACCGCCTACACAACGCTTGGCCAGGCGAGTCTTCATGGTCTGTCGTCTACGACCGACGCCTCGGGTGAGTACCTGTGGACATTCCAACAAGATGCGACGCCCACACGCGTGCTGCAGCTGACGACCACAACGGAAACGATCTATCAATCCTATGAGCTGCCAATGGGCGGAACCGAAGATATCGGCTGGACGTTTACTACCGCCACCCGCGTCTATCTCGTCGAAAAACAAACCAAGGTCTCCAAAGGTGAACTCCGGCTCTTCTATTTTGATCGCCCATAGTACCGACCGTTCGGCCCAGACCGCGCGTCGTTCAGGCGGGGCTACTAGATTGCGCCATCACAGTCGACGCCTCCCAAGCCTCCGTCGAGGGGGTTGCAGGTCGGAACCGCCGTACAGTCTTCGAAACCATGTGCTCGGCCGCAGCGGTCAACCACGAGAAGGGTATCATCCACCCAGAACAGACCGTGGGGCGATTGAACACCCGGATCAACATAGAAGAAGGAAGATCCCTTCAACGCGCTTCCTCCCACAAGGTCGACCGCCAAGACCGAATTGTACGTCGCAATCCAGGCGTAGTCCCCCTTCACCGCAAGATGTCGAACATCCGTTGATTTGAGCGAGATCAGGGTTGTGCTAGGCGCGCCACCATCCAATTGGGTGCTGACAATTCCCGCCGCCTCTTCTAGGTACATGTAGAGCCGGCCGTTGGCGATGGCCGTATAGATGCTCTGAGAATCCAACGCGACACCGAAGGGGATGGGCCATGAATCGGCCGTCTTGTTGGCCTTGTGGTAGCGAATGACCAAATCGGTGTGGGAATTTGCAACGTAGATGTAGTTCTGATCGTTTTCTAGAGCGACGTGGTCATCGCTCTGTTTTAGAGGATAGCCGTACGCCAAAGGTTGCTGGATATAGGTGCCTAGCTGCGGATCACTACGAAAGAGCGTCGCCGGCCCTACCGCCGCCCTGGCACTGAAGAGAAATTCCTTCGTTGCAGGGTCGATGGCGAAGGCGTGAATGCCGCCCTGACCATTCGTAGGAACGACCTTGGGCCACCCCGCCGCCGGCAGTTGCGTTGCCAAATCGTATTTATGAAGCGTCTCAAAGGCAGGAATCGTAGTGCTATACTCCAAGAGATAAAGATATCCGTCACTAACTTCCGTGCCGACAACATCCGCGCCAGGCGTGACCAATTTAGACAACCACGAACTGGTCTTGGCAAACTGGTACACATAGGGCGTCGCATCGGGTGGCGGCATGTCGGGTTGTATTGTATCAACCTTAAGATCGGCGGGTGCTGCATCCATTTCCGGCGCCTGGTCGACGATTATGGGGATATCGAAAGCGGTATCGATATTCGCATCAACAACGGCGATTGCTTCACCGGGTGCGTCCACAACCTGAGGCGTGTCGGTGGGAAGATCGGCGGAAAGATCGACGGTCGACGCATCGATGCTCATATCGGCGAGCGCGTCCGGTTGAGAATCGGGTAAACGCATATCGAAAGGAAGCACCGGCCCATCGTTGGACACCGGCGAGCAGGTTTCTTCGACACAAAGAGGGTCGCCCACACGTGGCTGTCTATCTTCCACGCACGCCGTGATCGAGGAAACAAAAGCCATGATCAAAACGGTCTTTTGCTTCCGCAGCGATTCTAGCCTATTCGTTGGCAAAATCATGAAACATGACGTCCGCGATTCAATCATCTAGATGGCACCATCGCAGTCTACGCCTCCCAATCCACCGTCGAGGGGTTTACACGCCGGAACCGCCGCACAATCTTCGAAACCATGGGCCCGGCCACAGCGGTCGACCACGACAAGGGTGTCATTCACCCAATGCAAACCGTGGGGCGATAATACGTGATGACTGAGATACGGAACGGTATACGGCTTCCCGGATAGCATTTGCCCCGCTACGAGATCAATGGTGATGATATTTTCGAACGAGGTTATCCAGGCATAGTCCCCCTTCACCACGAGCTGATGAGTCTCCTGCGCGACGACGGGAATCACTTTGGTGCTAGGCGCACCACCGGCTAAATCCGTGCTGACAATTCCCGCAGCCTCTTCCAGGTACATATAGAGCCGGCCGTTGGCGATGGTGGTGTAGATATCCTTTGTGTTCGGCAGCACCTGGGGGATTTGCCACGAATTCTGGCCCAGAGTCGTCTTGACGAACTGGTGGACAATGCTGGTGTGGGCATTTGCCACATAGATATGATTCCCGTCGTTTTCAAGGGAAACGTGCCTATCGCTCGGAGAAGGAGGATACCCGTACGTCAGTCTATGAATGAATGTCTGTAGGGCTCCACCACTACGATAGAGCCTCCCTTCGCCCGTCCCAAGACTCGCGCCAATGAAGAATTCGTCTGTCACGGGGTCGCGAACGATCGCGTGAATGTTGCCGATCGTTCCCGTGGGAATAACTTTGGGCCAATCTACTCCCGACTGATGTGTCACCAGATCATATCGATGAAGGGTGGATACAGGGGGAATGGTGTTGGTGTTTTCAAGGATGTATAGGAATTCGCCGCTTACCAAAGTATCGACGACATCCGATCCAGGCGTGATCACTTGAGGCAACCACGAACTGGTCTTGGCGAATTGGTAGACATAGGGCGTTGCGTCCAGCGGCGGCATGTCGGGCGGCACCGTATCAACCGTCAAATCGATGGGCGGCAGCGTATCAACGGTAAAGTCGACGGGCGGCAGCGCATCAAAATTCATATCAAGGGGAAGGTCATAAGAGGTATCGATATTCATGTCGACGGCGAGAATCGCTTCACCGGGCAAATTCGCATCCGGGGGTAAATCTGGTGGGAGATCGGTGACGCCTCTATCGAATTGCGCATCGGCCAATGCGTCTGATTGGCCGTCTGGCTGGCGCATATCAAACGGAGAGATCGCCACAGCATCGTTGGATGCTGGCGAACAGGCTTCGTCTACACAAAGCGGCTCACCCGCACGCATCTGTCTTTCTTCAACGCACGCCGCAACCAACGAAACTGAGATGAAGAAGACGGCTGCGCGCTGGATCCGCAAGAGCGGCAGCCAATCCAATCGATAGAACATAGACTACTATTTTCAGGAATTTGCCCAGCGTTGTCAAAACGATACGACGGTCAGGTCGCAAACGGCATCCGCTAAAAGACATTAGGTCGTTGATTACGCGCAATTGAACGTATTCGAGGCGGGATGAAAGACAGGATTAGGGGCTTTCGCAAACGCGGCGGCCGAGAAAGTCTAGGCCGGTCTCAACATAGCCAGCTTGGCAAACGCATTCGCCAGCGGGGCCACTCGCATAATCTGGCTTGGTTCCCGCAGCACACGACCAAACGCAATTCCCCGACGCTAATAGCACGTGGTAGGGCTTGTTACATTCCGGCGCGGGGGCCTCTTCCTCCACAGGCGCAGGCGGCTCTTCACAAACGCGGCGGCCGAGAAAATCTAGGCCGGTCTCAACGTATCCAGCTTGGCAAACGCATTCGCCAGCGGGGCCACTCGCGAAATCCGGCTGGGTCCCAGCAGCACACGACCAAACGCAATTCCCCGACGCTAACAGCACGTGGTAGGGCTTGTTGCATTCGGGAGCGGGTGGCGCATCATCAGCGGGTGGCGCATCATCAGCAGGTGGCGCATCATCAGCGGGCGGCGCGGGGTCGTTTTGGGATCCTCCTACGCATTCGCCCGCGTTGCACTGATTGGCGCAAGCGACAATATTCGCTTGATAGCTGCAAACCCCCAGCTCGCACGTTCCCAATGCGGAATAAGCGGTGAGTGAATCGCTACCGAGACATTGCGACGCTGGGGGCGTATCGCAAACTACGGAGGCACAGGGGTCCGCCAGGCATTTGCCACCGCCACAGCCAAACTCACATTGCATTTCGCTACCCGAGTACGAACACAAACCGGCGGAGCATGAACCACCCTCGGCGTAGGCATATAACGTACTGTCATTTACGCAGTAGTCTTGGGGAGGGCTGAGGCATTCTTCTTGTGCGCAGGGGTCGGACAGGCATTGGCCCTCTGCGCAGCCGTTGGCGCAGACCGCTTCGGTTTCCTGGTATTCGCAGGTTCCAGTTTGGCAGGCACCTAGGTCCGAATAGGTCACGAGAACATTCGTTGCCGCCTTGCAATAGGAAGCGGGTGGTTTGTTACAGCTCACGCCGGTGCAGGGATCGCCTACGCAGCTACCTTGCTCGCAGCCGAACTCGCAGGCATTCATCTGTTCGGTGTATTGACATTGGCCGTCTACACAACTACCGAGCGCATCGAAGGACGTCAGAATATCTGCTTCAGCACTACATTGAGATGCGGGCGGGGTATTGCAGGTTACGCCCGCGCAGGGGTCATCAAGGCATTTGCCGAGAAGGCATCCATTTGCGCATTCAACGTCTTCACTTGAATAGTTGCAGCTTCCCTCGCCACAACTTCCGACCGTTGAATAGACACGAAGTTTCGCACTACTCGCACAAATGCTATCGGGAGGTGTCACGCAACTTAGGCCCGCGCATGGGTCCTCGGCGCAGCTACCCGTAGCCGCATCACAGCCTTGCTCACATTGAATATCAACCGACGCATAGGTGCATACACCTTCTGCGCACTGCCCCGCCGGCTGGTAGGTTCGCAGAACGTCACCATCAAGACATGCCATCGTGGGTGGTGCGTCGCAGACCATCGGCGATCCTTTGCATTCGCCATCGACCATTACATCATCGGTGCTGCAAAGGTTGCCATCATCACAACTCGGTGACTCCGACGTAGGTATCGGGGTTGAGATCACGGTCGGATCGGATGATATCGCGGGCAACGTATCTCCTGTGCAACCTATGGCAAAGGTGTATCCCATTGCTACCATGAACAAAATCCCCTTAGACCCTAGCTTCATCGTCATTCATCCCTCCGTGTTCACTCGATGACGAAATCGGGGGAAAACTGGGCGAACCCACCCAAACCTAGGCGAAGTGTCTCGTTCGCCGTAGCCGTTCCGTCATTGAGCGATTGTTGGTATTCAAACCGTTGCGTACCTCCTATGTGACGTTAAAAAAACAAAGTCGCAGTTGATCGCGATAATTCTCAGCAGCTTGTGACCTCGGGGGCGGCTTCCCCGCCGCCGCAAATGCTACAAGAAATAAAAGCGCATTAAATCCAGCGCTTAGAAAACTCGGCACCCTATTTTTGCGACACCCCCCTCGAGGCCGGCTCATCAAATAGAGGGCAAATAAAGGGAGAAGGGTATGTTGCACCACAAGACGGCCGATGAGGGATTCGAAGCAGTGCCTACAAGGGCGAATAGTCCGATGCAGCTTCGTCGTTGGAACTTCAAACTCGGAAACGATAGGCAGGTGGTCCCCGCCTTGACGACTCAAATCGTGAAACGCGTCGCAGGTGACCTATCCTACAGCTTGCGCCGGGCATTGAGGCGTTCCCTCCATGAGCTTATCTTTAACGCCATTGAGCACGGAAACCTCCAGATCGGCTGGGCATCCAAACGGCACGCGCTTACGTCGGGGCGCTGGGAAGAGCTTATCGCTGCACGACAGGCGACGAAAATGCTCAACCAACGTTCAGTCAGCGTAGCCGTCTATCGAGACCATCGCGCTGTCAACGCCATTGTGGAAGACGATGGCAAGGGGTTTGACTGGCGAAAGCTCCGTGAACCTGATTTTTCTTCACCGAATGGTCGGGGGATCTTCCTCGTCCGCGCATCGGTCGACGAGCTTCGCTACAACGAAAGGGGCAACCGCGCCATGGTCACCCTTTCCAATGAAACCTCGTCTCGAGTGACGCGCCCCAACCTCACGCAAAGGCGAACGATGGTGGAGCATTAATACAGAGGCGTCCCCGAAGGGAAAAAGTCGGGCTGCGAAAAGCGATTCTGGACTAGTAGAAAGAATAGAAAAAGGAAGGAAAGAGGTCGGGATCCCGAAGAATACGGGATCCCGACAAAATCAGGATTTAGCCACCGTGGATTCCGCCATTCGCTTTGATGGCGTCGCTGGCCCATTTGTAGAAGTCTGGGTTCGTGACATCGGTGCCGGCGACCGTATCGCTATGACAACCACCGCACGCCCAATCCAAGCTGACATAAGGCAGCGCTGGTGAGTTCGCAGCAGTGGACTTCGTGGTATCCGTAACCGGATCGACATAGGCATTGATCTGCATGATATGGCTCGCCGTATCACCGCTGAACGTACCCGCTTTGACCGCCGATTTGGCGATGTCAGGCATGTGGCAGTTACGACATTTCAGAGTCGACATCGCGGCATAGACGCCCGTGGCCCAGAGTTTGTAGTTTTCTGCTTGGCGAATATGGCAGGAAGAACATTCCACGCGAATACCGCTTACGTTGTCGTAGCTTGGGTTGGGGTCGGTACCGGCGGTATCGAGACCAACATACGTGTCGCGGAAGCGAACAGGTGCGTGCGAACGGTGACAACCGACGCAACCAAGCGCGGTATGCTTGCTCTGTACGATCTCTTCGAATTGCTCGTGGTGCTTAACAAAACCTTTGCTGGTGTCGATCTCGTAGGGATCTGAGCGGATGTGGCAATTGCCACACGCTGCGGTAGCATCGGCTTGGGTCATGATCTTGTAGGGGTCAGAGGCGTGGGATGCGCCAGGACCGTGACAAGCTTCGCAACCAACGCCAGTCTCAACCCACGTACCGTGGATACCAGCTAGGCCGTCTTGGTTATCGGTAAGGTCATTATCCGTCGCTGCGTCCGTGTCAGGAATCCAACCGGTGGTGTGACAGGTACCGCACGTGTAGGGCTTTTGCTCGCCCGTATGATAGGTGGCGCTGCTTGCAGCAACAGGACCGTACGCGCTGGGACCCCAAAGGTCAGGAGCGTAGGGAGGGTTGTACTGAACTTTGTCATCGTCAGACGTGTCGCCTGGGGTGCCATTGTCGGTACCGGTGATGATATAGCCGTCGAGGCCGATGAAACGGGCTTTCCAACCGTAACCGCCGATTACATAGGATACATCGTCCCACCCGCCGTTGGGGAAGGTGTTGGCGTTGATCGAAATCAGCGCTGCTTGGTCGGTGAAGAAGTCGGCATCGACTGCGAATTCTTCGCCACGCATTTCCTGTACCCATGCTGGATACGCGGTGCCGGCTACGACGTCGGATTTTTTATTAACTTTGTAGGGGTGAGCACTGTTGATCCAGGTCTCATAATGTTCGGCGTGACATGCTTGGCATGCTTTGGAACCGGTATAACCGACTACCGTGCCGCCTGTGCCGTCTTTGCCGTCAACACCGTCTTTACCGTCAACACCGTCTTTGCCAGCCGTGCCAGCAGCTCCGGGGGTGCCGTCTTTACCATCTGTACCAGCTGTTCCGGGATCACCCGCTGCGCCAGTTTCACCTTTTGCTCCCGTAGCGCCGGTTTCTCCAGCCGGGCCTTGGGCTCCTTCGGTACCATCACAGCCACCCATTATCAGGCCGCCAATGCAGAGAGACATCACCAATAGGGTACGCATCTTAATTATCCTCGCTTGCCGTTGAGTATGGAAAAGACCCTATCGTGTTGAAAAGCTGACCCACTTGATGGCCATCAAGTATCAAGCTGACCTCATACTGGTTTGGCACAAAATTTGAGGATTCTCGTCGTCCATATTCGAAGTTCTCATGTAGGAGAGTGAATTGATGCCGGTTTTGCGCATTTCTCGATGCGCAATCTGCCAGGATTAGGGTTGTCTAACAGGTCCGGGTTGACTAATTAGCCGACTGCCATTGACGAATGTCATAAGGCGGGCGCAAACCCCGAAAGCTCCTCTAACCGTCTCTGGTGCTGTGAGTCATTCTGGCCCTATGCTAGGTCTTCCGTGTCCACGCCATCATCGGAAGTATCGACCGGCGGAGTCTGCTCCACCGCCTTGGCACCCACTTTCAGGTAGCGGATCCCTAGTTCACCATCGCCCCAGCTCGCCCAGGCTGTTTCGTCCGTGGCGAGGTTGAGTTCCAGAAAGGCGGGCGGACTCGGCAGATCTTCGATCACAGTCGACCAGGCCGGCTCATCCTTTGCGTCAGCATAGAATATGGCATCTGAAGTAGATGCAAGAACCCCGAGTTCCCCTGCTTCCGTCGGCGCTATGGCCCAGGAGAGGATTTGCATATCGGGCGGCGGCACGGGGAATGCGTGCAACATCATCTCGGCCGGATCCATCGAAACCTGCAAATACGTCAGCTCACCCTCCGGGTCTTCTGGGGCGACGAGCAGATGCACGGAGGCCATGTCACCAAAGCTGAAACACTCCACCTCGCAACAGAGTACGGGAGCATCACATTCATAGAGCAGCTGTGCTGCCCCATCGGCAAACTTTCCGTCCAACTTCAAAGCTCGCGAATAAACAGCATGGCCTTTCCCGCGGGGCTCGGCCCACACCAGATCGATGCGGTCTCCTTCCGGATGGGGAACATAATGTGCTTCCACATGTTCGGCGTAAGTATCACCCACGATAATGGAAGCCGAGAGAGCGACACCGCCCTCGCTAAACCGAGCGAGTTGCACGCTAAGGCTGCCGTTATCATCTGCGAACGTAAGAAAGACCCCGCTCTGATCCGAGCGTTGAAAACCCGGCTGTATCAATTTCGCCGTGGGCTGTTCGAGTGAAGCGAGCTGAGCTTCGACAGGAATGATGTGATTCCAAGCGCGGGCCGCTCCGATCGCACCGTCGGCGATCCAGCCAAACCACTGTCCTTCTCCTTCTTCGGCCGTATGGCAAGCTATGGAGAAATCAGAAACAGGGGAACCGAACTCATAGCGACGACGCGCGACCGAGGTAAACGGAACTTCATTCTGGGCTCGCGAATGAAAAAGAACGGAGTTTCCCTCATCGCTCTTATGGTCGTAGACCGAGGATGCAACGCCTTCCATCGGGCAGAAGACCTGAGAGAAATGCCCGGCGCGCAGCGCAATGATGTCGAGTTCCTCCGCATCAGAGCTTTCATCAAAATCCTCGTAGCGGTAGTGGGCAAATGCCGCGTAGTGCCCTGCTATCAGAGGCTCGATAGTAAATTCGCTAAGGTCTTCGGTTACTGAAATCGACTCGCCAGGACCCACCTCAACGACCTCGTCGGGGAATTTTTCGTAAGGGTAGCCGCCCGACCGCCACGACTTATAGATCGCCTGAGAGATAGTGACGATCGACATATCGTCGATCGTCTTCAATTCGTCAGTTGCCGCTGCGCCGCCCTTTCCAAGAAACTGTAATTCGTAGGTTATGAACGAATTGTAGTCCATCTTGGCGAGGGCGATTGGCTCGTCGCTGATATTGGTCACCGTCGACGTGACCCAATAGAGCTCCCCTTGCACCATTTCTTTCGTACTGAGTGAAACATCCACCCGAAGCCTAGAACTCATCGCTGGCTCTCCCAATGGTCAAACCTCTAGTCGGTTACGGTGCTGGCAGGATTGACCATTCGCTGAATCGCCCATCCTCTATTCTTCAAGATACATTTGCCACAGAAGAACTGCGCCTCGGTATCGTTATAACTCATCGTACAGTTGAGGTCCCAACCGTGATCCTTATGACGATGGGTTCTCCCGGCATGATTCGGATGCGGTGCTGGATCCACCGTATTGCGTCGGGAATCGTGTTGGGCGTTATTATAACCGCCGGGAGGTGACGACCCCGGATTCGCCGAAGCATGTTCGAAATGGCGGTTGTGGCCAACTTCATGGGCCCAAACGTCCGCCGGCCGCTTAAACCCAACGTGCAGAATACTCACGCCGAGCGCTTGGCCAATTGCGGTGCCGCCCATGCCATCCCCCCAACCGCGCAAGCGGCCCACTGCCGTCCAGGTTCCCGCGCATGCGGCGTTGGTACTATCGCGGTGTGCTGGACATGCTGTTCCCCCAAGGGTGCCAGTCGCTGGGGTACCAAACAGAACTTCGGCATTGGTGATATTGTTGCAGGTGCCGCATTCGTATTCCCGAACCCAAATGGGTGGCGTATACATGGCGTCCAATACCGTGAGACCCTTCATCGCGCCAAGCCGGTCTTCCACCTGCTTCTGCATGGCATACCCGATATCGGAAAAGAACTTGCCGTCGATGACCCGTGTGAACATGGCATTTAGCTTGGACCAAATCTTGGGCATCGCCCGTTGCGCCACGGGGGCGGCCGGGTGAACGCCACTCTTGGGAAGGGCGTAGTTGGGCATGCTCTGATACGGCCAAAAAGCTGCAGGATTGAGCGTAACCGTATGGCCACGATATCGCC
>Ga0257122_1002921_pt1 | contig 10355 bp, 6 predicted proteins | sample SI106_120metaG_FD_190146 | JGI IMG/M metagenome (GOLD analysis project Ga0257122, IMG submission 190146) | Marine microbial communities from Saanich Inlet, British Columbia, Canada - SI106_120 | ecosystem: Environmental > Aquatic > Marine > Inlet | place: Canada: British Columbia | collected... | reverse complement strand
TAACCATGCCTCCGCTCTTCAGCCCTTCCTTGATCTGCGGAATGAGATCTCTCTGCGTGTAATAGAAACAGGTAATGAGATCATACGTATTAACAGGTATCTTGTACTCTTCCAGATCAGCTACAAATGCATTCAGTGTCACACCTCTTTCCTGAGAGAAAAGCCTGGCTTTCTCTACGGCCTTCTCAGAAATATCACAACAGTCAACGTCAAATCCATTCCCGGCAAGAAATACCGCATTTCTTCCTTCTCCCATAGCCAGGACAAGAGCCTTACCTCTAGCCAGGATATTCAGCTTCTCGTTCAGGAACTTTAACGGTTCTTTACCGTATAGATATTCCCCGGTATTGTAACGTTTGTTCCATCTACTCTTATCATCTTCACTGGCATTAGCAATCTGGCCAAAACAGAAGGACATGAGAGAGAGAATTATTGTGGAGATTAATGTCATTTTCATACAAAATGGGACTGCTTATTCACAAGCGGGAAAGATGCTATTATTTGTTTGGAGAGATGATAATCTTATTGAGACCAAGATTGATAAGCAGACACAGCCAGATGATGGATTGCCACTAGTTAAATATGCCCGGTGTGATGTCAAAACTCCGGTGCATTGACTCTCTGCCTCAACTCTTCTGCACTTTCTAACATCCTTGCCTGCCGCTCCTTAATTGATATCGGATCTAATTCAACTAAATTATAACTTAAAACTTGATCATCTTTTATTTTGAATGGCCATACTATTTCGGAGAAGAAATCCAGAGGAAATATTTCGTAAACAGGCGCCTTAATCTTTTCAAATGCTATCGTTCGTTCATGGGTAAGTACGCCATCCTCATCCTTTCTCTCTATCATTATTTTTCTGGTACCATAAAATGTAAATGGCATTGTAACAGGACTTTCTCCAATAAGCTTATTATCAATGTATACCAAAGCATTACTGGGATTTGTTTTAACGGTTATTGTTCTAGTTACACAACCGGAAAAAGCAAAAATAGCAGCGACGAGGATCAGGAAGCGGAAGGATCGTATCGTTTTTATCATGACAATGTTTACCCTATAAACTACAAGTTAAAAATATTTTATAAATTTCAGTCTGTTTTTAGATATCTAAATCTCTTAACCATCTGGTGAATTAAGAGAAACGAATTCACTCTACATCTTATAAATTAACTATCCCCTTTTTCTATCGCGAGGACTAAACAATGCCGTTTCAGGTGCAGTGTATGAATACAGATTATGTACTGCACCTTCCCCCTGAGCAGAAGGAGACCTGGCTTCAAAAGCAAGAGTGCCATCATAAATTCCGTTATGCAGATCTTTTATTGACTTGTAACCAATAGTTTGCATTGCATGCAATAAGCTCTTGATAATATACTCACCAAAATGAGCAACTGAGCCTTTATCAACTACTGTACCCGACACTCCCTGAGCAATTTTAATCTTATCGTCATTTGAATAATATCTTTTGTCACCACCCTTATCCATCGCCTCTAAAGATGCCATACCTCTATATTTTTTCAACCTGATGCCGCCTTCATAATAGTAGTCACCCGGAGCTTCATTCGTACCGGCAAGCAATGAGCCAAGCATTACGTTACTTGCGCCTAATGAGAGTGCCTTGACTATGTACCCTATGTTGGCTACCCCTCCGTCCGCAATTACCGGTATTCCCGCGTACTCTCTTGCGAACTTTGCACAGTGGTAAACCGCAGATCCCTGGGCCCTTCCGACAGCCATTGTCTCTTGTGTAATGCAGATAGAACCTGCCCCCATGCCTATACGAAGAGCATCTACACCTTTATCAATAAGCGATTTACATTGTTTGGCCGTTACAACATTTCCACCGATAACATCTATTTCCGGATAATTTTTCTTTATATACTCTATCATATTATACTGGTAAATTGAGTCACCCTGAGAGGCATCAATCACTATTACATCTGCCCCGGCATCTACTAATTCTTTAAGCCTTTCCTTGTCCTCATCTCGTGTTGAAATTGCTGCTCCTACCAACAACTGTTTTTCTTTATTCTTCGAAGCTAAAGGAAAATCCTTATTTTTTAACAGATCAGACCTGCTCATTAAGGACACCAGACGGCCATTTTTGTCCACTAAAGGCAGCTTACCTTTCTTGGACTCTTTGAGTATTTTATTCCCTTCCATAAGAGAAATGCCAGCAGTTGCCGTAATAAGCTGGTCAACCATAACTTCTCGCAATTTCTTTGTTCTATCTAACTCAAAATCTATATCTCTCCGCGTAACAATACCTATTAATTTAGTTTGTAGCGTCCCGTCTTCAGTTATTGGTATACCGGAGAACCCGTATGTCTCTTTAATATCATCAACATCTGAAATGGTATTATCGGGGCTGAGAGTTACCGGATCGGTAATAAAGCCGTTTTCAAATCTTTTTACCTGTCTGACTTCCCTGGTCTGCTCTTCAATTGTGTTGTTGTAATGTATTATGCCAATCCCACCCAGAAGGGCCAGATAGATGGCCATTTTTGACTCCGTTACCGTATCCATCGGAGAACTGACAAGTGGTCTTTTTATCTTCAGGTTCCTTGTAAGATTTGTTTCCAGATCAACATCTTCTATAGAAAAACCGATATGACCCGGCAACAGGATAAAATCACTATATGTCATTCCTCCGCCATCACCGAAGAACTCTTCCGCACTAAATCCGTTTTCTGACATTTTTTATTACCTATAATAACATGTAAGGATCCACATCTATCATCATCTGGACCTTTTTAGAATTTCTATTCTCGTTTTCAATGCTTGTTAAAACTGTATGCAGGTTTTTAAAGCTATCCGCCTTCACTATTAAGTGCCATCTATAGTTGTCTTTAACCTTAACAATCGGCGCAGGCGCAGGACCTAAGACTCCAACCTTGTCTTTACGCAATCCAGCCAGAAGCGAACCTCCGGACAATTTTATTGCATTCATTAACTTTTCTGCAATATCCGAGGCCTTTTCTTTTACATCCTGATCCTTTTTCCCACGTAAGACAACTCTGGCTAATCTTCCATATGGAGGATAATAAAGTTGCTTTCTATATTCAAGTTCTTTTTTGGCAAAACCGTCATAGTCATGTAAAGCAGCATGCGTAATGCTATAATGATCAGGATTAAAGGTTTGAACGATAACCTTTCCTCCTTTTGTGCCTCTACCTGTTCTTCCTGCAACCTGACAAAGCAACTGGAAGGTTTTTTCACTTGCCCGAAAATCAGGAAGATTGATAATCGTATCCGCAGAAAGGACTCCAACTAAAGTAACATTTGGAAAGTCGAGCCCTTTTGCTATCATTTGAGTGCCTAAAAGGATATCTATATCGCCACGCCGAAAAGAGCTTAATGCCTTTTCGTGAGAATCCCGCCCTCTCATTGTATCGCCATCCATCCTAAGAAGGTTGTACTTAGGAAATCTGGCCCTGATCAACTCCTCCATTCTCTCCGTACCAAAACCCGTAAAACGGATACCCGGAGCACAACAATCAGGACACTCTCTGGGAACAGGTTCTTCCGCAAAGCAATAATGACATATTACCGCATCTTTCTTTTTATGATAAGTAAGAGAGATGTCGCATCTTTTGCATTTTAGTACAAATCCACATCTTCTACAACTTATAAAAGGTGAAAATCCACGTCTGTTTAAAAGCAACAGCACCTGCTCTTTTTTAGAAAGGCATTTCTTCATGCTAAGTTCAAGATAATTCGATATCGGCTTCTGCCCTTTACCTCCGAATATCTCACGTCGCATATCAATTACTTCCACTCTGGGAAGAGGTTTATGCCCAACCCGATTCTTCAAAGTGACACATTCATACTTACCAATATCTGTATTATAAAAACTCTCAAGAGAAGGTGTCGCAGAACCAAGCACAACCACCGCATTTTCATATGCCGCCCTGACTACACTCACATCGCGAGCGTTATAACGCGGAGAGGTGTCCTGCTTGAACGTATTCTCATGTTCTTCGTCAATTACGATAAGTCCCACATCTTCTAAAGGGGCAAATATTGCCGAACGGGCGCCAACAACAACGTCCGCATTGCCATTCTTAATTTCCCACCATTGATCACTTCTCTGCCGTTCGGTCAAACTGCTGTGTAAGACGGCGACTCTATCAAAACGTGATTTAAACCTTTCAATAGTTTGTGGCGTCAGGGATATTTCAGGAACCAGAACAATCGCCTTCATCCCCAAAGTAACCACTTCTGTGATCGCCTGAAGATAGACCTCTGTCTTGCCGCTTCCTGTAACACCTTTCAGTAAGACGACACTGTGCTTTCTCTCTCTTACTTTTCTCTTAATAAGCCTGATTGCTACTTCCTGCTCTTCGGTTGAAGAGAAATGAGATGTTTTTTCGAAGTGTTTTCCTGCAAAGATAGAGTCGCTCACTTCTCTTTTATGAAGGGTAACAAAGCCTCGATCTCGAAGCCTGTTAACACTATCCATTTTGCACTCGCTGATACTTGCTAATTTCGGAAATGTGATCTCGCCTGTTTCAGCAAGAACCTCCAGCACTCTTGCCTGTTTTGGTGCTCTTTTTTTGATTGTGAAAATCATCTCTTCTACAGAGACGCCATCTGTGCATAGTCTTATAACGCTTATCGTTCTGGATTTAATACCCTTCCTTACCACAGAAGGTAAAAAGGATTCCAGCGCTTCTCCCAAGCCACAAAAATAGAAATTAGCCATCCATTCCGCAACTCCTAACATTTTAGAATTCAAGATAGGCGTTGTATCGATTACGTGTATTATGTCCTTTAACGTCTTTACATCTGATGTATTGGTCAGCCCAACACAATACCCCACAACGGTTCTCCTCCCGAAAGGCACCTTAACCCTTTTGCCGATTTCTACCTGATTTACTAAAGATGGTGGGATTTTGTAGTGAAACTTTTTATTGAGGGGTATGTCCAGGACTACTTCGGCGAAATCTCCATAAGCCATTACAATATAAGCCCTTACAAATTTTCTGAATTGTAGTAATATCTTAGAATAGTATCACAATTATAATAAAGTGTCAAGATAAGCAATGGAATACAGGCATATTATCCTTGCTTTACCGTCCCAATACTTCTATAAAATATTGATTTTAAGGGACTTTTTCAGGTGCGTAAGTATAAGTCTTTTAATGCGCCCACACCCTGAAAGAGAATAATATTATTCCTCTATGCCTTGCTTTAACCAAACAACACTATGAAGATAGTTGAATGGCATGTCATAACAGTCTCGGTTGCTATGTTTGTAACAGCAACAGGACTCTTCATCTACCTACCATTTATCAGTATTAAAAAGGAGCCACCAGTTACCATTGCCATTAACATTGATGAATTGTGCAGAGTCGATGTAGAAGAAAACAAATGGGAATATGTAGTACTACATCACAGCGCTACAAATGAAGGAAATGCAGATAGCTTTGATAAATATCACAGAGATGAAAAAAAATGGGAATACGGTTTAGCCTATCACTTCGTCATCGGCAACGGTAACGGCTCGGGTAATGGTGAGATTGAAGTAGGCGATAGATGGAAGAAGCAGATTCACGGTGCGCATACCGCCAATATGGACCTTAATCGAATTTCTATTGGCATCTGCCTCGTCGGGAATTTCGAAGCGGACAACGAACCTACAAACAACCAGCTTGAATCTCTCGTAAGCTTGGTCACTTATTTTTCTGAAAAATATCACATCCCTAAATCACGCATCGTCAGGCATAGCCAGGTCCTTCAAAAAGGTACTGCATGTCCCGGCAAAAACTTTCCTTACAGACAATTTATTAATGAAGTAAGTTCGCTACATCCACTATAAATACACATTGAAGTCGCGTCATTCGCCATGTCTTTATTCACCATCGAATAAGACATTTATTTTATTTGCCAATTCTAATAATCTAAAAGGCTTGTTAATGATAAAATCTGCCTTCAAAGCATTTGCCTCTGCAGATGAGTAATCTTCGATCGAACCCGTGGAAACACCAATCTTTGGCACCTTATCTAACTCGTTCAGCGCTTTTATTACATCATGTCCGGTTACACCAGGCATAGTCAGATCACATATCACGATGTCAAAATCTTCTTTCTTTGCTAACTCAATAGCCTCAGCTCCATTGCCAACAGTCTTGACTATATGACCTACTCTTGAAAAGAATTTATTCAGTATATTGCAAATCTCTTCTTCATCATCTACCACAAGGATGCTGAGGCCCTTAGCCACTTTATCCGGGGCAGATCTTGATGATAGTATTTGTTGTTTAGTTTCATTATTAATCGGTAAACTCAGGGTCAGCGTTGTACCCTTTCCCTCCTCGCTTTCTACCCCAATCTTACCGCCATGTCTCGTTATTATACTATAGGCGACACCCATACCCAGACCGGTTCTTTCTGGCCTACTGGTAGTGAAAAACGGATCGAATATTCTGTTCTTTACCTCTTCGGACATGCCCATGCCTGTATCAGATATTTCCACAAATACCGTGTCCTCATTGCTCCATGTGCTAAATGAAATACGACCGCCATCAGGCATCGCATCCAGTGCATTATTTATTATATTTACAAACACCTCTCTTAACTCCGTTGGATTACAAAATACTCCAGGTACTCTTTTCATGCCGTTTCTGTCTATTTTATATTTCATCTCACTGAAATGAGCTATATTTTTCCATCCTGGCATTACAGCTTCTATCGCCTGAATTATTAATTGCTTTAAATCAAAAAAGAGGTGCTCGGATGTGTCTTTATCTGATTGGGCAATCGTTATCATATCTCTAACTATCCCAGCACCTTCATCACTCGCTTTCTTAATATTATGTAACCCCTTTTTCAATTCCTTTTCGTTCTCAAATCCATCTTCCAGCACCTCCGCATTACCATGAACGACTGCAAGGATATTGTTAAACTCGTGGGCAATTCCGGCTACTATTGTTCTGACGGAGTTCATTTTTTCTAACTGCAACAACTCATCTCTTCTCTTCTCTCGTTCGGCAACTTTCTGCAAAATTAAAACAGAAAAAATGATGTCTCCACTTATGTTTTTCACAGGCTGGGCAATCGTATATTTTAGGCATAACGCACCATCTTTTTTTCTCAGGCAGAGTACCCCCCTCCACTCTTCACCGGAGGCAATTTCGTCCCTCATCTCCTTAAATACTTCTGACGTTTCTTTATCAGACTGCAAAAGACTAATGCCCTTCCCTATGATTTCATTGGATGTATAGTAAGTTGTCTGAGAGAATTTGTTGTTAATGAATTCAAAGTTCCCATCGATATCCATTATCACAATAATGTGTGGATTATGCTCAATTGCGAGAAATAATCTGCGAATTCTCTCCTCAGCCTGTTTCTGTTTTCGTTCCAAATCTTTTCTATAAAGAGCGATCTCAATGTTTGCCCTTACATCTTCTTCTCTAAATGGTTTTACAATATATCCGAATGGCATTACCTGCTTTGCCCTCTTTATGTAATTATCACTTGTATAGCCAGTAAGGAATATAATCGGAACATCCATTTCATTCTTTATTATCTCGGCAGCCTCAATACCATCAAGCTTTCCTTTCATGACAATATCCATAAGAATTAAATCCGGGCAAAGTTCTCTGGCCATACTCACAGATTCTTCTGCCGAAGAGGCTGTTCCCACTACATCATATTTCATGGACTGCAAACGATCCTCCAGTTGCGTGGTTATGACCGCTTCATCGTCTACTACCATTAGCCTTTTCATAAGCCCCCCCCTGAATATTAAATTCTATGGTAAACTCTGCACCCTTATTTCTTACGACTTTCATTGTACCATTTAACTGCTTATATACAATATTTCTAATCAATTTCAATCCCAAGCTCTTAGTTCTTTCTATGTCAATCTCCTCAGGAACACCTATGCCATCATCTCTAACTCTCATAAGAATTGTGCGATCATTCTGCTGCATGGAGATACAAATTATCCCCTGCTGCCCATCTATGTAAGCGTGTTTCAGGGAGTTTGAAATCAACTCGTTCAAAACAAGTGCGCAGGGAACTGCCTGTGTCACCGGAAGGCACACATTTGCAGACTTGATGTCAAACGTAATTATCTTCTCTTTTGAATATATATTTAACAGGTTTCCGGACAGTTCCTGAATATGCCTTTCCATATCTATTTCATCAAATCGTTCACTTTCATAGAGTTGTGAATGGATAAGAGCCATAGCCTCCACTCTGTTACGTGATTCTGCAAACAGATCTATCGTCTCTTGGTTCTGTGTCTGCATACTGCTCATATCGAGCAGGCTTGAAATTATCTGAAGGTTATTCTTGACCCGATGATGTACTTCATCCAGAAGCACTTCTTTCTCTTTAAGAGATGCCTTTATTTGCCCTTCTGCACGGTTTCGCCTGATAAAGAGGCCAATCCGGCAACCGATATCGTTCACCATATCAAGCAATTCCTTGTCGGGCTCTCGTACCTCACGACTATAGATGCTAATTACGCCAACCACTTCTCTACCGGCCAGAATTGGAAAACCAAAGGCTCCATGCAGCCCCTCTTTTTCCGCAGCTAATGCACGTGGAAAATTTACATCATGAATAACATCTGCAATCCAAACAGGTTTTGCTTTTGACAAAACAGACCCAGGCAAGCCAATGCCCGGGGAAAAGGTAGTTTGTCTTGTAACCGCGTTGAACTCTGACACTTCAACGGATGCAATATGCCAGATTTCTGCACACTGCAATACGTTCTTTTCTGGATCAAACAACCAAGCCTCACCTAAATCCCATTCCAGTGTCGAACACATAGCTGAAAGAATTCCGGATAAAGCCTCTTTTAAAGTTGTGGATTCGGATAATATTTTTGTTACTGCATGCTGAGCATTAAGACGTCTTTCCGCTTGTATACGCGCTGTAATATCTCTAATTATGGATATTGCATGCCATTTACCTTTAAGTTTTACCGATGAAAAAGAGTGATCTGCAAGAAATTCTGTCCCATCTCTTCTGAGACCCGGTAAGACAAGCGACTTATTAATAATAAGGCCTGTTCCATCCTTTATAAAACCCTCCATGCCTTTCTGAAAAGCATCATAGTACCTATCCGGAACAATCATCTTATGCAAATTTCTTCCAGCTATTTCTTCTCTAGAGTAACCAAACATCTTTTCAGCAGCCTCATTCCAAAATGAAACTTTTCCTTCATGATCCATCATGATAATGGTATCAAAAGCCGAAGATGTTATTTTTCGGAATTTCTCCTCACTTTCTCTCAACTCTTTCTCAGCCCATTTGCGCTCCGTTATTTCCTTCTCTAGTTCTTCATTTTTCTTTTTCAGTTCTTCCGTACGTGTTGCCACACGCTCTTCAAGATATATGTTGAATAGCTTCAGCTTTTCTTCCATCTGCTTGCGTTCAGTAATGTCCTCTTTGACCGCGACAAAATGGGTAATAGAACCATCAATGTTTTTGACAGGAGAGATAGATGCAGATTCCCAATAGAGTTCACCGTTCTTTTTCTTATTAGAAAATTCTCCATGCCACTCTTTACCCGACGTAATTTGCCTCCACAAATATTCGTATTTTTCGGGAGTGGTATTACCCGTTTGTAATATGCGTGGATTCTGCCCAATGGCTTCTTTGTAAGTATAACCGGTCAGTTGTGTAAACTTGGGATTAACATATTTAATATTGCCTTCAATATCTGCAATCACAATCGTACATGGGCTTTGTTCAACTGCGCAGGACAATGTCTTGAGCTGTTCCTCTAAACGTTTGTTCTCTGTGCTTTTTCTTCGCAGGTAAGAATTACTCGACAAGTGTGAGACGGCAGAAACAAATCGTGATAACTTGTCTAATAAAGCTTGAAGCGGTTTTTGCATTTAAACCTCACCCCTATACATTATCATCAGAATAAAGACCATGTTTATATAACAACGCCTTCATGTATTACACATGTGACCACATCAATGGGGTAACGAACATGACATATCCAACCTCTTCCATAGTACTATCAGATATCATACACCTGTCTGCCACTTCGTTGTAAGCCCTCTGCATATTATTAGCTTCTTCTAAAATCTTAATTATGTCATTCCTGCAGAATAAAATCTAATCTATTAAGGATATCATTATATCCATAACATTAGTCATTGTCGGGCCGGTAATTATGTGTTCTCCGGTCTTTTTGAAAAAATTATAAGAATCGTTATTATTTAAAAACTCTTCCGGGTTCCGACTAAATTTCACCCTGGCGTCTTTACAGGTATTAAAATCAACGATTGCGCCGGTGGCGTCTGTTGGCCCGTCAGTGCCATCAGTACCCGCACTCAAAATCACTACACCTTCACACCCTTCGATTTCCATGGCAGCAGAAA
>Ga0257122_1002918_pt1 | contig 10362 bp, 8 predicted proteins | sample SI106_120metaG_FD_190146 | JGI IMG/M metagenome (GOLD analysis project Ga0257122, IMG submission 190146) | Marine microbial communities from Saanich Inlet, British Columbia, Canada - SI106_120 | ecosystem: Environmental > Aquatic > Marine > Inlet | place: Canada: British Columbia | collected... | reverse complement strand
CGCTTTGCGGCGACGGCGGGCGGGCTTCCTTCGCTACGGGAGCTTCTTCTTCGGGGGAGCGCCTGGCCGCTTTGCGGCGACGGCGGGCGGGCTTCCTTCGCTACGGGATCTTCTTCTTCGGGGGAGCGCCTGGCCGCTTCGCGGCGACGGCGGGCGGGCTTCCTTCGCTACGGGAGCTTCTTCTTCGGGGGAGCGCCTGGCCGCTTCGCGGCGACGGCGGGCGGGCTTCCTTCGATTCTTCAAGTTTATGGCGCGGTGCAGATGGCTTCTTTGCAGAGTTCGTTGGGGTCGCATGGGATGTTGCAACCTCCGCAGTGGCTTTCGTCTGTTTGGATGTCGACTAGGGTGCCGTTGCAGGAGAGGAGGCCCATGTGGAGGCAGAGGGTTCCTTCGCAGGTGTCGCCACCGCCACATGAATTTCCGCACGAACCGCAGTTGGCGAAGTCGGTTTCGAGATCGACGCAGATGCCGGAGCACATCGTCATTGCTTTGGGGCAGGCGCAGGTGCCGGCGGTGCAGGAGAAGCCGTTTTTTGTGTCGCACGTGATACCGCAGCCGCCGCAATTGGCGTTGTCGGATTGTATGTCTGCGCAGAAACCATCATTGCAACCGCCGCACCAGATTACTCCGGCGGAGCAACTCTGTGGGCCGCAGCATTCGCCATCGTCGCAGTATTCGAATGAATCGCAGACCACATCGCAACCGCCGCAATTGTTGTTGTCGGTTTTGGGGAAGACGCAGCTTCCATTGCAGATGATGAATTCAGGCCCGCAGTCGGGGGCGAGGTCTGCTGTTAGATCTACTGTGCCAAGGTCTGGCGGAGGCGGATACACGCCAGAGTCGCCCTCCCCATTGTCCGGGGAGAGATCCGATTGCGAAGCCGCTGCGCCATCGGTCTGATCATCTGGCACCATGGTGTGGTTTTGCACACACGCGAGCATACAGAGTAGTGGAAGGGGGGTCAGCCATGTTCTCGCTGTGCTCAACATGAAGTGATGCCTCTTTCTACTTCCAATCATCTAGTGACGCTTCTGACATCGATGTCAGGCCCCTCTGAAATAGGCCAAATCCGGCCTACGTCTCGATCTTCGCCTATGCAGGCCAATTCCTGTCGACTACCCCAATCCTGTGGTTGACACGCATGTCGCGTTGTCCTGTAGGAATCGTGATTTTGTTGTTGTGAAGAGCAAGAAGCAGACCAACGCTATCACGCCGCCGAACCATCACCAGGATCAGCGGTTAGCACTTCCTGCAAAGGTTGACTGGCGAGGGCGATGCGGCCGAGAAGTCGGTAGTAGAGGTTGTAGAGTTTGTCCAAAGCATCCGAAGCGGGGTCCAATACCTTGCTGATGTCTCCACCGTCCATATCGCTTCCCTCGCTGGGTAGGGGGGCAGGAAAGATATATTGCTGAAGCGTGATTCCTGCCGTTTTGCCTACGCCTAGAACGTATTTCTCATCGCCGAGTTGGGCCTCGATGGCGTGCAGCATGGGCAAAATATCTTGCGTCTTTTCGAGTACCGTGTCGAAGGCCATCTGAGTGACATCGCTATCGCCAAATTGCTGGGCCAGAAGCATAACGCTCGACATCGCGTTCCTCAGCTGCACAAGTTCGGGCATGAGGCTACTAACGCGGCACAGCGACGGCCACCAGGCGAGCAATTGCTGCGCCAAGCTCTGTCCATCGAATTCATGGTCACGGTGTTCCGGATGAAAGAGTAGCGCCATGCCGAGTTTCAACCGGTCTCTCACCAGCTCTTCGAAGGGGCTCAGGTCAGCGTCTAGCTCCTGCTGCGTGCTATGCGCAAGCTGGCGGGCATCCTCTGCTCCTTTCACACTGGCTTCCTGTAGCTGAAAGTCGCCATGCTCGATCGTATAGCCCGCACGCAGCAGAACCTCGGCCTGCCTGGTTTGGAGGATCCGGGTATCCGATTCGTCGAACGCCTCTGCCTTCTCTCGATAGGCCTCTGCGAGTTTCTCCAGGTTGGTACCCAACTCTTGCCAGCGCTGCTGATCTGCCGGGGCATCTTCGGATGCGACGGGACAAGCAGAGCTGAAGACAAGGGGGCGCATTACGTTGCTCTGGCCCGCTGTGAGCTGTTCCAGCGCACGGGTCGCCTGTACTTCGATTTCCTGTCGCCCCAATTCTTGCTCGGCACAAACCATCTCGATTTTCGACAGCTCGTCCTTGTCCATGGTTTCTTGGTAGTAGTCCTGGGTTACGAGACGTGCGAGCGAAGGGAAATCGTCAAAGAGTCTAGTGGCCGGTGCAGCGATAGTAAAAAGCCCACTCTGCGCGTTGGCTTTTGCAGCGGCGATGCGATCGCGATCTGCGGGGTGCGTATCTAACCAGCCGGTTTTTGTTTCTAGCTGGCCCGCCTTGATCTCCTCCACCACCTTGGTATCGAGTTGACCGGGTTGGCCCAGAAGACTCACCGTCAGATCGTCTGGCAAACGACCCTCACGAAATGCGGCCGTTAAATCCTGCTGTACCCCCTGCATATAGATATTCAGTTCAGTTAATCGTATTGCGGTTTGCTCGAAGGTATCGCTGCCCGCGAGATGGGTTTCATAGCTGTCGGCGTCGAATTCCATTTGGCGCAAAAGAAAAGAAGAAACGCCGTGGCCGATATACATCAAGGCCTTGAGAATCCACCGAGTGCACCAAACACAACCTCGCGCCAAATAAAGAACGATGCCGATGCGAATATCGATGGCCTCGCTGGTTCGAATCAACCATAGGTCCAACGCGTCACGCTCATAGACCACGCGAACGAACCAATAGGAGACCGTGCGAACGACAAAAGTCAGCCGCATGCCCGCCGCTTGAGAAAAATGTCCGAACTCGTGGGCCAGGACTCCGGCCAACTGTCGAAGCGTCAGTCCTGCCGCCAGGGGCATCCCTACCGTCAAGACAAGATCATTGGTGAATAGACTCAGTAGGCCACGACGAAAGCCGGCCGAAGCATTGACTTGTGAATCAACCCGTATCTCGCTGGGCATGGGCGAGCCCACCACAGCGCAGAGGCGTTCTACGAAAGCGAAGAGTAGTGGTTCTCGATTGCGATCCAGTGCGCGAGGTTCCGCCACCTTTGGTGGGCGCGCCAGAAGCGGCTTGAACATAAAGAGAATCAAGATCACGCCCGCCACGATAGGGCCCACGTAAACGACCGCAGCCAGCAAAGCACCGCGACCACGAATACCATCGAAGATTGCGTGAGCGGTGGTCAAATGCCAAAACAAACCGTAGCCGACCAAACCGATTAGCCCCACGTATAGAAGAGGCAATACGAGCATTACGGTCGCGGCCAAGATGAGTCCCAGGCGGTAGTGAAAGGGGATGGGTTGGGCCGGCACCCGACCCTGCAGCGCCGCAGTGATTTCTGTATCTGTTGGGTCCTTCCTCATGACGGGCTCCAATTCCAACAAGGGAAGGAACATGCTAGCATGAGCCTCGCAAAGCATTTGAATGAGACCCGCAACTTGGGGAAAAAATCTCTCTTCACGACGACATAGCCGGCAAGATCGCTGACCTGCCCGATGATCTTATCGTCGAAACCGACCATTCCTACGGGCAGGCGGGCCCCGTGGCCGCTGTGTCGTATCTTCTGATCACGACCGCGCTATATTTCGTCTAAGATATGTGCTGACAATGCAGCACTCCGGCAACGCCCTGATATCGATCATCAACGACATCCTCGACTTTTCCAAAATCGAATCGGGTAAGCTGTCTTTGGAATCGGTCTCATTTGACCTGCTGGATTGTATCCAAGGCGTTGGCGATATCTTAGCGCTTCGCGCCCAGGAAGCTGGGCTACAATTTGCGGTACAAATCGAGAAGGATGTTCCCGAGCGCGTCACCGGTGACCCGGGGCGACTGCGCCAGATTCTGATCAATCTGCTGGGCAACGCAATCAAATTTACGGACGACGGGTACGTGCGGTTGGTCGTCGTCAATGACCAGCGGAAATCGACCCTACGCTTCAGCATTGACGATACCGGTCGTGGTATCGACGGAGATAGTCTCCCCCACCTCTTCGATCCCTTCTACCAATGACTAATCAAAATGAAACTTCCGACGACGAATGACCGCTCAGAGGGGGCACCGGTCATAATGATACACCCCCTGTTCTTCTCATCGCTCACGGCATCTTGACAAGTTCGACTGAACTGCCGATCCTCCTGCCCATGACCCGACGTATGATTTGTTTTGTCTTTTCAGTTGGCCTTTTGCACGGCTGTGCATCGCTCGCTGGAATTGGCGACGATTTGGAAGAAGCCCCGCCCTGTAAGAACCGCTGCGAGAATAATGTCTATTTCGCATGCAGCGAAACTGGCGAAGAACTCGAACCACAGGCCTGTGTGGAGACAGAAATATGCCGCCAGGCCCACGGCTGCACCGAGTGTTTGCCGAGCTCATATACCTGCCGCGCCGAAGATCGAGAAAGCTGGCGCTGTGAGGATGATGGAAGCGCCTGGACGTATCAGCGAACCTGCGAAGACAACGAGGTTTGTGCGTACGGCGCCTGCGTCAACCTTTGCGACAAGGCCCGGCAGAAGGCCTCCACCATCGGCTGTGATTTTTGGTCTGCGGATTTGGACAACGAAGCCATCACCGGCCTGTTCACAAGCGACGCTGCCGCTCAACAGTTCGCAGTCGCCATCGCCAACGTCAACGATGTTCCCATACTCGCGCGCGTCTACCGTAACACCGCCGCCATGGGACAAGCGGTGGTCGAAGAATTGGTTCACGAGGTATCGATCAGCGCCAATGGGTTGGAGCAAATCAACCTACCTCAACGCGAGATCGACGGCACCATGGGGCAAAATGGCAGCTACGAGCCGGGAAGTGGTTCCGGAACATTCGTCAGTTCACATGCCTACCGTATCGCAACCACCGGCCCTGCAGCCGCCTATCAATTCAATCCAATCGTGCAGCAGTTCTCCAACGACGCCTCGATTTTGATCCCCCAGCAGTCTTTGGGAGAAAACTATTTGGTCCTCGGCTGGCCCACCACGAATCCCTGCGGCCTAGCCCCCGGCGATGTGCTCCATTTTCCGAGCATCCCCGACCATACTTCGGTGACTATTGTGGGTGTTCACGAGAAAACGAAGGTCACTATTGTTCCGGCACATGCGGTGGCGAAATCCGGCGGCGAAAGCGGCGCCGTCATCGCAGCGACACCCGTTGGGCAACCCATCGAACTCATCATTGGCCCCTACGATGTGATTAACCTGGAATCCGATCAACCTCATGGCTCAATCCTCGAGTGCTTGGGACAACTCGACCGAGACGGAGACTTTACCGGGACCACGGTCAAATCAGACAAACCGGTGGCAGTATTTTCAAGTTTGGAACGCGCCAGCGGGTTCGGCGGCGCGGAGCCACCCGATCCGCCAGATTGGGATGGGGAATCTTGCTGTACGGATCATATGGAGCAGCAGATGTTTCCTGTTTCATCCTGGGGCTGGCATTTCGCGATAAGCCGTAGCCCCATTCGCTCAACCGACCCCAACTATGCGGAGCCCGACATCTACCGCGTCATGGCCAGCAAGGATAATACGACCATCACCACGAATCTATCCGCGCCCTACGACACCTTCGTGCTCCAAAGAGGTGAATGGAAGGCTTTTCACGCCTACGAAGGATTCACGCTTTCCGCTGAAGGCGGCGCAGTGGTTGTCGGTCAGTATCTCGTCAGTCAGGGCTATATCCCGCAAGGAGGAATTGGCGATCCAACGTTCATCATATTTCCTGCAGCGGAGCAGCATCGGGAAGAATATACCTTCCTCGTCCCCACGACATTTTCTCAGAACTACGCCGTAATCACCGCTCCCCAAGGCGCCGCGATTACCCTCGACGGAAAAAGTCTCAGTGAATTTTCTCCCTGCGTCAACGCACCGGTCGGCACCCTCAGAGGGTTGAACTACACCCAACTGACCTGCCCGATGAGCGAAGGCACCCATCGCCTAGAGACAACCCAACCCGTGGGGCTAACGGTCTATGGCTATTATAACGTGGGCTCGTACGGTTACCCGGCGGGCTCCGACCTCGAAGAGATCAATCCCGTCAATTAGTGTAATTAGCTTTGCCAGCGATCAGCGCAAATAAGATCGATGCTTCCACCCATATGATCGCCCGCGTGGAAGATATAGTGCGCTGCGAATCCGTTTTCTGAGGTGTCTTTTTCCACGACGAAATAGCCCCACATCCCGCCCCCGTCCCGACCATTGGTGATCACCGTATCGAAATCCGGGAACTGAGAATACCCGACATACTTATCGGGATTGTAGTCGAGGTTCTCGGCCAACTCGTCGAAATTGAAGTGCGCATAATAACTCATCAACGCATCGAGGGGCGCGCCCGAATCGGCTTCATAGGACGCAACAACATGACCCAAAACCTGCCTCAATACGGTCTGTCCTGCGCTGTCGGTATATTTTGTGAAGAAGAGTTTGACGTCGCCGGCGTAGCGCTCGCCTCCCTGCTGACGCAAGATATCGCCCCGCGCAGAACAAGCATAGTTTCCGACAAATTTGAAATCGTCGATGGAATCCCCCTTACCGGCGAAACCCGTCGCGCTCTCATTGTCGACCTCAGCCATAGATCCACAACCCACGGTAAGCAACCCCATGGACATGATGCCGATAACAACAGTTCGGGACAGCCACTTCAGCCCTATACGGCTCCTGTTTCGATACATTTCTTCCTCCCTCTCGGCACGCAGCCGTAGCGTGCAAACCAACGGTCTGCCGCAACTCCGCATTCTTATTTGAAAATACCTAGTGTCGGGCTAGTGCCCACAGATACCCACACTTACGAGAGATCATCCGCTGGTTTCCCGTTTTTCTTAGGCGGTGGGGTGAAATAGTGAACGGCATTTCTGAATCTATCCAAAAGGCCGGATACAAAAAGGGATTCTAGGCTTCGAGAACGGCGACACCGTGGTCTTTGGCATCCGTGAGAATTTCGAAAGCTGCCCGATGCGGGCTATTCAAAGATAGGGGGGCCTGCCCTGGCCGCTGCAACGTGAGTTTACAAGAGGCGATCTTGGAGTTGAGACAGGTTTTGCGACCGCCCGGGGGATTGTCATAAGGCAAGCCCACAAACGCATCGGCTGAGGCGGAAATAGAGCCTTTGATGGTCGCGCGGCGGGTCTTCGACGAAAATGTCCAATGGAAAAAACCGTATTCGCCATCGGCCCGTATCGCCTGGGGGATGGAGTTCAGTCGATATTCTTCACCACCTACGCGCAAGACCATCAGCGTCATCCAAGGCGTCCATATCGGTCCCAGCTTCACGCGCGCGGTGGCAACTTCGAAAAAGGCGTCGGGAGCGTTTTCGAACCCCGAGACCTGGCCCCAGGCATAGCGGTCCGTATGCTTAACTCCCCAGTTATGGTTCTGACTGCCGATCCAACCGTCTATGGCGATTTCCTCACCGTCTACCTTCAGCGTTCCATCATAGACGGCCAACGGGGAGCCCACCAATGCCTTCGCTTTGGGAAAAGGCACGGCATAGAGGCGTTTGGGGAGGAAGAGAAGATGTGGGTTCGGACTCGTATAACGTAGGTCCCAACGAAGCTCATGTCCCTGCCCTTTGGCTTCTCCTTTGAGAGAAGCCGCGTCCAACGTCGACGTAGCGATGCGATGGTGCAGACCCGTTGAAGCGAATTCACAATCGTTCAAAGGAAGGACTTCCTTCACCGCCTTAATCGTATTCGCTTCCCCATCGAAATATACAGCCCATAGCTCGCCGACCGCCGCCCCGGGATTACCCTTTGGACTAAAGATCGTGTAGCGCACCCAAAATGCCAACGACCGGGTTGGATGGTTAGCTCTTTGAAACCAACTTTCATAATGTCCCTTCGTTGAGCCTCGCTGATAACGACATCCGTTCCAATCGTCTCGCGTATTCATCTGCATCTCCTGCATTTTCTCGGTGCCCAGCGTAGCGAGGCATTTCTTTTCCGGCAATAGTCCGCTCGCATTGCCAATGTCTGCTAGGGAACGTAGCGCAAATGCGTGAGGAAATAGAGCGCGACCGAGATTCCGCAAGCGATGACAGGTGTGGCGAGCCAGCCCAGAAAGATCCGCAATACGGCTGAGCCCTGCACAGCGGATGCTTGTTTGACAAGGCCCACGCCGATGACCGCGCCGACCACCGCCTGTGATGTCGAAACGGGCACGCCGATCCAAGCGTAGATATGAACGGTAATCGCCTCGGCCAAGACGACCACGAGCGCGGAAAACGCGTCGAGTCGAACGATGCTCTTGCCCACCGTTCCCATCACCCGTTTGCTGAACGTAATGACCCCCACGGCGATACTTATGCCACCCACTAACGCCGCACCCAAAGGCGTCACCAATCCAGCGGCATAATATACCCCGGTGACGTTGGCCACGTTGTTGGCACCCAACGCATAGGCACCGTAGCAACCGGCTGCCGTCAACGCCCAGCGCAGGTGGATATCCTGAGTAAACATGGAGAGCTTCAGCGCGTTCAAGCCCCAGCCCAACAGCCGATACATGGGCATGGCGATGAGCAGCGCGCCGATGGGAGTACCGATCCAGCACGCGATGACCTTCGGCAACCCTGCTAGATTGAGCCCGCCCCCGAAAATCCCGACGCCGATAATGGCACCTACGACGGCTTGAGATGTAGACGACGGTATGCGGAGGAAGGTCATGATGGTGATCGATACAGCTGCACCGACCGCCGCGAAGGTGGCCGACTGCACGGTTTGGTTCGCAAGACCGCCGATGGTTTCGATGCCGGCTTGGCCCTCTAGGACAGCACCCAGCAAGGCGAAGAAGGAGCAGAGAAGGGCGGCCGTCATGAAGCGAACCATCTTGGACGCTACGGCCGTACCGAAAACATTCGCCGCGTCGTTGGCCCCTAAGGACCAGCCGAGATATATGCCGCCGAGAAGATGAAGCAAGACGCTATACTCTACGCTTTACGCTAGCCAACGTGATTCTGTTGGAGACATTTTCTGCGCGATCTGTAACCGCGCCCAAACGCATAACCAATTCCTTGAGCAGGATCTTCTCGCCAGCCGAAATATCGAGTTTGAAGATCGTTCGAATCAACCCCCGTTCAAGATGGTCTGATTCACTTTCCAGTGCATCGACAGCATCCGTCAATTCACTGAGCATTGGAGCATCTGCGGTTTCAACAAACATCACTTTCAACGATTTATGCACTTCCGTGCAGCAACTACATACGACGGTCACGAGCGCGCGAAAACGTTCCTTCAGTTTGTCGGGGATTACCATTTCCTGCAGCTGAAGCTCGTAAAGCACCCATTCGGCCTCGGTGAGCAAACGGTCGACGGTTTCCAAGAGCCCGAGAATATCTCCGCGAGATTCGGGGAGCAGCGCCTTTCCATAGAGTTCGAGTTCGATCTTTCGTCGCAGATCGTCGGCGCGTGATTCTTCTTTGTGGGTGTACTCCACTTTATAGTCGAAGGCTTCGCCAACCCCGAGTTCCAGGAAAGTACTCCACGCGTCCTGGAACGCGTTCACAGCGCCGATCCAATGATTGAGGTATTGGTCCAGCATAACCTGGACCCTGCGCTGCTTACGGGTGAATAGCTTGAACACCGTTGCGGTACTCCCGACAAGGTCAAATAAAGCCGGCACGTTAGCACGACATCCCATTCTCGCCAACCGACACGGACAACGGTCTCCCGCCTTGTTGCTTTGGAGGGGGCGTGCTAACAGCACATATGCCGATCTACGAGTACAAATGTAGCCAGTGCGCCACCGAGTTCGAAGTTTTTCTCGTTCGCAGCGACGAAGTCGCACAATGCCCCAGCTGTGAAGGCAAGGAACTGGACAAACTACTCTCCGCACCTTCCCGCGCACCATCATCCGCAGCGGACTTCACAGCGCCCAGCAATTGCGCGCAATGCCCCGGCCGCGCTCAAGGCTGCGAGGCTGCGAACTAGAACGCGATTGCCGATGACCGATGACCGAGAGCCGGTGGCAGATGGCCGGTGGCCGATGGCCGATGGCCGATGGCCGAGAACCGATGGCCGACAACCGATGGCCGATGGCAGATGGCCGAGAGCCGATGGCCGACAACCGATGGCCGACAACCGATGGCAGATGGCAGATGGCAGATGGCGACGTGTAACCTATGTCCTGGCAGTGCCCAGCACCCGTTGGACGTTGTGACGTTGTGACGTTGGACGTTGTGACGTTGTGACGTTGTGACGTTCGACGGCTATCCGTTCAACACAAGTAAATGGGGAAGAGCCAGAGCATCTCCGTCGCTCAAGCAGCCCGATTGTACGATGACATGCTCAGGGCTTAGAGCGAAGACTGGTGCTAGAAGCGAACGGCAGCGCACGTGAGGC
>Ga0257122_1002915_pt1 | contig 10369 bp, 11 predicted proteins | sample SI106_120metaG_FD_190146 | JGI IMG/M metagenome (GOLD analysis project Ga0257122, IMG submission 190146) | Marine microbial communities from Saanich Inlet, British Columbia, Canada - SI106_120 | ecosystem: Environmental > Aquatic > Marine > Inlet | place: Canada: British Columbia | collected... | reverse complement strand
GGTGAAGGGGCCTTTAAGGTCATCCCGTCGATTCTCGAGCGGGGCAAGATGCAAGTCGGCGACGTCGACTATTTCGAACTGAACGAGGCTTTTGCCGCCGTCGTCGGCGCCGCTTTCAACGACATCAAAGGGCTGAAACCCGAGCGCACCAACCAGTGGGGCAGCGGCATTTCCTTGGGCCATCCCGTTGGCTGCACAGGCGCGCGTCAGGTGGTCGATATGGTGCACCAGCTCCACAAACGCGATAAGGAAGTCGGTTTGACCACACGTTGCGTGGGCGGTGGCATCGGCGGCGGAGAATTGCTCGTCCGCTGCTAGCGCAGCTTTTCTTCAGCAATCAGAGTCGCACGCGCGATGACATTATCCCATTCAGTCGACGATAGTTATGGGCGCTTCCAAGTGGAGGAGACGCCTCACTGCATTGTCCTTCGAGGCCGAAAGGGCTCCTATGTCACCGAAAGCGGCGCGTGGCGTTGGGTATTTATCCTAAGCGCCATCCTGGCAATGGCCTTGCCGATTACGTGGTCGTTTGGTCCGTTCATCACAATTTGCCTGAGCGCACCTCTGGGCGTCATTCTGCTCATCGTGGCGATGGTAGCCGCGCAGGCCAACGCCCGCCGAGGACTCGCCCTACTGCAGCCCACGGAGGTCAAAATCCTCCGAGGAGGATCCAGTTATCGCAGCGCGCCATCAGGGCCCGAACTAGAGGTCGATGGCGTATCGATTCCCTTTGAGCAGATTCGAGAAATCGCCGTCACGCGGGACACCAGCGGGGATGACGATGATTTTCTGGTCGACGTGATCGCGCAGCATCATTTCATCGAACTGGAATCCTTTTCAAAGTTAAGCCCAGCTCAGGATCTAGCAAGGCAAATGGGCGCGTGGCTTACGCACCAGGAAGAATCCCCAGGTCTCGATCTTAACGGGAATACCCGCCCCACCTTTCCCCAGTTTCACTTCGGCTTGGCTCTGCTACTGGGTGCGGTGGTTATCCCCCTCGGCAGTGTTGCCCCTGCTCTACTCTCGTTTGATTTCCCAGCGCCCAAGGGCCTCATCTCGGTGGGTATTGTCATCTCGATCGTCGTGGTGCTTTCTCTCGCGTCCTATCGCCACTGCTACAAAGGTTTGCGCTGGTTTTTGAAGGACCAATATGGCGTTACATCTCGGACATCTAGGTAGCGTTATTTAACCTGCTTTCCGGTCTTGCCATTCTCCCTTTGCGGCCCTTCATACGCGAGCGCCCGGCGTTGGTGGGTAATGGAATTTGGACCATATTGGAAAAAGCCATCGTCCTTTTCGCCTTTGATGCCATAGAGCGGGTTGCCGAGGTCCAAGGGAGCCTCAACCTGCTTCTTGAGCAATGAGAGCAAATCAGCGGGAGCGTTCACCACCACACTTTCTTCGACCACCAAACGGGAGCGGCCGGTTCGCCGCGTTGTCCGCTGAATTTGAATCGCCCCACCAGGGCCCTCCATTCGCGCCTCACGTATTTCCATGGGAAAGCGCCCCGGAAGGGTAAGCCGAATATGCCTGGATCCCTTGCCGTCAAAAAACTCCTCCGCAACAACGCGACTCAGGGCATCGAACCACCTTTTCGCTCGGGATCCATCCTTTCGAATACGCTCTCTGGCGTGGATCCCTTTGGCCTTTCTCAGAAAGGTGAGACCATAGTTCTCACGCGCCTGCCTAACACGGCGCGTGGTCGTTTTCTTACTTGGACGCGCGTCACCCGGAGCGGGAATGCCACAGGTGAGCACGAGTGCCAAACTCGCTGCCAGGGTGACCTGAATCTTCTGTTGCCCATTATTCGATCCTGAATGCCGCATAGTGAACTCCCCTCGATGCCGACTGCCTGCGTCTTGCGTCTTGCAAAGGCGGTACCAATCTGGCCGTTCAGTCGTCGCGGGCTGTGATGGCTGGAAATCCGCCATGTTCGCCATTTCCCTTCACGAGCAACGCGTCAAGCGTCGCTAGCGGATTACAATCATCCGCTAGCGTGCAACGCTCAATTCCGCTAACCGCCCTTCGGAGTCCGCTAGATTTCGGCAGGATCCGCTAAGCCCCTGCGGCGAAATGCGAGCCAAAGTCCTTGGCCCACAGGGGTTTGGCCCGCTCGCCTGCATTACGCCGGGCTCGGCACGAAACGTGCTCTGCAAAACAATCGACGAACAGAGCAAAGACCATCAGCAGGAGAGCCCCATGAAGAACAATATATATTTGTGGATATTCGCATTCGCATTCGCACTGACCACGAACACGGCGAGAGCGGCACCGAAGCGAGCGAAAGTCTCGGCGAAGACACGCTACAACACCAAGATTCGAAACCTGGTCTATGACACCCTGAAAGGCCGAAGCAAGACGGACAAGAAATTGCGGGTGGCCCTGAAGGGAATAGAAGCGACCGACGTACGTTTCAAATCTAGACCGGCATCTTATCGGATGAACGGTATGGCCCGGGCCCTCATCGGCACGGGGCTGCGCGTGCGAGAAGTCAAATTCTCGTTGGCAAAGGGCAAAAAGACGAAAGTCGTAGGTCGTAGCGAACTCGTGACCACCCCCGACCTGAAATATATTGTTACCTCAAACATGGACGGCCCGGTCAGCATCTTCTTCTACGACGTCAACCCACGCCACTCCCGCTAGTTTCAGTGTCGAAAATGCACTTGCGAGCGACGAAGACTGACTTTAGAATTTCCCCATGGAACTCGCGCTAAAATCCTCGTTGCTTCGTGCCTGGCGAACGACCGATACCGAATCACTGTTGCGCTACGCCAACAATGAGAACGTCTCCCGCAATATGCGGGACGCTTTTCCCTATCCGTATACTCGCGTGGATGCCGAATCCTGGATCACCACGGCTATGGCAAATTCCGAACGGATTTGGGCCATTGAAGTTGGTGGAGAAGCAGTGGGAGGCATGGGTCTTCATCCCATGGAAGATGTATACCGCAAGACCGCTGAGATTGGCTATTGGCTAGCGGAGCCCTTCTGGGGCCAAGGTATTACGACCGAGGCACTCATCGCCGCAACCCACCACACCTTTGAGCACTTCGACCTCGTCCGCCTCGAAGCGGGCATCTACAGCTGGAATCCAGCGTCGGGCCGGGTTTTAGAAAAGGCGGGTTATGCGTTGGAGGCGATCAATCGCAAAGCTATATTTAAGAACGGGCAACTGCTCGACCGACATCTTTACGTCGCTTTTGCGGATGCGGAGACTTCGGACAATATGTCAGACACGCAACCATAACGCCCATCAGGGACCAGCAAGGCTTACCACTTGCAGACTCCCCCACCATCGGCAGCCACGGAGCAAATCCCCGACTTGCAGCAATGCACATCGGTCAAACAGCCGAACGTTCGGTCCTCAAAGAACTCGATGCAATTCGAATGACAGAACCGGCCCGAAGCAAAATCCGTGAGACAGAACCCTTCGCCGCAATCACCATCGACGACACATTCCTTTTCGCTTCCGCTGTCGAACACAAGCGAATCTACCGCGCCGTCAATTTCCACTACGGAATCTCGGGCAAGCACCGAATCTCCGACTTTCGAATCGGCGCTTGGCTGCGCGTCAACTTGCGACACGGGCACCCTGTCGCCACAAGCAAGGAAGAACAATAGAATGGCCAGACCACCGCTATTTTTCATGATGGCTCTTCTCCCATGTCGGCCTCGATCCAATCGACCATCTCCCTCGCTGCCTTTGCGCAGTCTTCGGCGCGGAATCGGGCCGATGGTGACGCGCCATGAGATTGTCGATAAAGAGGATCGTAGTGATATTTGAGCAAAGCCAGTATCACGTCGTCATAGCGTTCGGCATCGTAGAGTTCCAGCAACGGCTGCGCTGGCTTCACCAGAGCCTCAACTTCGGCGAGTTTCACCCTCAATGGCTGCACCGATCCGTCTTCTCCCAGATAGTCTTCCCTTAGCACCCGCACGCGATGTTTTGTGTCTGCGACAACGTCAAAGACCTTCGCTGCACGCAACGATTTCCAAACCGGTTCCGGCACAATAATCGACCCGACTTTACGGCTTTCCATCTCGAAGACGGCGACTTCGCCAGGAAAGCCCGCGCGCAAACGTTGGGCCACCCGACTTTCGAACGTCTTCTGCGATACGGGATGTAACCCCACACTGCCCAATAGCGAACTGCGATGGCCTGCAAGTCCTTCGAGATCCACGGTCCACCCCGGCCGGATGCTCTCGATTTCACGAAGAACCAGAGTCTTGCCAACGCCGGTGAGACCGCGCAACGCGAAACTACGGGGGGCCTGCCAATCGGCAATTTCGGCCATGACGTGCTTTCGGTAGCCCTTATATCCGCGCTCCAATCCGACAACGCGTTCAAGCCCCATCGCATGCATCAAAGCGATAACGCTCATAGAACGCATTCCGCCACGCCAACAATAGAACGCAACAGGACGTTCGGGTAGAGGAGCGTCGAACGCTTGTTTCAACGCGGAGCGAAAACCATCGAAGCCCGGGGCCGTCATCTTTTGGACATGCTCCTTGGCGCCATCCGTAGGGGGCTCCCACTTGGCAAGTTTTCCCACCTCACTGACAAGTTGCTCGATCTTGTCCACGACGAATTCAACCCCCTGGGCAAAAGCCTCGCTCGGTGAGGACTGCTTATAGAGCGTGCCCACGATGGCCCGTTGGTCATTGTCAAAGAGGGGGATATTGAAGGCGCCCGGAAAATGGTCCACCGCGAATTCCGCAGGACTACGTAAATCGATAACCGTCGCGTCGGTACGCGCTAGGATGCGTTGAGCATTGGCGAATGGCAAACACGTCATGATTGCATCCTGGCATGGGTGACGAGAAAGCCCCGCCGTAGGCAATGGGCCAAAAATTCGCGTGGTTCATCTAGCGCTAGAATCTGCCGCCCCTCAAAGAAATCTTCATCGAAAACCTGAGGTGTCTTGAACAGGACCAACAGCTCGTATTCGGCCTCGGTCATGAAGAGACGGTCATCGCCACTGTGCTGGCGCAACATCCGGGGCTTGTTCTGATGGAATCGCGCCACAGCATCATCTCCCGCGTTGGTCTCAAAGGCGACGCCTGGACAAAGCGCGACGGGCTCCCCGTCGAAGGGCAACTCCCACAACTGCCGGGTTCTGAGTTGCAGGGAATACCACTGTTCCTGAATCGGCACCGGTTCGCCTTCGGGCAGTGGAGGAACCGCGTCTCGGTATTCCTGGGGGATCCACTCCAGCAATGCCTTATCAAAACCTCTCGCGAGCAGAGGCGACTGCCCACAGGCGAGTTGATAAAGCTCACCGCGGCGCTCTTTGACCCGATCAGCGCAAGCTTCAAAAAACTCAATTTCGCGCCCCAACCAGTCGCCCCATAAAACCTGATGTGCCTCCGGAGACCAAGCCTGCTCGGCCGATAGTACACCCATATTCTTTGATAGCGAATCCATCCGCGCGATGTAGGCGACAGCACCTATTCCCGCCTCCGTCATCGCCCATTGCGTCAGCACCGTTTCGATATGTCCGACGAGAGCCCGAAGTTTGCTCCAGTACGTCTCCCCCGTTTGCCCATGATCGTGTTCACAAAAATACGTGGCACAAACGGCATTTCGAAAAGGATGGATACTGCAACCATCCGAATCAGTGAAGAAGGGACAGACCAGGCCACGGTCCAGGCCGAATTCATCGCTGGCGTTCGCCTCCACCGCCAATCGAAAGCTCTGAGGTGAGGCCAACAACCCTTGTGGCAGCGCGTACCCCTCCTCTATCAACCGCTGAACCGTAGGGCGAGCGCCCGGGGTCTGCAGCGCTAGGCCCATCATGTAGTTCGGTAGTTGCGGGAAATAGGTGCAGCAGCGGCAATCGTCTCGGCAGTCGCCGATCGCCGATCGGTAGCATGGTTCGCAATTTGCCGTGCGCTCCCGGGGCAGCTGCAACCACGATGCATCGGCCGGCAGTAGATATTGCCATATCCCCGGCACGTTCTGGGTACCGATCTTCATTGGGCCATCTATGGGATCTTTGGGCGCCGAGCTCATTCGGTGGCGCTAACTTCCGGTCGGAGGGACGCAGACTTTTCCCGCTTTATTCCCATCCGCGAACGTCACGCTGGACGAGCAATTAGCCTCGTTATCGGGACCGCGGTTTGCATTGCAGTCCACCTTATCCACGCATGAGCGGAAACAGTAGTTATTCTGATCGTCATGCGTGATGCAGACCGCCCCTGTCGGGCAATCCTCGGTTTTGGCGCACCCGCTTTGGCCACAATAGCCCCCCTTAAATTGGGTCAGGCAAACCAGGTTATCGTCCGTGTTGCAGTCGGTCGTTGCAGCGCACTCGGCCGCCACCCCTAGTTTGTCGGCGGGAGTTCCTCCGCCGTCGCCACACGCGCATAGTAGTAAGATAGCGCCGCCAAGGACGAATAAGTTCCTTCCAGCTGATGCGAGTGTGTTCATTGCCTGGCTCCTTTTCTTGGATCTACATTCGCGGGCGTTGGTCCCGCGACGGGTCCCTTCAATTGTACTCGTCTTTGTAGGAGAACCCACCGGTTTTCAGACGGGGGGTCGAAAATCGTTGGTCCGCCCACCCTGGGCTACACCAATTCTCTGTATTTACTGACACTTAGCGCCCTCCCAATTCGGTACGGCATTTGCTTAGTTAGTCCCTTGGTGGAATCCACAATAAGAACGAACGGGAACAGGAAATGATGAAATCAAAGAGCCCACTGTACATGCTGACCGCGGTCCTTGTAGCCGTCGTTGCGTCGCAACAACCTTCTTTCGCGGCGCCGGCATCTGACAAGACCCCGGGCGTATCCACGCGGACTCACGCCCGTTTGCGCGCTCGGCCGGTGAGGACTCGAATTCAGTCGTTGGCAACCCAGTGGCGATTACCTCGCCTTCAACTTCCCAATGGTAAGACAGCGGTGTCGATTGAGAGCCGCAGCGCCAGAATCGCTCGAGGTACCGTTGAGCACGACTATTTGAAGCAGCTCTCACCCAACGTGGTCGAGTTCTCCATCAGTCCTCGTTACCACCACCTATATGTTCGCCTAGGCAATATGAGTTACGACAATTGGCCGGGGGCCAACCATGGTCTGCCCGCACATATCAGCGCCCGCCGGTGGAGCACAGCAGCGGCGGCCACCGATCGCGTGGCAGTCCTCGTACAACTCAAGACCAGCGAGATGGCACGTCTGCGAACGTGGATCGACGGTGGCGTCAATACCCCGCTTGAATGTTTGGGCATGTTCAACTATGGCGGCGGTGACCCCAGGGCAACGGGTCGAGCCAAGTCGAGCAACTGCACGAGCTGGATGTCCTATGCACCGATTGGCGACAATGGTGAAACGCTCGGAGAACTTGCCGGCGTCGGACGTTCGAACGAACCTAATTCCTTCGTCAATAGTCTGGTAAGACGCGGCAATGACCGCGTGCATGGCGTTGCTGTATTTAACCCCACCGTGCCAGTCGGCGAAAACTACGACTTTCTTGACCGAGCTCGCTGGCGCAGGTAGCCGCCAAATAGAAAGCGCGCGCCCAATGCCGCGTGCTAAACTCCATGGATGCAGCCATCCACTACGAAATCGCGGCCCTGGCTTCCTGTCATCCTTGCTCTAGCACTGCTCGTTTCAGGGTGCCCACCCGCGCTACCCCAAACACCCGATAGCTGTGCGGATCCATCGTGTGCGAAGGAATGCCCCCAATATCAAAACGGCGGAATTTGCGATGGTGCTTGCCGAAATTTTCTTTCCGACAAGGACCACTGTGGCTCCTGCAATGTCAATTGTGGGAATATGGAGATCTGTGAAGATGCCCGTTGCAGACCCGACTGCGTTTCTCCACTAAACTATTGCGTGGAAAACACCGTCGACCTTTGCGTTGATCTGTCTACCCATAATTCCCACTGCGGCACCTGCAATACGGCCTGTGACGGGTCGCTCTCTCTGATATGCACCAATGGCATCTGTTCGTGTAGCGGCGGTCTTTCTTCGTGCGCAGCAGTATGTGTTGACCTTCAGACGGATTCGAATAACTGCGGCGTATGCGCGAAGGAATGCGACGCATCAGATGGACTATCCTGCGTCGCTGGGGCTTGCTCTTGCACAGGCGGGCTTTCGCTGTGTGACGGCAGCTGTGTTGACCTACAGAAGAGCAGCGAGACCTGCGGCACCTGCACCACATCGTGCGATGCGGCAAGTGGCGCATCTTGCGTGGCCGGCACGTGTTTTTGCAGCGCCCCCTTGAAGGCCTGCGATAACACCTGCATCAACACCAACACGGACAGCGACAACTGTGGATCCTGCGGCAAGGAATGCGACGTCGAAGCTGGTGAAACGTGTGTCGCTGGATCTTGCTCGTAGCAATCTTTCCGAATGCGAAACTAAAGACCTTTCGCCATCTCAGCCATCACCCCCTTCTGTGCGTCTCGAATAACCGCTTGCCGCCGAGCGAGCGCCTGCTCCGTTCCAACAAACGCCGACATGAAAGGCGGCACAAGAACCACGGCAAGTCCGTTATCCCCTGCAGCCAAGGCCGCGGCCACAAGACTAATGGCGCCGAGAGACGCGACGCTCGCACCGAGGCGAAACCCCTCATAACCGACCCTATGCCGATAGAACATTGCGTGATTGGCCAGGTCAAAGTCCTTGTCACCAGCGAATTTGAGGACGGCCCTTTTCCATTCGAGGTCATGCTTCGCAATGGCGAGTTCGTCCTGCATCTTGGCGACCCGTTGGCTTGCCGCGGGAGACGGCGCTCTTTTCGTAGCCTTGCCTGCGTCTGATTCTGGACTGGCCAACCGACGCATTTTCTCCGCCCTTCCCGCCCGCGCTTGCTCCCCGGCAAGAACGGCTTCGGCACGGGCGACGCGATACTCCGCCTTATTTACAGCACGACGCCGAAGCCATTGCTTTGCACGAACACCCAGAGTCTGGACCTTCGCTCCCTGACTATCCGCATAGCTAGATCCCGGAGTCGCCAGCATAGCCAAGACGAATCCCCCTGCGACCAAGCCGCGTACGGGTATAGATGAGTTCATGAACTTCCCTCCCCTGGACGACATATGCCCAGAGCCAGGGATAGAGCAAGAACAGGGCCATGACTCAAAGGCCTGCCACACGCCCCTCCGGGCGGCTGACGAATGCGTAACCATGGGGAACTTCCGGGACCTAGAGCGACTTGATTGGACGCGGGGAGATTCGGCAGTCACTCAGCTGGCCGCCGACTATAGTACACTTGTACTAGCCGAGTGGTCGCAAACGATAGTAGTCAGCAAGACGGGCTAGTCAAAATCCAAGCCACTGATGGAAATATTTTCATCCTTGGACCACGTCGGACCATCTGAACCTCCGACGATGTCGATCATCCCCGAAACGGCCTTGCACACGCTCGAATTCCTACACACAATGACGCGGGTCTTTAGCTTATTGGGTTTTAGGTGTTTGGATCCATCGCCGACGATGCTGCAGTCCTTTTTGTAGGCCTCTCCTTTGGCAAAAACTGTAGCGGTCTGCGTAGACGCATTCCAGTCTTCCTTCTTCGCATAGCTCCACAGATACTTCACCTCTGTATCTTCGCTGCCGTAATTCCAACCGAAACGCTTTAGACCGACGAATACGTTTTCACTTTTCGCTTCATCCGCCCACGAAACCGATACCGTGGCATCCTTGGTGGTGGATATTTGATAATTGGGGTAGCTGTCGCTGTCTGCAAAGCTCCAGCTTTGGTTACCAATATCGTTCTGGGTGGCAAAGGTGACATAGTTCGAATCGTAGACGAAGACGTTGTAGCTCAGCGACGCCGTATAGTCGGCGGCATTGGCGCCATTGAAGTCGCTGGTCAGTTGCACGTCAACCCAGCAACCGGTGGCGTCGCAGTCCACGTCGCTGTCTGCCAATGAAACACTCGCTTCATGGTCACGGAGTTCGATATTGGGATTGACGCCAAAGGGAATTCCGCAATACGCGCTACCAATAAGATAGTTGCATTCGTGATAGGAGTCGTTTTCGTAGGCATAGCCCTTTAGGACAACAAGGGCCTTTTTATTCGATAGGTCCCAATTGTCGTCAACGTCAAGGCGAAGCCGAGAGGTGGCAGTGCACGCGCCAGATGAAGCAGTGCAGGTGATGCTGCCGCTTCCTGGAAACGACCGCAGATAGTATTCATTGTAAGCAATGACCGTATAGTAGGCACGCGACTTGATCGACTGGTACCCTGATGCGTGTAGCGGGCTGTCGGAATGGGCGTTCTTCAGGAAACCGAAATTGGCACGCACATCGACCGTGATATTGCCCCCGGTGAAGTAGGTGTCGTTGATGGTGCCTACCGAAGACCAGGACATGCCGTATTCTTTGTTCGGGTTATTCAGGTGTAGTAGTTCGGATTTGATCTGAC
>Ga0257122_1002912_pt1 | contig 10378 bp, 12 predicted proteins | sample SI106_120metaG_FD_190146 | JGI IMG/M metagenome (GOLD analysis project Ga0257122, IMG submission 190146) | Marine microbial communities from Saanich Inlet, British Columbia, Canada - SI106_120 | ecosystem: Environmental > Aquatic > Marine > Inlet | place: Canada: British Columbia | collected... | reverse complement strand
ATGAATTGGCATTTTTGACGGAAGCCGGAGATACGCTGGCCAACAGACTGGCGGACAGCCGCAGCAGCAAAGTGTCATCAAGACAGGCTGCGAGCGCCTATCAGGTGCAGGATGCCTCAGCATTTTCCGCACCAGAGGGTCCGTTGAGCGACAATATAGACGATGAAGAAGCCGATATTGGCGCTGCGCTGGATGCGGCGCGCGCTGCGGCGGATGAGGGTGAAGGGCCGGACAGTGCGGCTGAACAGCAATTGTTACAGGCTCTTCGAAAAGCAAGGTAGCTGTAATCAGAGTATTACGATCTGCATCAGGGCAAGGAAAAATGTCTGACGCAGGATCCAGAGGAAAGATTGATGCTGGGAAAATTAAGACTGTTGCCGTTGATGATTGCGCTCGCGGGAATGGTATTCGTCCTGAAAGTGGTCGACCTTGTGAACGGAGATTCACAGGGTGCTGGACCGGTGTCGGTTGCTGTTGCAGCTTCTGACGACACGGAAATTGACCGGCCCATAACTGTTGCTCAGGGTAATGAGGAAAAAGAAACAGACGAGGAGCCTCGCGAGGCTGAGCCGCAGTTGTTTACACGCGGTGAAGTGACAATGCTCCAGAACCTTCAGTCCAGGCGCGAAGAACTCGATGTAAGGGAAAATGAGCTCAAACTTCAGGAAGATTTGCTGAAAGTCACTGAAAAGCGTATCGAAGAGAAAATTGATGAGCTTAAAAAGATCGAAGTGACAATCCAGGACTTGCTGAAAAAACACGATCAGCAGGAAGAACAAAAAATTCAGCGTCTGGTCAAAATGTATGAAAGCATGAAGCCCAAGGATGCTGCGCGTATTTTCGAAAGCCTCGACATGCCTATCAAGATATCCGTTGTTGAACGTATGAAAGAAAGAAAAGTTGCACCGATTTTGGCCTCGATGACTTCCGCATCTGCCAAGAAGTTAACAACGGAACTAGCGACCCGCAAACAATTGCCCAAGACTGGTCGCTAGAAGCTATTGTTTATACAGGTAAATCGGTTGTAGGTTCCCTACATGGTAGCATAGAATACAATCAGCTTCTCAAAGCATGCATATGATGTGCGATGGAGCTGTAGAAGTTCGGGGGCGGACGTTGGAGATTCTGTACGGAGCATCGCTGTAAGCAGGCCGTAGTTTGAAAAGCCTGAAGCAAAGTGATAAGTGACGATGAGGGTCTGAGGCACGAAGACTGATTAACGAAGCGTCATGGAAGCTTTTCCAGGATGTCTGAAAACCGAAAACGAGAGAGTCTAAAGGAGTATTTAGTATGGCCGTCGACAAAAATATTCGAATCCTGATTGTCGATGACTACAAGACCATGTTGCGTATTGTACGAAATCTGCTCAAGCAGCTGGGTTTCAACAATGTTGAAGAAGCGACAGATGGCAGCATGGCGCTGCAAATGTGTCGGACGCAAGATTATGGTTTGGTCATTTCGGATTGGAACATGGAGCCAATGACAGGGCTGCAATTCCTGAAAGAATTACGTGCTGACGACAAGCTCAAGGGTACACCGTTCATTATGGTGACTGCTGAAAGCAAGACGGAGAACGTGATCGCGGCCAAGCAGGCCGGCGTAAACAACTATATCGTCAAGCCCTTCAACGCGGAAACGCTGAAAAAGAAGATGATAGCAGTTATCGGCGAGTTCTGAGGCGATCGGACGAACTTATGGCCGGTCGCAAGAAGCGGGCAGGAAAAAGTCAGGCGAATATCGCTTTTGCGCTTGAAGATACGCGCGTTGCGGTAAAGAATCTGGATGACGCTGTACGGCGCAGCCGTAAGGGCGTTGGCCGTCGTGTTCAGGAGGAACTGGAAGTTCTTGTTGAGACTGTCAGCAAAACGCAGGAAGAACTTGTTCGTCTGAAACCCGAACAAATTTCAGGCCTGAGGGTCGGGTCGGCACATGCCGAGCTGGACGCGGTTATCCGGCACACCGAACAGGCCGCTGGTGATTTCCTTCTGGCAGTGGAGGAACTGGATCTGATTGCAGATACATTGCCGAAGAAGAAGGCTGCACAAATTCGTGAGGTCACAACACGAATGCTGGAAGCGTCCACCTTTCAGGATATTTCGGGACAGCGTCTGGACAAGGCCAAGAAAGAAATCAAGGAGATCGATACCTGTGTCGCTGCCGTATTGGCCGTTCTTGGCCATGAAGTTCAGGCAGAGCAGCCGTCACCGGATCAGATACTGAGTGAAGATGATCTGTTGAATGGTCCGCAACACGAAGGAATGGGCAGCAGCCAGGAAGATGTTGACGCGCTTCTGGCGAGTTTTGACTGAAAACAGGACAGACCTGAATGACCGATAGCGGGCAAGCCCCGGTAGAAGGCCCTAAAGAAGACCCAACGATCGTTGTGTTTCTTGGCCTGTACTTGTTGTTGCTGGCCTTCTTTATACTCCTCAACACAATTTCCTCTTTCGATGAGGATCGTGCCGAAAAGGCAAAGGACAGCGTTGGCGTTGCCTTCAGCGAAATAATGCCTGAGGTCCTGAGAAGCAATGACGAGATGGTTTCGAAAGGTGCTGTGCTTGAACTGGACAGCTACCAGGGCCAGGTCCAGGCCGCACTGGCGACCATACTGAAACTCATTGAAACGACTTCTCTAGGGAATGGTCAGCTGAGGGTGAGCACGTCAGTTGAGCAGCTATTTGATGCCAAGGGCGAAGAATTCAATGATGAGGCCCTGGACTTTATGGACAAAATCTCCAGGGTCTTGCGTCGGGAGCAAGCCGGTGTCAAACGCGAGATCGAGATCATCCTCGGCGTTGGTGATAGTTTGCCAGAGAAAGTTGACGCCGGATCCAGCCTGCATCTCCGTCAAGTGGCGCAATTTCTTCACCAACTGGTCAAACGTGAAGTGCCTCAGGAATTGATCAGTATTGGTCTTAGTCCGGGGACTGATGGCGGTATTCTCATGTTCTTCAATCCAGTCTCCATCGACGATGGCTCCGGATCGGATAGCAGCCAGTGAATAACGAGCAACACCAGCAGGAGGCACCAAAGCCAAACAATGCCTGGATGGTCATTTTTGCGGATCTGACTGCCTTGCTTCTGACGTTTTTTGTTCTGCTGTTCTCTATGTCATCTATTAATGTTGAGAAGTGGGAGGACGTAATCACAGCGCTTTCCAATCGCCTTGGTCCAAATTTTGAAAGTGACGAAGGAAAGGAAGGCAGTGCTCTGGGCATTGAGACGACATTTGTGCCCAAGGCTGTGAACCTCGAATACCTCAACAATATTCTGACTACTAAACTTTCCTCTGATCCGGTTCTTGGGCGCGCCGACATCAAGTTATTCGACGACCGCATGGTCATATCGTTGCCGAGTGATGTTTTGTTCCAGCCGTCCAGTGCTCTGCTGACCGAACAAGCATTGTCAGCTGTTGGTTTGCTGGGCGATGCATTGCTTGTTGTCGGAAATCGAATTGATGTTGCAGGGCACACTGATCCTCGACCCATTTCGACCTGGGAATATCCATCTAACTGGGAGTTGTCACTGGCTCGTGCGGTTTCTGTCGCAGCCTCTTTCAGACGGGTAGGATATTCGTCGGCTATCTCCGCCATTGGATATGGAGATTCCAGATATGATGAAATAGCTGAAGATTTGAATGGTGAAGAAAGATTGCTGAAAGCCAGGCGCGTTGATGTTATTATCCGCGAAGGATCGGGGAAGTCATATGAACCATAGATATTCAGACTTCAGTATTTCGGGCATCCTGATTTTGGTCGGGCTGGTTCTGTTCCCGGGTTTAATGGCAACACGTCCCGCTGTTGCTGATCCCGTGAAAGTTCGGGCCTGGGCGCATCCGGGTTTCGGCAGAATCGTATTTGACTGGCCAGCACCTGTTACATTCAAGACGGATCGCAAGGGTGATCTCCTGAATATTGTTTTTGCCAGACCCATTGAAGGCTCTCTAAATTCAATTAAGCAACGCCTGGCAGCGTATGTCGGTGGATCAGCCATCGCCAGCAATGGCACAACAACAGTTTTGACACTCAAGGCAGGTGTCGCCTTAAGCAAGGCATCAAGTAGTGGCAATGCGATAATCATTGACCTTGCCCGGACCGCCGCAAACAAAACACCATCCGCTGCACCGACAAAAACGGCACGGCCATCCGGCAGTGCGATCAAAGTTCGCTACGGCGTGCATAACAATTACACCAGAATAGTTTTCGATTGGACACGAAATGTAGACTATTCAGTCGACCGGAAAGGCGACGAGGTAACAATTGCGTTCAAGCGAGCCAATCCGGTCAACCTGTCTGCTATTACAAATAATCTGCCTGCTCGTATCTCCTCAGCATCGACGAAAACAGAAGGTGGTGAAGCCGTCGTTCAAATTGGAGTGACTGCGGGTTTGAGATTGCGCCACTTCAAGAGCGGCACAAAGGTTGTCGTTGACGTATTGGGTGTTGCTGCCGCCGAAGCAAAGGCGGTTGAGAAACCAGTCGCGGAGCCGGTTGAAAAACCTGCAGCAAAACCGGAAAAGAAAATTGCTGAACAAAAGCCGGAGGCAAAAAAAAGTGGACCTAAAAGCCTCTTGCCGGGGGCGAAGCCAGATACCGTGAAAAAGGCTGAGGCCCCAAAGCCAGAAGCCACAAAGTCGAAAACGCCTAAACCAGCTCCAAAAAAAGCCAGCGGATATCGTGGTCCGGCACCAACGGGGGAAACGTTGCGTGTTCGCCTGGCACCACTGGAAGGTGGCGGCGGGCGTGTGTCTTTCGCATGGAACGAGCCTGTCGCAGCAGCCATTTTTTCGAGAGCCGGGTACGTCTGGGCGGTGTTTGACCGTGAAAACCCGCTTGATCTAGCGGCAATCCCGAAATCACTTGAGGACACCATATTCCTCGCCGAACAAATCAAGGTCCGAAATTACATGATATTCAGATTCCGCGTGCGGGCGGACCTGAAGCCTGTTGGAAGACGTCAGGGCCAACGCTGGGCAATCGAGTTTCGTGCGTCGAACGTCAGGCCCGCCAAACCAGTGACGATCAGACGAGCCGGTAAATCGGCCAAAGACACAATTATTGAATTGACCGGTGCTTCAGCCAACAAGATTTTGGTTCTGCGCGATCCGGAAGTTGGCGACAATATACATGTTGGCCCTGTCCTAAATCCTGGTGTCGGGGTCATTAATGCGCTTGATTTTGCACAGTTTCGTGTTCTGAGATCAGCCCAGGGTGTTGCCATCGTCCCGAGGGTTGATGATTTGAAACTGTCGACCAGGCGCAAGGGACTACAGATTTCTCTTGCTGGCGGCCTTGCCGTATCCGCGCCGAAGCGAAAGAAGCTTGGTGGCCTGAAAGAAGGGGACATAGACGAGAGCGGCGATGGCCCGGCCGCGCGCATATTCAATTATGTGGCGTGGAAGGGCAAGAAAGGCGTTGAGTTTGAAAAGCAAAAACAACTCCTTCAGGAAGCGCTGGCAAAAGTACCACGTGGTCGTCGAAACAGGGCGCGTTGGCCACTAGCCCGCTTTTACTTTGCCAATCAGTATCTGGCAGACGCCAGCGGTGTTCTGAATGTTATTGTGGCCAATGACCCGGCCTCCATTGAAGATCCTTCTTTTCGTGCCATCCGTGGCGCGACCAGACTGCTTTTAGGGCGCACAAAAGAAGCCGAAGAGGACTTGCTCGTTCCCGGATTGAACGACGACCCTGAAATTTCGGCCTGGCGTGGTGCCATGTTTGCGCAAAAGCATGAATGGAAACGGGCCTATGATGAATTTGTTCTCGCAGGCGGCGTGCCCGAGGCTTATTCCCAGCGTGCACGTGTGTGGCTTCGCAAACGTGCGACCGAAGCGGCATTACGCGCCAAAGATCTCGAGATGGTGAATAAATTGCTGATTGCGCTTGCGCGTGAGGAGCATTTGAGACCCCTGGATTCGACAGAAATCCAGCTGTTGCGTGGAAAAGGATTTGAAGCGGTCGGTGATCTCGATAAGGCACTTGAGAATTACAGGGATGTTATGAGTGCGGGCGTACGACCGACTGAAGCCCGGGCAAATTTCGCGCGCATTAACGCTTCCTTGGGAAACCGGGAAATGACGTTGGAAGATGCGACAGAGGAACTGGAGCGTCTGAGGTTCTCATGGCGTGGTGATGATTTTGAATTCGAACTGCTCCGCCGGCTTGGGGATCTTTATCTGGATCTTGGCGATTACCGTAAATCGTTATCCGTTTATCGTCTCGGTGTGACTTATTTCCCGACCTTGCCCGACAGCAAGGTTGTCAGCGAAGAAATGAATGGTATCTACAAGCGCTTGTTCCTGGACGGTGAAGCAGATGCCATGTCCGCCATCAGTGCACTCGCGCTGTTTTATGACTTCCGCGAACTGACACCTATTGGTGAAGATGGCGATGAAATGATCCGGCAGCTGGCGACGAGACTGGTTTCTGTTGACCTGCTTGATCGTGCGGCTCAATTGCTTGAACACCAGGTGAAATTTCGTTTGAAATCTGTGAAGCGTGCTCAGGTCGGCCTGCGTCTCGCCGTGATCTATATGCTCAATCGAAAGTTTGACAAGGCCCTGAGCACCATGAAGATCACGCGCTGGCGCAACTTGCCAGGGCCGTTGGCCGCCGAACGCAAACAGGTTGAAGCGCGTATTCTTTCAAATCTTGAATTACCCGAAGATGCCTTGCTGGCTTTGGTCGGTGACCAGACTGATGAAGCGCATTTGATTCGCACCGACCTTTATTGGCAGATGCAGCGGTGGAGTGACGTCGCTGAAACGCTGAACGAAATTCTTCAGGATGCCTGGAAGGGTCCACGTGCACTGACGAAAGGGGAGCGTTCCTATGTCATGAAGCTTGCCGTGGCCCTGGCATTGGATAGCGACGAAACCTCGATTGATGAGTTGCGTGCAAGATATGCCAGAAAAATGACCGGGACTCCGGACAGCGAAGGCTTCAATTTGATTACCGAGAAGATTGATCCACGCACCACTGAATTCAGAAAAGTGGCAAGTGCAATTGCACAGATCAACACGCTTGAGAACTTCATGACAAAGTATCGCGAGAAGCTCTACGGCAACCAGGTTGGAAACTGATTCGACCTTGGGAGATACCAGTCTAAACTGAATCGCTTCTGGACCGATTGTTGGCTCAAACCATGGGGTTTGAAGCAACGTTGCATTTCTGTGAAACCGGAAATGCTCTGGACTGCGCTACGTCCCGAAGCTTTGGACCAGACTACGCGCGACCAGGTGCCAGCCATCCACTAACACAAAAAAGATCAGTTTAAACGGCAAAGAGATCATGATTGGTGGCAGCATCATCATGCCCATGGACATGAGAACCGAGGCGATCACCATATCGATCACGATGAAGGGCACGAAGACCAGAAACCCGATTTCAAAAGCGCGTTTCAGTTCGCTGACCATAAAGGCCGGGATCAAGGCACGCCATGGTAAATCTTCTACTCGTTCCGGAGGCTGAAATCCTGCCAGATCAAGGAAGAGAACCAGGTCTTTCTCCCTAACTGTTTCCCGCATGAATTGGTGAAAAGGTTCTGCAGTCCGAACCAGCGCTTCCTGTTCCGAGATTTCTTCACTGATTAAAGGGGCTACGCCTTCGTTGTAGGCACGAAGAAATGTTGGCTCCATGATGAACGCCGTCAGAAACAAGGCTAGCCCGATGATAACGGTGTTTGGTGGTGTCTGTTGAACGCCGATGGCGCTTCGCATAAGCGAAAGGACAATGACGATCCGGGTAAAAGAGGTCACAACGACCAATAAAGACGGTGCCAGGCTGAGCATGGTGATCAGGACGACGATCTGGAATATTCGTCCAGTGAAAACACTCGATTCGCTGTCACCCAGATTCAAGCTGAATTGTTGTGCTGCAACTGGCATTGCCAGTCCGGCAACAAGTGCCAATACAATTGTGGTCAGCCAAATTAAACGCTTGATACTCATGTAGTTTTGCCTGTTATGCCAGAGACAGGGGAATCTGTTTCAGCGGAGGGAGAGGCTGTAGAATGCAGTATGGTTTCCGGAGGGGTAATCCCGGATTCCACAACAGTTTCACTTGTCGGGCCGAGCAGCAAAAGATGTTCAACATTGTCACGTTTTACCAACACAAGACGCCGTTTTGCATCGACAGCAGAAATTTCGACAATCGAAAGTCTCCGCTTGCCTGTTTGAGCTAGTTTGATGGCACCGGGAACCAGGTTTAATCGACGTGCTGCCCACGACAACGCCAGGATAAGGCCGAGCACAAAAACCAGTCCCAGCAGGAAGCGGGCATATGTCTCCATATCCGCCATCAGCTCTGATCCGATTCATTTTGCTCAGGATTTTCTTCGGCCATTTTCGTGAGGCGCTCCGCCAATTCAGCTTGCTGCGAACTAATATTCCGTCCCAACGCATCCAGTTCCGAGATCAAGGCGTTTAACCTCGTTTCAAACTGGCGACCATCCTCAACCGGCATGTCTGCAACTTTGTTGCACACAGCCTGGGTGCGTTCAGGCAATCCGCCGATCGTCAGAAGTTTGTCGTCCGCCAGATCGCGCTCAGCGCGCTTGATGATGGCGGCAAGGGCGTCAAGTTCCTGATCGACTTCACTGTTGATTTTTGACTGGTCCGTCATTGAATTCCTTGCGTGGCATCATCGCTGCGTTTGTTTTGTATACGTATGAGAGAATTTCGCTGATCGTCGCCAGAACTTCAACCGGTACAGTGCTGTCTACATCAAGAACGGTTAATATTTCTGCCAGATCAGGGTCTTCACGAACCCGAACACCGCTATCCAATGCGATCTGGATTATTTGTTCTGCAACTGCACCCCGACCTGTCGCCGTTATCTTTTGCGGCGAATCCGAACCCGGGTCATCTTTCAGCGCAACAGCTACCTGTTGCCGCAGTTTCTTTTTATCGTCAGATTCAGATGAATTCATGTCCAGGTAAACCTGCTAAGCGACGCCGTGTAATCGTATATTACGGGAGCGTCACAGTCTGATCAGTTGTGCTTAATAATTCGTTTAAAGCGCATTCGGTATTACCGGGGTCGCGTCGCTTCATTTCTGCATCGCTTCGAGGCATTGCTATCCATTCGGCGTGTATCAAAAATTATCGAAACGACGATGAACTCGCTTCGCTGATCAAAGTTGAAGTTGAGGGCGGAATTTTTTAATGGTTAATATACCAAATTGATCTAAAAATGACTGACAAACAAAGATTTATACCGATTTACCACTGCTGTGAACGTATTGTTCTTTACCTGGGGGCTTTCGTATATTAGAAGCATCTAAATAAATGTTGTGGTAAAGCGGTCGAGAACCAGAGCGAACGGATAATTCAGTCGCCCGGATCTTGTTCCGCGTAATCCTTGTCACCGTCAGTTTATCCAGCGATAACCAAAATATGCAGATATACCTTCCGATCGCAGAGACTTCGATCAACATATTTGTCCTCCTGGGGATGGGTGGTGGTGTTGGATTTCTGTCCGGGTTGTTCGGTGTTGGCGGCGGTTTTCTTATGACTCCGCTGCTTATTTTTGTCGGCATACCGCCAACTGTCGCCGTGGCAACTGAGGCCAATCAAATTGTTGCTTCATCCGTATCCGGTGTTCTTGCACACTGGCGGCGTGGGAATGTTGATTTCAAGATGGGGGCCATGCTGCTTGTCGGCGGTGTTGTTGGCTCGACATTTGGTGTCTGGCTGTTCAGCATACTTAGGTCTTTGGGGCAAATCGACCTGGTCATCAAACTTTCCTATGTTGTCTTTCTGGGCATTATTGGTGGGTTGATGTTCCTGGAAAGCAGTCGCTCAATCCTTCGCAGTCGACGCCAGGCGCCACCCAAGAGGCGCACCCACAACTGGATGCACGGCTTGCCTTTCAAAATGCGGTTTCGCCGCTCCCGACTATATATCAGCGCCTTGATGCCCATCAGCATCGGCTTTTTAGTCGGTGTTCTGTCGGCTATCATGGGTGTTGGTGGTGGTTTTGTCATGGTGCCGGCGATGATTTATCTGCTGGGCATGCCAACGTCCGTCGTGGTTGGTACATCACTTTTTCAGATCATATTTGTGACCGCCAACGCCACTTTCCTTCAGGCAACAATGAACCAGACTGTGGATATTGTGCTGGCATTGATCCTGTTGATCGGCGGCGTTATTGGGGCGCAGATTGGTGCCCGCTTTGGCGGTAAACTGAACGGCGAGCAATTACGGATTCTTCTGGCCATAATGGTTCTGGGCGTTTGTCTCAAGATCGGGCTGGACCTTGTCGTAACGCCTGACGATTTATACGTCGTCGGTAGTTCAGGGGGGCACTGATGAAATATGCATTGTGCCTGATCCGTCAAATGCCAATTGTTTCGCTCCTGTCCATGGTAATAGCAGCAC
>Ga0257122_1002910_pt1 | contig 10386 bp, 4 predicted proteins | sample SI106_120metaG_FD_190146 | JGI IMG/M metagenome (GOLD analysis project Ga0257122, IMG submission 190146) | Marine microbial communities from Saanich Inlet, British Columbia, Canada - SI106_120 | ecosystem: Environmental > Aquatic > Marine > Inlet | place: Canada: British Columbia | collected... | reverse complement strand
ATCGCGCCTGATGGTTTCGTAATCGTGTCGGCCGACGATTACGTAGAGCCCATCATTGCCATGTCTGGCAGCGGGCGGTATGAGCCCGACCCTCAAAACCCGCTCTACGCCATGGTTCAGCGCGATACCCGAGAGCGACGCGACTGGGCACGTCAACTCAAGCTGAAACAATCCCGAAGGCGCTACAATTTGGCGTCGTCCCACGCATTGCCGAAGGCGGCCTTGAAGGCGCGTAATCGCTGGCAGGCGCTTCCCTACGCTACGACGAAAAAGACCCCCCAGTTGAGCGCAATGGCAAACGATACGTATGCCGTTGCCGGCCTTGGTTCCCTGGCTGACGTTCGGGTCAGTCCGTTGGTGCAAACCAAATGGAGCCAAGGCACAGCGAAGGGGCAGAATTGTTATAACTACTACACGCCGAATAACTATGTCAGTGGTTGTGTGGCGACTGCGATGGCGCAGATCGTTCGCTATCATCGCTATCCCACGGCCGGCGTGGGTCAGGTCTCTCAGACGTGCTCGGTGGATGGGGCATCGCAGACGTGTACGACCCGGGGCGGCGATGGAAATGGGGGGGCGTACGATTACGACCTGATGACGTTGGCGCCGAACAGCAGTTCCTATAATTCTGCGAGCTGGCAAATGATCGGTTCGTTAATGAATGATGCCGGGGTCGCAGCTAAGATGATGTACGGTTCCGGCGGTTCTGGCGCGTATGTAAGCAACACATCGAGCGGTATGCGCAATATCTTTGGCTATTCGACGGCAGTTTACGGTTACTACTTGGATAATAAGATCCCCGGCGGGACGGTCGCGGCGATCAACTCCAATCTGAATGGGGGATTTCCCGTCATGCTCGCCATTACGGCGGTGCATAATGGGAGTACCATTGGCCACATGGTGGTCGCAGATGGTTGGGGAATGGCCGCCGGCAGCATGTACCATCATGTGAATTTGGGTTGGGGCGGCTCGTATGACGCCTGGTACAACCTGCCCAATATTGACGCAGGATACAACTGGTCCGTGGTGGCAGCTGTTACCTTCAATATGTTTCCCACGCACGCCGGTGAGATTCTCAGCGGACGCGTGGTGGATGGCGATGGCGTAGGTGTTGCGGGTGCCACGGTGACGGCGACACCCGAAGACGCCTCCCCATCGTTCAATGCCACGACCAACGCCAAGGGCTACTACGGCATACCGGTGGCCGCCAATAAAACGTATGACCTGACTTCCACGGCGACCGACTATGGCACTGGAACGTTGGATAATATCGCGATCACATCTACTTCGGATGGGTGTTACGGCGGTTGGGGGAGCTACTATGGCGCCGATATCACGATGGCCGCGCATAATGGCGTAACGCTCGAAGCGACCGGATTGCAAACGAGTAACTACTTGCGTTGGACGAGTCCGTCCGGCGCCGGTATGCCTAGCGAAACCGTATATATTCGCCGTGCGACCGGTTCGTATCCAGCGACTTCTTCGGATGGCGTATTGGTTTATAGTGGTACCGACGCTACCTACCACGATACGGGTCTCGCGTCTGGTGAGACCTATTACTATACGATCTGGCTAAACGATGGTTCGGCCTACGCTGCGAATCCTGCCGGCGGAACAACGAACGCGACAGCGACCACCGACCCGGGTACCGCTGTTCTTGTTTGGCGTAGTAGCACGGGACAGTTGGTTCAGTGGCGTCTGGCGGAAAATGGCAGTTTGCATTCGTATGCCTATGTCTATGCGTCCGCTGTTGGGGCCGCCTGGAATGTGTTCAGTACGGCGGATTTCGATGGCGATGGCATTGATGATGTTGTTTGGCGCAATACCTCTACGGGTGAAGTCATTATTTGGTACATCACTTTGGATGGTCGCTTGAAGAGTTTCCATCGCGTGGAAACCATTTTGGATAGCAACTGGAAACTGGGGGGCGTGGCGAAGCTCGATGGCGACAATGTTCCCGATTTCGTGTGGCATCATCAGACGACAAATGCGGTACATCATTGGTTGATGAACGCGAACGGCACGATCAAATCGTCCGCGGCCGTGCATTCTACGGGAGTGTCTGCTTTGTCTTGGAAGATCGCCGGATTTGGTGACCTCGATCAGGATGGCGTATCCGACATCCTTTGGCACAACATAAACACCGGCGGCATTGTCTGGTGGAAGCTCGATAACGCTGGCAAATTTGTTTCGGTCAAATGGATCATCAATAGTCTGGCAACTGGTTGGGAGATCAAAGCGTTCGGTAATATCAATGGCGATGCCAATCCGGATATCATTCTGCACCACAAGACCAATGGCTATGTGGCGTTCTGGACGCTCAACAGCGCGGTAGAAATCGACACGTATGGTCTGGTTCATTCTTCGGCCGCAAACGCGGCGACGTGGAAACCAGTCGGTTTGGTCGATGTCGACGGAGACGGGGTCGACGACTTGGTGTGGCGAAATCTCTCTTCGGGTTCGGTGGACTATTGGAAACTGGGTAGTGACGGAAAATTCGTTTCAGCTGCCAACGTCTACGCCGCGGTTGGTCTCAGTTGGACCATCAACGACACCATTAACGTCAATTCGAACTAGTGCGCCCGCCCGCTATTCGCTGCGTTTGCAGCGGATCTTTCCTTCTGGACACAGCCACCCATCATAGAGCTTTCGTTCACTCCATTTGAGGTTTGCCTTGCTATATCGGTGTTTCCGATACCAGCTAACGATTTCCTTTGCATCGGCGTCGTGAGCGCCGCCTTCCACCTTGGGTTTGACCTCGTCTGGATCCGCAGCGAGGTCGTAGACAGCCCAACCTTGAACGTTAGGAAACGTAACCACTTTGGTGGTACCAGTGACCTTGCCGGCACAGACATTGTCATACCAGCAGGCAAAATAGCGGGGCACGTCACTATCGGCGTCGGCGTCCGAGGAAAAAAGACTACGTCCATCGAATGCGGTCTTGTCGATGGGTTGTTTGATCAAATCGAATAGGGTGGGAGCAACGTCGATAAGCGAACGCGGCTGCGGAAGACTGCTTCCCGGAGCGATGCCTGGTGCCAGCAATACGAACGGGACGTGGAGTCCTTCTTCTGTGTAGATATTGTCGTGCTGTTGACCGCCATGTTCACCAAACGCTTCGCCATGATCTCCGGTGATGACAAAGATAGTAGGCCGGGAATTGACCCTTTGGATGCCCAGGACGAGGCGTCTGAGCATTTCGTCTGCGCCGTGAATCAAAGCCAAATAACGTAGTGGCTTCGGTGAGCCTTGGCCGATGGCCTTTTTGGACGCGATCCATCGGGGAAGATGGTAGGGGTGATGGGAGGCGGAAGTTAGAATACCCATGAAGAAGGGGTTGTCCTTGGTTTTTGCCGCCCACCCAAGTGCGGGTTTGACCAAGGCCATGTCGTTGGCCGCGAGATAGCCAAGTAGGGGGGGAGGCGGCCGCAGGTCTTGCCACCCCACGAATTTATCGAATCCCATATTCGCGACCAAACGGGGACGTCCTTCGAATCGCCCGTCTGCGGATTGAAAAAATGCCGAGTCATAGCCGAGTTTCTTTAAAACCTTGGGTAGGCACTGGCTCGGGTAGTTGTCTGCGGTTTCCAAAATACGATGTTGCATCGAAGGGTATCGGCCACAGAAAATGGAAAAGAGCGATTTTGACGTATGCGGCAGGACGGTGCGCATGGAGGTCGCCTGTAGTCCTTGGCCGGCAAGCGCACGCAAAAATGGTGTAGTTGGAGGTCCCTTGTCCGATAGCGACGTGGCGCGGAAGGCCGTGGCCTCCAAAACAACGACGACAATATTGGGGCGCACCGCTTGCCCTGGCTGGGATGCGGGATGCGCCACGCCCCTAAGCGGATCCGGAGCCGACTTGGGTGGGGGGTGGAGTACGGGGCTATTCACCAATTCGTCCAGCAGTGCCGTATGAACATTGGCGGCAATGAGTCGCCACCCCACAATCCGCTTGCCGCTCTGTTCAACCCAACCCCAGCCCGCCAGTAGAAGCAAAAGTAGGGGGAAAGCGGCGGTTGCCCAACGCCAACGTTCGGGATGCCTGTCTTTACGCCATTTTGCGCGAAAAAGCAGCGTTAGCATGACGGGAAGGAGGACAGTTGCACCCAAGAGGACCAGCCCCTTCGTTCCCAGTCCTGATTTGGCAATGGGGAGGACTTCCGCGGTTCGATTCAGTGCGACCTTGACGACCGCGAGATGGATTTGGTCACCCGTTCCTCGTAGCCAAAAGACGTTGGCGACGGAAAATAGGGTCAAGACGAATGCGAATAGCCCCGTGCAAAGGCGCATCCAGCGGCCTCTGGTGAGTGATTCCAGCAGCAAGATGAGAAAGACGATGGCGCTCCAAAAGAGCAAGTCGCTGGCCAGGAAGGCCATGAAGGACATTTTGATGTTGCCATAGCGTTCGAGACCCTCTGTATACCAGTCGATCTTCGCCAAATACGTGGCTAGTAGGCCGCCACTGGCGAGGGTTAGGCTAGGGCGACGTAGGAGGTCGACAAAAACCAGAACGATTGAGGACAATAGCGCACGAAAGCCACGCTTTGGTGTGGTCGAGTTCGCCGAGTTTCTATCTGGAGTATTTGGCATATATTTTGGAGGTTCTATCCTGGGCTGCATTATACTCCGTGGGTGCCGATTCTAAAAGTAAGCCGCGCCTAATGCGCTCAAGACCCGCCATACGAATTCCGCCCATCAAGCTGGGAAAGCCCGGGATGCTGGTATTTTTGGGTATGGTCGGCTTGACTATCCTCTATTGGCCCGTCAAGGACTTCGGTTTTCTGCGCTGGGACGACAGCACCTACGTCACGGCACGGCCGGTGATGCACCAACTGGCCGAAGGCAAGAAGGATGGCTTTCGTCAGCTGCTACGGCCCCAAAAGGTGTTGGCGGAAGGCGTCTGGCAGTTTTTGCCAGGTCGGGACTTTAGCTACGCGTTAGATGCGTGGCGAGGCGGTCTATCGCCGCGGATCTTTCATCAGACGAATTTTGTCCTGCATCTATTTGCTGTACTGATGTGTTTCCTCCTGCTCCGATATTTTATGCCGCATGGGGCGGCCATCGCGGGTGCGCTGGTCTTTGGGATCCACCCTTTGGTGGTAGAGCCCGTTGCCTGGATCAGTGGCCGCAAAGAATTACTCTATGCGGGCCTTTTGCTAGGAGCCCTTGCCGCCCTTTTGCACGCGCGAAAGTTGGTGGAAGAAAAGGGTAACGCTCGCGGAAAGTCCCTTTACCTCTTTCTCTTCGTTGTACTGGCCTGTTTATCGTTTGTCTGCAAAGGGCCAGCCGTCATTCTGATTCCCATGTCCGCCATGATCATTTGGGGGCTGGATTCGGAACGACGAAAAGGCTTCTGGATCGCATGGTCCGTGGTGGGCGTCGTCGGTTTGGCGTGGCTATGGTTCTTACTCACCCAGGGCGTGGCGGAAGGCATTCTGCGCCGCTGGCCCGACGGCCCATTTGGATCTGCATTCCGAGGATTAGGGGCGCCGCTGCGCGCTATACAGAGCTTTCTGCTGCCGGTGGATCTTTCGCCAAGTTACGGTGCGTGGCAATGGCCGTGGTGGCAAGATCCGCATAGCTGGATCACGGGCACTTCGGTGCTCGCGCTGTTGGTCTTGTGGCGCAAGAAGAAACTGCCGGCGTCCAAATATTGGCTGCTGGCTGGTCTGGCGACGCTCGCGGTGTTGCCGACCGCTGGTATCGTATCCGTGAATCAAGTGCGCGCCGACAGATTCGCGTATCTGTTCTGCGCTTTTGCGAGCGGCCTATTGATGGCCGGCATGATCTATTGGCTGGCGAAACGTAAGACCGCGATCTTCGCCTTGGTCACTATTGTGGGGGTCTTTGGATTCCTGACGAAGACATCACTACCCGCATGGAAAGACGATATCACCTTGTGGAAGGCGGTCTATGCGAAGAATCCTGATCATCCCGTGGCGAATGGCAGTTTGGGGGCCTTCGCCATGGAGTCCGGACAATTGGATCTCGCCGAACGGCTCATACGGAAATCTTTGAAGGCGGCCCCTGGTATCGCGGTAACCTGGAACAACCTCGGTTTTCTGGCGTTGCATCGCGCGACGGCTAATCCAGAGGATCCGAGCTGGATCGCCGAAGCGAAACAAGCATTTGGGCGCGCAGCGGACTTGGATCCCAAAAGATGGTTAACCTATTTTGGTAGGGCCCAAGTAGAGCTGCTCAGCAAAGAGAGGCGTGCGGCGGAAATCAGCTTGCGCCGTGCACGGTCGCTTCCAAGAGGCGAGGTAAAATCCACGATCAAACTGGCCAACCTAATGCGTGCAGATGGTCGCCACTCCGAAGCTCGGCGCATAGTTCTGGAGAGTAGCGCGCGTCTGCCGTGGGATACAAGACTTCGGCGCTGGCTCGAAAAGTACAAGCCGGCGCGCCGGCCCTAGGTCTCAGATAGCTGGGAGGTGAAATCGAATCATGTCAGACCTACCCGAATACGACGCTTTCGCCGATATCTATGATGAATGGGTGAAATGCGCTCCCGAGGCCGAAGAAGGACTCCCGTTCTATTTGGAACAGTACGCCAGAAGTTCGGGTCCGCGAGTGGAATTGGGTGTGGGGAATGGGCGAATCATGATCGCCGCGGCTGAGGCGGGCATTGAAATAACGGGTGTCGACTCGGCGCCGTCGATGCTGGCCCTGACGCGGCAACGGGCAGAGGATGCTGGCGTGGCGGACCTCTTGACGTTGGTGGAGGCGGATTTTCGTGAATTCGAACTCCCTCAATCTGCGCAGCTCGTCACCATCCCGTTCAATACGTTGGGCCACCTGCCACAGCTTGAGGATAAACGATTCGCACTTCGTCATATCCGCAGCCAGATGAGTTCCGGGGCCAAATTGGTCTTCGATATGTTCGTTTTCGACGAGCGGCTCGCTCTTGGCAGATATGGCATCCCACGACCCTGGGCGGAATATCGCGATCAGGGCTCTGGGCTAGCAACGTTATTGTGGAGCGTGACTCATTTCGATGTTCCGCAGCAGTTGATGCGAATGATCGTGTGGACCGACGCCATGGACGATACCGGCAAGCTGGTGGAGCGTCGCTACAGGTTCAGTGATTTTAGTTGGATCACGCCGGACCAGGTGAGCGAAATCCTCGGCCAATCGGGCTTTCACGTAGACTCTGTGCATGGCGACTTTGCCGATGGTCCACTGAATTCCGACTCCCAGAACCAAGTCTGGACCGCTCGTGCCGATTAGGGATGACTCGCGATCGGTGGTAGAATCGTTGCTTACAAATCGCTGCTGATTCAGGGATGAGATGAATGACTGCTAAGGGAATTATAGCCGCCGGTTCGCAAGCCACAGCGGAAGCCGGCGCCGAGATGTTTCGCCGCGGCGGCAATGCTGTCGATGCCGCCGTAGCCGGCTGTTTCGCCACGAGCGCTGGCGAACCGTCACTCACCAGCCTTGCAGGTGCGGGGTTGATGCTCTACCGGAACGGGAAGACGGGCGAGATGACCATCTGTGACTTCTTCGCGGATGCGCCCGGCCTAGGTGGCCGCATTCCCCCAGCCGAACTTGATTTCAGCGGTGTGGAATTGGATTTTGGTCCGACGACCCAAACGTTCTATATCGGTGCAGGGTCCTCCGCCGTGCCGGGCGTGCTACCCGGAATCTGTCAGGCTTTAGAACGCTGGGGTAGCAAGCCCTTAGCCGAAATTGTCGAGCCCGCCATTCATTCCCTCACTGAAGGTGCCGTGATGGGCCCGCATCAGGCGAGGGCCGCCAAGCTGCTGGAGCCCATTCTCAGTCGCGAGGAACCCAGCAGAAAACAGTACTGTCCCCATGGCCATATTCTGGCGGAAGGGGAACGCTTCATTAGCTCGGATCTCGCAGATACCCTCAAAACGATGGCATCCATGGGTTGGCGAGAATTCTACGAGGGGCGAATGTGGCCGATGATGCTGAACCAATTTGGTCTGGCGGCGAAGGGAACGATTACGGAAGAAGACTTGAAAGCCTATTCGGTGCGTTTCTATAGCCCCCTCGAAGGACAGTATCGAGGTTCCGCGGTCTATTCGCCTGGCGCCCCAGCAACGGGCGGACAAATGATCGAGCTGATGATGGCTATGCTCAACGAGGTTGATTTGAGCACGCTCGTGATGGGTTCAGCGGAACATACGCGGACCCTTGCTTTGATTATGCAAGTGGCTGACGAGGCCCGGGCAAAGAAAGCGCTGGGGGAGACAAAGCGGTGGGTAGAACGATTTGGCGTCATTCGGCACGAAAAACTGTCTAGCGTGCGCGCCGAAGGCGGTGGCAACAACTCCACTACGCATATCAGCACAATGGATAGCGAAGGGAACGCAGCTTCCGTAACGTTCAGCTACGGAGAAGGAAATGCCCACCTCATTGGGAATACGGGCATCATGATGAATAATTTGATGGGTGAAGAAGACCTTCATCCGCAGGGCTTTCATCTTTCGGAACCAGGAAAGCGGCTATCAACGATGATGTCACCCACAATGGTCGTCGATCCCGGCGGAAAGACCATTGTCATTGGCACGGGCGGAGCGAATCGAATTCGTACGGTCATCGTACAGATGGTCTCCAAGTTGATGGATTACGGAATGGCACCGAAGGAAGCTGTGGCCGCCGCTCGTATACACTACGAAGAAGGCGTGCTCAATGCAGAAGTCTACGACATGCCGTGTGGCGGTGAAGACCTCATGGGCCTAGGTGCAAATGAACTTATTTGTTTTAGTGAGCCGAGTCTTTTCTTCGGTGGCGTGCATATGGTTCAGATGGATGCCGATGGCGAATTGAGCGGGGCAGCGGATGGCCGACGGGGCGGCGTCTGTATTGTGAGTTAATGGTGCCCGTGGTCGCCGAAAGCCCGCATGATATCCGCATGGGCAGCAGGCTGCTGGCTGGCCTTTTCCTCGGATGCGCGGTTTTATTGATTTCCCCCTGGCGTCTGGTGGATACGGACGCGTTGGCCAATCTCGCTACTGGCCGGCATATCGTCGAACAGCAGCATGTCCCCAGCAGCGATCCTTTCACGTTTAGCGACCCCGACCGGCCGTGGAGCAATCCGGAATGGTTGGGGCAGGTACTTTGGTTCGGGGCCCATAGCCTTGCGGGAGAGGCCGGTGTGGTCGCTCTGAAGCTGTTCTTGTTGGTTGCCGGTTGGCTGCTTATCTGGCGTTGGGCCATCGGATTGGGAGCGCCGCCAATTTGGATCGCATCTCTTTTGGTTATCTGTTTTTCCTTCGCGTATTTGAGGTTTGTGGCCCGAGCCGAAGTGCATCTCTATTGGCTTGTTGGTGCCTATGGCTTGATCCTTCAATCAAGCTGGCGATTTCCCCGCCGAATTTTTTGGCTTTTGCCCTTGGCCCTGCTGTGGGCCAATCTGCATAGCTCTTTCGTAATCGGATGGCTGATACTTGGCTGTGCGGTTGTGGGCTACCGGTTTCAGGAAGAATCCGGCGAACGAAAACGCTTCTTACGAGGCCTCTTGGTGGTGATGGCGTTGCATCCCTTCGTCGCTCTGATTAACCCTCACGGTAGCCTGGTCTACGAGCAGCTCTACAGCCACCTAGCTGGGGCGAGCATTTATCGTGAGATGGTGATCGAATGGCGGTCGAGTTTGGCTAGCTCAAATCTGTCTTTCTTTCTATATGGCCTGACTCTCTTAGGGGTCGCTTCATTCCTGGCCAAGGAAAATAGACGTCGCGTATATGAAGGCTGTCTCTTTCTCGTTGGATTGAGTTGCGCGTACGTGTCACAGCGATTCGTTCCTCTAGCGTTGATGCTTTGTCTGCCGGTGCTGGCTGCCAATATGGCGCGCACGTTGAATTTGAAACTCAATGTTTCAAAGCTGCGGGCAATGAGTATCGTCCTGGGAACTGTGGCATTCGCCGTCAATGCTTGGATGGTGATGGGGATTCGAGAAAAAGGCAGGCGGCCTCTCCTTGAGACTGCAGGCACACCGTTAACGATTGCGACTTTCATAGGCCGTTCGGCACCTGCGGAAAGCCGGCTATTCAACCCCTACAATGCGGGCCCATGGCTTTTGTGGAAGGCCACTCCGCGGGTCAAACTCTATATCGACCCACGAAATAATTTGGGCGCGCGGGCTCTGGCGCATTACGTCGACGATGTGCTGCCAAAGCCCGGCATCTTCTTTGGAGAGGCAACTCGGTTGGGCATTGGCTTGGCCATGATCGACACGGCCGATGGTCGAATGGCCACGCTCCACGCAGCGCTGCGAAAACACGAGGGTTGGAAACTCGGCTATTTTGATGGCACATATGCTATTTACGCGGCACCATTGCGTAGGAACCGGCAGTGGATCGCCGACAACGTGCTGCTGGGTCTTCGGGCGCAACTTGACTTGGAGTATCTCCTCAA
>Ga0257122_1002905_pt1 | contig 10401 bp, 9 predicted proteins | sample SI106_120metaG_FD_190146 | JGI IMG/M metagenome (GOLD analysis project Ga0257122, IMG submission 190146) | Marine microbial communities from Saanich Inlet, British Columbia, Canada - SI106_120 | ecosystem: Environmental > Aquatic > Marine > Inlet | place: Canada: British Columbia | collected... | reverse complement strand
GCGGATGGGCGTTCTCTATGAATTGCCGCCCGAGGTGAAACCGTGGGACGGTTACGCGGGCTATCTGGCGACTGTCGATCAGGTCAAACCTTCGTTAAATGTCGCTGCACTTGTCGGCCACAACACACTCCGACTGGATGCGATGGGGGACAACCAGGAGGTTCCGCCCTCCATCGATCAGGTGACACATATGGCCGGGTGGGTTGCAGAGGGTATGGACGCCGGGGCGGTTGGGTTCTCGACCGGTCTCGTGTACGAACCTGGTCGCTACTCCACCACGGATGAGATAGCCGCTGTAGCAACCGTCGCCGGTGGATACAGCGGCGTGTACACCAGTCACATCCGAAACGAGGCCGGAGGGTTACAAAAAGCGATTGAAGAGGCGCTCGTTATCGGCGAGATGAGCGGTTGTTCCGTACAGATCTCCCACCACAAGGCCTCCGGCGCCGACAACTGGGGAGACATCGAGCGTTCGATTGAGATGATCGAAGCAGCCCGTGACGAAGGGATGAACGTCACCGCTGACCAGTATCCGTACGTCAGCGGAAGTACCCGGTTGACGGCCGTTTTGCAGAACGGTGCGCTTGTTAACGGAATCGGTGGTTTTGGTCTGGTGCAGGCAGAGGACATCGTGATTGCGACCTGCGCAGAGCGCCCCGAGTATGAAGGCCGTTCCCTTGCCTCTTTTGTGGATGAATGGGACCTTGTTGCTGAGGATGCGGCACAGAAGATCATCGACGAGGGCGGCGAACACGTTTACGCGGTGGTCTTCATGATGGACGAGGGCGACGTCCGCAGGGTCATGGCGCATCCGTCCACCATGATCGGTACGGACGGCATCCCCGCCGGTTCGAAGCCGCACCCTCGCGCCTGGGGCACCTACCCTCGGATACTGGGGCGCTACGTCAGGGACGAGGGTGTGATCAGCCTTTCCGATGCCATCCACAAGATGTCCGGCATGCCCGCGGACAAGTTCAACCTGGCGGGCCGGGGTTACGTGAGGGAAGGCGGTTTCGCCGATCTAGTGGTTTTCGACCCGGAAACGGTGATCGACGAGGCGACGTACGAATATCCGAAAACTCCACCGATCGGAATGCCACACGTCATAGTGAACGGGAACTTTGTTGTGCGGGATGGCGTTCATACACATGCAAGGGTCGGTCGTGCGTTGAGGCGTGGCCGAGAGTAGACAACCTGCAATGACGAAGGGCGATGTGGCGGGAGGAATGATTTGAAGCGGAGTGTTTGGTGGTTGGTGCTGCTGATCCTAATTGCATGTTCAAGCGATACAGACACTTTGCGGCCGTTGGATCAGCAAGTAAGCAATTTCGTGACGGAACTAGACGTCCACGGCATCTCCACCGAGAGATCGAAAGTCAGTGCCACCGGTGAAGCCTGTTTGGGTCGGTACCAATCTGATTTGCACGTTTTTCATGCCCCACCCTTTGAACGCATAGATTTCTACTCGTTTAGCGACGAGTCACTAGCAATCGCCGCGTCAGACGAGATTCCCGCCGATGCTGACTGCCACGACGACGGCGTAGTTATCGATTGGTCCGAAGAGTTCCCCTACTTCCGGTGCGGCGCACTGATCGCGTTCATCCAGAGCCCAGATGATGGGCTCCAATCCGCGTTCGAAGAACTGTGCGGTCCACCATTCGCCGTGACAGTGGCGCGATTCCCGGCAGTACGTTGAGCAAACGTGATTAGTAAGGCGGCGCAGCCTTGTGATGCTCCGTCCTCGCCTGATACTCATTTGCCACCGCTAGCAGCCGAGACTCGGTCCAGGCGCGGCCCGTGAACTGTAGTGATGTTGGCATGCCACGATCACCGAATCCGTTAGGGACAGCTATCGCAGGTAGTCCTGCGAGGTTGCCGGGTGCGCCTATTGGTGCTGATGTCGTCGGGCGTGAAGAGCGGTCGAGACCTGTCGTTAATAGTGGCGAGACGTTGCCCGTAGTTGGCCCGACAATTGCGTCGTACTCGGCTGTGATGCGGTCGTAGGCCACGGACACTTGCCGTCGCACGCGCATCGCTCGCAGGTAGTCACGGGCCGGTAGTGTTGCGTACACGTGCGGCTTCACCCGGCAGCTCGGAGCCTGAAGCTGCATCACTCGCCCGTCTTCGATGATGTCCTCGAATGCCGATGCACCCTCTGCAGCAATGATGATCCGCGCGGCCTGAGGCGCGGGCATCTCCGGCAGGATCACTTCTTCTACAGACCCAAACTCCCTGAGTGTGTCCAACGACTGCTTGATGTTGTCCACGATCTCCGGCTCCGTGCCCGCGTCCCATCCAGCGGGAATGGCGAACCGGAAACCATCTTTGCGCTGGTCTCCTGAAATTTTGGGAGGATGTTGGAACGTCCGTTGGACAGACGTCGGATCGTTCGCGTCTGGACCGGCAATAGCGTCCAAAACCAGTCCGCAATCCTCGGCAGTGCGACAGAGCGGACCAAGCTTATCCAGCGTCCACGATAGTGCCATGGCACCGTATCGACTGACCCGTCCGTAGGTCGGTCGAAGCCCGGTGATCCCGCAGTAAGAAGCAGGCGTCACAATCGACCCAAAGGTCTCTGATCCGATAGCAAACGGCAGCAATCTAGCTGCAACTGCTGCGCCTGAGCCGGAAGACGAGCCTCCCGCCCAGGAATCGTGGTCCCAGGGATTGCGACCCGGCCCCGTCCATGCCGCATCAAGCTCTTCGTAGCCCATTCCACCGGCCAACTCCACCATCGCCAGCTTCGCCACCAGCACAGCCCCGGCCTGCTCCAACCGTTTCACCGCCGTGGCATCAAAATCAAACACCTGATCACGAAAAGGAGTGGCTCCCCAGGTGGTTGGTGCGCCCACCGCTGCGAGGAGATCTTTGGCGCCCCACGGGATACCGTGCAACGGCCCTCGGTCGTGCCCCGCAGTCAGTTCAGCCTCGGCACGCTTCGCCTCACGCATTCCACGTTCTTCCATGATCGCGGCCACAGCGTTCATATCGCGACCGGTCGTATCCAGTGCGTCCATCGCAGCACGTGCCAGTGCCGTGGGTGTCGTCTCACCTGACCGAAGTTTCTTTCCCAGTTGACCTATGGATAGTCCGAGAAGTGGATCAACCGCCATCAGGAGTCCTGCCCATCGATAGCGCTGAAGGCGGTGTCCGGCTCGTCACCGTTTGTCAGCTCCCACTGACGCAGATCTTCGGCCGCGTCTTCAAGTTGCTGCGCGGTCTTGATCAGCACCGCCCGTTGTTCAGTATTGAGCCTGTCACCAAAGCGCTGTATCGCGGCTGTGGCCATCGGCGGGATCTCAGGGATGTCTGCCATATTCATTCCTAACGTCAAATCACCACCGGAATGGGCTAGCGAATCCGGTCGTAGTCCTCGTCGTAATCGTCGGAATCACCCGTTGGTTGATCGTTCTCACCTGATTCAGATTCGGAGTCCGCAGGCAACTCCCAGGGATGAATCTGGGTCCTACGCCGCCCGAAAGGGTCGCCGATCAGACCGTCGACCAGCCCATCAAGCGTCCCTGCTAGCTCGCTAAGAAGACCAGCCCCCAACCCTGCAACGTCTCCTGCCGTCTGTGCGACATCCCGACCCACGCCTCTAACATCGTCTGCCACCGAATCTTCAGAGCTGTCGCGTTCCTGTTGTGCATTATTTCTCTTGTCGGGCATTTTCGGCTCCCTTGTGTGCGTCCGCAGGTTAGCATCCGTTATCTAGCTTGAGCTACGGATGACAAGATGAAGGAACCGCACCTTGAGAATCACAGACATCACCATCGACGTCGTCAGCCGAGATGTCGGCGGCACGGGCCTAGAGTCTGATCTCGGGCGATTTGGTGGTGAAGTGTCTCAAGGTCTTTTGCGGATCAAAACCGATGAAGGCATTGAGGGCAACTGCTTCATCGGCGATTTCCGGAGCGGTGGACGGAGCTTGTTCGATCCCATCCTCAAGGCACTCAAGCCAGAGCTGATCGGAAAAGACGCCAGCGTTCGTGAGTGGTTGTGGAATAGGCTCGGCATTCTTGGCGCACGACGGGGAGTTACGTTTCCAGCATGGGCGCCAGTAGATGTCGCGCTGTGGGACCTGGCGGGAAAAGCTGCCGACATGCCGGTCTTCAGGCTGCTCGGTGCGGCCAGTGAGGAAACGAAGGTCTACGCCACCTACCCACCTCGACACGAGGCTCCGGGCGGATATGTGGAAGAGGCTCGTGACATCGTTGGGCGCGGTTTCCGGGCCTACAAGATCCATCCCGGGATGCTGTCCACGTCAGACACGGTAAAGATGGTCGAGGCCGTCCGGTCGGAAGTCGGCGACGACATCACTTTGATGCTTGATCCGAACAACAATTACGACTTCAGGAAAGCGCTCACGGTGGGCCGAGCGCTGGACGCCAACGGTTTCCACTGGTTTGAGGATCCGGTGCCGTGGGACGACTTCGACGCCGTGGTGGAACTTTCCAGCCGACTCGATACCCCGCTCGCCATGAGTGATCTTGCGGGGTACCTGTTCCGGGAACCGGCACATTACATCCGCCTGGGAGCGCCGCGAATCCTGAGGGCTACCGCACGTAAGCACGGCATCACCGGGATGAAAAAGATCGCCGGAATGGCGGAAGCGTTCGGCCTTAACTGTGAGATCGGAACTGCTGGCAACCCACACATGAACGCAGCGAACCTGCACACGATCTGCTCTATCGGGAACTGCGATTACTACGAGTGGTGGATGCCTGCCGAGGCACACCAGTTTGGTCTTGTAGATCACTACGGTCTGAACGACCGTATGACGCTGGAAGCGCCTGAGATGCCGGGTCTTGGCTGTCAGTTGGACGAGGACTGGATCGCAGCGCACCGTGTGGCAACGTTGGAGTAGTGCATCGCCGGGGAGCGGTCATGCATCGAAAACGGCGGCTCGGTTGGCAAATTACACTGTGATTCGGTCTGAGCGAGCGTTAAACTGCGACTAGTTAATTGGCAGCACGGCAAGCCTCAACGACAAACCTGTTTTCGAGATTCCCAGTAGTCAGATATGACGCTCGCTCCACGACGACTTCCGATTCGACTTCAGCGCGGCCCGACGATGCTGCTATCGTCAGTCCTGCTCGCTCTCGTTTTATCGATTTACTTTGGTGCGTGGGCGGTGTCGGCGAACGTCGACGCCCGGTCATTGCGCTCCATAAACGACTCCGGACTGACGCCTGATGCACGGGCAGCGGCCCTTGCCGACGGTGAACAGACCGGGGTCGAGCACACATTCCTGTTCCTCTGTCCATTCCACTAATCACATGAGTACGAGCCACCGGCGATCGCGATACGCCAGGCTGGCCAACTCTGGAGACATCCGCTGAGTACTGAAAACGGCGCACCGGAGATTGGGCCCGGCCCGCCTACGGCTGTAGACCAAATAGCACCCGTGGCGTTCTTCCAGCACACCTGGAAGCACTACGCCTGGGTGATTGTCATCGTCGCCGCTGTTGCTCAGATGGTCGGCAGTTCAATACGCATGGCCTTCGGCGTATTCATCGATCCTCTTGTTGAGGGATTTGGATGGAGCCCGGGTACCGTCTCGCTCGCCTACTCAGCCAGCACCGTCGTGACCGCTGTGTTCTCACCTGTAGCCGGATATGTGGGGGTCAGGTACGGCGCACGAAAAGCGATGCTCGCCGGGACCTTCCTGTTCTTCATCGGGATGATGGGCACGGCGCAAATGACGCAGTTGTGGCACCTGTATCTCTGGTACGGCGTATTCCTGGGAGCTGCACAGGCTCTTTTCCTTATTCCCGCCATGCCGGCCGTCGCCCAGTGGTTCCGGCGTCACCTCGGACTTGGTTCCGGCCTCGTGATGATTTCCTGGGGACTCGGTCCCGCGATCATGGTCCAGGCGATGGCCTTCCTTATCGAATCAACTGACTGGAAGGGTACGTTTCAGATCACGGGCGTAATCGGCACGATCATCATGCTCGGCCTCATTGTCCTGTTCAGAAACTCTCCGGCAGACAAGGGTTCAAAACCGTACGGATGGATCGAGGGCGATGTCCCTCAGGTCACGTCCGGTCGCGTATTCGTCGGTAAGGCCAAAGAATTTCAGCGCCACATCCGTCATACCAACGCCTTCTGGAATCTGATCAACATCCACTTCCTGGGATGTGTGGGTCACGCAGTGATTCTCGTGATGGTGGTGCCCTACGCTACGTCGCAGGGCCTGTCGGCCACCACGGCCGCAGGTGTGCTCAGCACCCTGTCCGCCGTAAGCCTGTTCACAAGATTTGCCACGCCCGTGCTGGGAGACCGGATGGGTAGCAAAGGCGTGATGTTCGTGTCTTACCTATTGCAGGGTTTGACCGTCCTGTTGTTGCTCGGCGCTGACAGCGTCCTGGCGTTCTACGTATTCGCGTTTGCGTTTGGCATCGGCTATGGCGGTGAGGGCTCGGTATTCGCGGTCATTAACCGCCAGTACTACGGACAGGCACCGCAGAACTCTACATTTGGCTGGCAGCTCGCCGGTGCAGGTCTTGGCATGGCACTTGGGGCGGCGTTCGCCGGATTGTCCTACGACCTGACTGGCTCCTACAACACCGCCATTGTTCTATCCGCAGTGTTCAGCCTGCTGGGTGCAGTGTCCATCGTTCTGCTTGAGCCCACGAGACGCATCCTTATCCCGGACTGGGATAAGGCAATGTCGGACGCTTCGGAGGAGAGTCCCGGCGCCGCCGAGGGATCACCGGTCACGGCCGGAGACTAGATCCGCGCTCATCCTCTAGACGCGATTTTCCGTTCAATATCGGCGACTATCGGGAAGCAGGTCGCGTGCATGCCCAGAACCGAGATACCCAGGTTTTCGGCAAGGTAACCGGCCGGGTACAGCCCGGGGATGTCTATCGACTCGAAACTGTGGTCATGCACCTTGAGTTGCGGGACCTGCAGCCGGTAGTCGTCACGGCCTTCGAAAAGGCTTAGCTCGCCCCAGGGCTTTAGCAATTCGTAATCGGGCTGTGCGCCGATCTCGATGATGACGTGATCGACTTCCACCACGTCCTCGCCTGAGTCACCTTGTAGCACCACCCGCCCGCCATCTTCAAACGATTTCACCGTGGTCTCGTATCGTGCGTCGATGGAGCGTGACTCGCCATCGAGGATCGACTGAAGACGAATGTAGTACGGCAAGTGCTGGCTGTTACCTATCAAGCGCAAATGCCGCTCATCAGGCTGACGCATGACATAAGTGACATCCCGACCGGCGTCGTGCAACTCGGTTGCCGCCCAGTCCGCAGACCTTCCTCCTCCGACCACCATCACGCGCTGGCCGGGGTAGTCATCCCAATGGTCGTAGTGGCGTGAGATATAAGGCTGATCGAACTCGCCCGGGACATCCAGTCGACGTTTTATAGTCCTCGGTCCAACCGCGTAAATGACGAAATTCGCCGACAATTCTTTCGTCACACCATCGGACACTCTGGTCGCAATGAGATGGAACAACGGGCCGTCTTCTGATCCACCCGGAGTGATGGAAGACACCGTCCAACCCTCATTCATACGCGACGCTAGGCCGAGTTTCTCGGGAACGGCGTGGTAGTAAGCAACGAGGTCTTGTTTGATGATCAGATCGTTCGGATCCTGATCCTTGCCTTGATCAGCGTAGAACTGCGCCAGGGGGTAGGCCGAAAGCTCCATCCAGTGCGCGGGGGATAGCGTCAGCTGGTTGCGAGGCACACCGTTCCACAACCCACCGGGGGGTACGTCGGTAAACAACGCCCAGTCCATCTCCTGACGACGTTCCCAGCGCATCGGGTAGTTCTCAAGACCCTTGTAATCGCGCTGTGGATGGTGGAGCAACCGGAATGTGTCGTAAGGACTTACAGGAATCTCTGAGACCCCCCTCATGTCCATGCTCATCAGGTCGTCCCGTGCGGCCTCAACAAACGGAGCGAGGGATGGATGTCCTAGTGGCTCGGGCACGGCACCTTCAAGACGGGGGCGCCATCCGGCCAGTAGTGATGCAGCACCAAGGCCGGCCACTCCACCGCCTACGACGATTACATCATGGTGTTCTCGAGAGCTTGTCGTGGCACGACTCCGGTCGAATAGATGTGGACATAACGCTAGACGCAGGAACGGCCCGGTGAACGATTTTGACGTCATATGCCGGGCCGATGCGATGGAGGGTCGCTCGAATCCGAGCAGCCCCACCGACGTAAGAGTACCCTAGCCCGGCCTGCTCCCCAAATTAGGTTCCAGGAGTCGGTACTGGCGTTCCGGGCGCTCCCTTACAAGAAACCGCATGGAGGCGATAAGACATGGCGAAATCACCGATCGTGACCAGCGTTGAGATCATTCAGATCGAGTACGAGATTCCAGATCTCGCAATCGAACCGATCATCGGCATTCCCATTTACCAGAAGGGCTCTTCTATTACGCCTAAATCCCATGTGCTTCGTATCAACACTGACGCTGGTATATCGGGCGAGTATTACGGCGGAAACGCGGTCGAGTACGCGGCCATTCCCGGTCTCGCCAGCCGACTCATTGGGAAGAACGCTTTAGACCGAGAGCTGTTCTACAACGACGCTAAACAGGCTCTTCGTCAGCAGGCCGGCATGGGCCGATCGCAGATCGACATCGCCCTGTGGGACATTGCCGGAAAGCTGTTCGACGCGCCAGTCCACCAGTTGCTCGGCACCTACAGGAAAGAACTTCCCTGCTACGCCAGCACATACATCGCCGACTTCGATCCCGATGGTTTGTCCAGCGCTGAGGCGATGGCAGACTTCGCAGAGCAGTGTTTTGAGCTTGGCTACCCGGGCTTCAAGATCCACCCGTGGATGGGCCAGCCGCTCGACAAGCAAATAGAAATGGTCGCGGCCGTTGGGAAGCGCATGGCCGGCAAGATGGACCTGATGCTTGACCCCGTCTGTACCTACGAAACCTTCGGCGATGCTGTGAAGGTGGGCAAGGTCTGTGACGAATGGGGCTACTACTGGTACGAAGACCCGTTCCGGGACAGCGGTGTTTCTGCATTCGCACACAAAAAACTGCGCGAGATCATCAGCACCCCTATCCTCCAGACGGAGCACATCCGAGGACTGGAGCAGCATGTGGACTTCGTTCTTGCGGACGGTACCGACTTTGTACGAGGCGACCCGGACTACGACGGCGGCATCACCGGGTTGATGAAGCTTGCACATGCGGTTGAAGGACTTGGACTGGACCTTGAGGTCCATGTTGCTGGTCCGGACCGCCGTCAGACCATGGGTGCGATGCGCAACTCGAACTTCTACGAGATGGGTCTCGTCCACCCGAAACACCCGAGCATGAGGCCACCGGTCTACGCAGACGGCTACGTCGATGATCTATACGCCATCGACAAGAACGGAATGGTCTCCGTCCCGGACGGGCCAGGTCTTGGAGTCCCGCTGGACTGGGACTACATAGACGCACACACCACAGATCACGCGGTGTACGACTAATCATCGACTAATGACCGGGCCGGGTGGGAGGGTTCATCTGAGATCCACCCGCCCGGTTCGCGCCGTTGATCTCCGCCGGGCCGTGGTGAGGCACTACGCGCTACCACCTACACGGTACCGGTGGTTCGTTCGCGCTCCCAATCGGGGATTCAATCGTAAGTGCTCTCGCAAAATGCCCCATAAACGCTCGCGCTTTTCCTTGGTGTTGCAAGCCCCCTTTGGCGCATATTTAAGGACAGTAAATATCTTTCCTGGGGGGACCAGAGTCGACGGCGCTGGGGGGCGCTCCGACCCGGTCGGGCATGTCCACGGTTTCAACCGAGAGGCATGACGCGTGAGGGCTTGATTTGCCCTCACGCGTTCCCGACCAAGGCCAGGATGAGCAATAACGGGGGCAACGCCTGTGGGCGAAACTTTGGTGCTGGGCAGCGCTTTTTTGTGGGCGTTTGCGACGGTGCTGGCAAAACCGATGATCGGACAAATACGTCCGGGGACCATCGTCGCCATGCACGCGTGGGTCGCAGTGCTGGTCGGGATAGTGCTTCTTGTAGCGCTGGGTCGACTCAGTGAACTTGCGGCAATCAGTCCGGCGCAGGTCCTCCTGCTCGGCCTATCCGGCACTTTTGTTGTTGTTGGCGATATCTTCCTAGTTCGTAGCTTCACCCACCTGGACCCGGGTAAGGCGTTCACCGTCGCCAGTGGTCTCTTCGTGCTCTTCACCCTGCTCGCCAGCTGGCTGTTCATCGGCGACCCTGTGACACAGGTAACCGTTGCAGGTGCAGGGGCGATCATGTTCGGCGTCTACATGACACGCGGCGGTGCGCACGATTCACCCACCACGGCAGTTCCGGGTTCAACGATGACCGCAACTCCAACCGTCCTGCTGGCCGGATTGATGTGGGCCGCCGGACTAATCGGGTTCGATATTGCGATCGACCATGTG
>Ga0257122_1002901_pt1 | contig 10408 bp, 8 predicted proteins | sample SI106_120metaG_FD_190146 | JGI IMG/M metagenome (GOLD analysis project Ga0257122, IMG submission 190146) | Marine microbial communities from Saanich Inlet, British Columbia, Canada - SI106_120 | ecosystem: Environmental > Aquatic > Marine > Inlet | place: Canada: British Columbia | collected... | reverse complement strand
GGCGCTACTACCGAGGAGACGTGCGAATTCTTCGAGCGAGGACTGCTCTACCCGGACGTCGATTACGATCAGCCGCCGCTTTATCTGAACACGCCCTGTGATCCGATGGACGCGCAGGGCTACGTGCATCTGCCCCAATCGCCGGGCCTGGGTTACGACTTCAACTGGGACTACATCAACGACAACCTGATCAACAGGCCGGGAACCGGGGCTGACGGTCGACAGGTCCTCCCGTAGGAGATTCCATGAAGATCATCGACACGCATCACCACCTGTGGGATCTGGACAACAACAGCTATCCGTGGCTTCAGACGCCGATCGACCATTTCGCCGGTGATTACTCGAAAATTCGACGTACCTACCTGATTGGTGACCTGATAGCGGACGCTTCCGAGGGACCGTACGAACTTGTGAAGTCGGTGCATGTTCAGGCGGAGTGGGACCATGAAGCCGATCCCGTAGGCGAGACGGCATGGTTGCAAGGAGTGGCGAATTCTGCGGAGGCCAACGGCCTTGTCTCTGCGATAGTCGGCAATGCTGACTTCTTTTCGCCTGAGGTTGAGGCCGTGCTTGAGCGACATGCTGCGCACCCCAACTTCCGTGGCATCCGGCAGATGCTCAACCACTCGCAGGACAACGCCGGGTTGAACTTCATAGACCGTGGCGATGCGATGGATGATCCGACGTGGCGTGAAGGCTATCGACTGCTGGCGAAGTTTGACGCGTCTTTTGACCTGCAGGTGTGGCCGTGGCAACTGGAGATGTCGGCTCGGCTTGCCAATGACATCCCCGAGGTCCCGATCATCCTCAACCACACGGGGATGCCGTTCGCCAACAATGCGGCGAGTCGCAGGCAGTGGGGTGCCGGGATGCGTGCGATGGCTACAGCTGGCAACGTTTCGGTGAAGATTTCGGCTCTCGGGATGGCGACGCCCGGATGGACCGCTGATGACATCCGACCCTACGTTGAAGACACGATCGATATCTTCGGCGTAGACCGGTGCATGTTCGCCTCGAACTTCCCGGTGGACAGCCTGACGAGCGACTACACGTCAATCTGGGCGGCGTACGATGAGATCACGTCCGGGATGTCGGATGCAGACAGGAAGAAGCTCTTCCACGACAACGCGGTTCGGTATTACCGGTTGTAGTTGGATGTGACAGCACCGTCTCCCGTTGGGAGAGGTTTGGTATGCGGGGGACAGTGCGGTTCCCATTTGGATCAGCCTCCTGCTAATTTCATGTACGTCGGCTGCCGTTGCCGCTGATGACCGGCCGGGTGGAGGGAGAGTCGGGAGATCCTTCACCTCGGGCGCAGGACGACAGTAACTAGTGTGGAGGTCGTTTCGGTGGTTGAAGAGCGACGTGCGTGGGCGGATACGAATCCGCCCCTACATTTTTCGCACAAGTCCACCCTGAGGCTCTCGACGGGTCGACGGGTTGGCGATCACATCATCAAGCCATGGCATCTCCGCCCACTCAGGCGTATCTTTGCCTCCGCGTACGAATCCCTGTAGACACCATAATCACGCACTCATGTGCAGGAGGCCTTATGGCGGGCGAAGAGAATCTCAAGGAACGCATCCGGCGGGGCGAAACCACGATCGGCGTGCAGGTCCCGTACAACGCCACGAAGTCCCAGATCGAAGACATCTACGGTAAGGACGACCGGTACAACTACATCTCGGTCGACAGCCAGCACAATCCGCTGAACGAGACCGACCTGGTTGCCGTCAGCCTTGCCGCGCAAGACTTGAGCATCCCCGTTCACTTCCGCATCAAGCACACAAACTACACGTGGCAGATCGGCAATTGGCTGGACCTCGGACCGAGCATCATCGAGGTGCCGCAGACAGAGACCGAAGCTACCGCGCAGGAAGCTGTCGACTACTTCTACTACCGACAGTTCGGTAAGCGCAGTGCCGGTGGAGCGCCACGTGTTGGGCTTGCCGAGAACAACGGTCGTTTGGAGTACGCCGAGTTCTGGAACAATTACGGCGTCCTGATGTTGCAGGTGGAGTCGATCCAGGCGATCTGCAATATTCCACGACTTATCCGTCCGGGAGTTGACCTCATTTCATGGGGTCCGGCCGACCTTACATTCGACCGTGAGGCGAACCCGAACCACCCGCTGTCGGTATCGGATGATGCCTGTGTTGAGTACGCGGTCAATGTGCTGAAGGGCACCGACACGAAGTTGATGATCCGCAACTACGACTGGAACTTGCGGGACAAGTACATCGGGATGGGCGCAACGGTCCTTCTCGAAAGCCCGAAGCCTTAGCCGCGAGATTCAGAGCATGAACTCCTGGTCCGATCGCAACGCTGCACTCGATCGCGAGCGGTCGGGCCGGGAGATGGCTTCTCTCTGGGGCGCTGACCCCGGTTCCGTCCAGCTGGTGAACGATGGGATCAACATCGTCTACCGGTTCGAGTCGAACGGACGGGCCGGGTTCATGAAAGTTTGCAACGCAGCGAACCGGTCCATGCTTGAGCATCGTGCGGCGGCGGAGTACCTGCAACACCTGTCCTCTAACGGCGCTGACGTTTGCGCTCCCATGTTGTCGAGCGCCGGACGACTTATCGAGGAGTACAGGCAGGGCGGTGACACGTTCATCTGCTGGGTGACGGAAGAAGCTCCGGGCGAGGAGATCTCGCTTGAGGCACCGTCTGTGGATGAGTTCCGTGCGTGGGGTGTGGCGCTGGGCAAGATGCATCGTGCGGCAGAGTCGTACCGGCCTGCTCACGAGCTTAGCTACTTGACGTGGCGGGATCTGTGGCGACAAACCGATGAGGGGCTTGGTCCTGAGGATTCGGAGCCCGTTCGCGAGGAGTACGAGGCGCTCGATCCGTGGTTGCGCGGTTTACCGGAGAACCCGAGCTCGTACGGATTAACCCACACAGACATCCGGACGGCGAACGCCATGTGGGACGGGGAGCGTGTGCGGATCATCGATTTCGATGAGCCGGTGTATCACTGGTATGCGTCGGATGTGATGAGGCCGTTCCTGGAGTTCTCCAATCTGCCGGTGACAGAGTTTGATCCCCTGTTTGACGCGTTCGTAACCGGATACCGGGAGGTTCGAACACTGCCCGACAGATGGTTAGACGAGTTGCCGCGTTTCGCCCGAATGAAGAACCTGGGTTTTTACTGGTGGGACGCGATCAATAGTTCGGCGGAAAGGCCGGATTACGATGAATGGATCGCCGGTATTCGGGCGCGGTGTGGCGCACCGCTGCTTCGGTTGAGCTAAGGCAAAGCGTTGATTGAGTGACGGTACTTCTCCCTCACCCCAGCCCTCTCCCGCTGGGAGAGGAAGATTCCTTTCACAGCGGCTACGCGATCACTTTGAAATCATAGGACGTGGTGTTCGTCTCGCCGCGTTCGAATCGGTTCATTCGCAACGGTGTTATGTCCACCGTTTTGGCGGAGCCCTCCAGCATCAACTCGGCCATCACCGTGCCAACGGCGGGCGCGAGCTTGAAACCGTGGCCGCTAAACCCGGTGCAGATGTAGAGACCCTCGATGCCGTCCACTTTGTCGATTACTGGATGGAGGTCTGGTGTACTGGTGTAAAGCCCGGCGTATCCCGTGAAGAATTCGGCGCCTGCGATACCGGGTAGGCGCTTCGAGAGTCGCAGCCACACGTCTTCCAGGTAGTCCATTGATGGCCGCTGGCTGTAATTGTTGGGATCGGCGTTCTCCTCCCGGTTGCCGTTGCCGACCAGGGTTAGATCCGCACCCTCCGGTCTGAAGTAGGTCATGTTGCCCATGTCGGCGCCACCGGGGTGGAAGGGCAGTTCCTCCAGGTTGCGCTTGAGCAGGAACACCTCGTGCCGGGTGGCTTCAAGCGGGAGGTCGATGCCGATGCCGTTCAAGAAGGTTTTGGACCAGGGACCCGTCGCCACGACCGCGGTATTTGTGGCGTAGCGTTCGCCGTCAGTAATTACGGCCACGACGCGGCCGTTGTCGATCTCTACAGACGTCGCCGGCGTCTCAAGCAGGACCGTAGCGCCCAACTCGCGGGCACGGGTCGCATAGGCCAGTCCCACGCCCGACGGATCAGCGTGTCCGGAGCGCGGCTCCCACGCGAACGCCTCGTCGTCGTACTGCTGAAAGGCCGGAGCCAGCTCCCGGGCGTCTTCCCTGGACACTATCTGCGTGTCGATCCCAACGTCCTGCTGCAGGCCGATGTTGTGCTTGAGACCGTCCAGCGCATTGCCCGGCACGAACACCATGTAACCGGTCCGGACGAAACCGACATCATCGCCGCCAATGACCTCATCAAAGTTTTCGTAGGTCTTGAGCGATTCCCATGCAAGCGCGGCGTTGACCGTTGTCGAGTAGTGCATCCGGATAGCGCCGGACGAGCGGCCAGTGGAACCGGCGCCGAGGGTTGTTCGTTCCAGTAGCACCGGGTTCTGGACGCCGCGTGACACGAGGTTGTACAGGATTGAGGTGCCCATGACGCCGCCGCCAATAACGACAGCGTCCGCTGTGACGGTCAAAGCTTTCGATGCTCCGGATTGATAACGCGTAGTTATGTCGGCGCAACGTACCACCGCTATGCAGGGGCGTCGATATCTATTCGGAAGCGAGCAACTCTTGTAACCGGACTTCGGTGCCGGGGTGAAACGTTGCGATAGCGAACCAGAACTCAGCTCCGTGGACGATGGCGTCGAGTTGCGTTCCTACGAGATCGCCTTCCATTGCAAGCCCAAACTTGTTCCACGTTGAGCCCGTTTCGGCGTCGGTAATCGTTCCTGCGTCGTCGGCCGAAAAGGTTAGTAGCTGCCCGTCGGCATTCCGCGAGAACACGGTGGTGGATCCGGGTGTCTGATAGTTGTGACCGCGGGTGCTAGTCCGGAACGCAGACTCCGTCCCGTCGTCGTAGAAAATCACGATCTCCTGCTGGCCTACGGTGTCGTTCACAATAGGCTGTACCGCAAGCGATCTGAATGGGTACGACACCGACTCGCCGTCAAGGTTGAGCGCGACAACCCGGTCGATCGGCTGTAATCGTCCGTCAAAAGCGCCCGTGAAGAAGATCGGCAATGATCCGGCGACGTCGTACCCGGAGTACGGCGGGTCGTCGTAGGTGCGGTTGAAGGTTATTTCAGCGCCGGAAATCGGGTGAAGTGTTCCCGGCTCGGGTCTCAAAAGGACCTTGCCGTCAGGGAACTGGTCTGCGAACTCCTGCCAACCGACGATGGCTGACGGCAGGAAGGTCAGCTTGGTCCCAGCGAACTCGCCAACGAGGCCTTCGCCCGTGATCTGTTGCCACCAGGTTTCGGTCAGTCGGTCGTACATCACCAGATCGGCATTTGCGATCCATCCGGTGGTGCCGAACTCCAGCAATTCGCCTTCGTGTTTTCCGGAGAAAACGATAGAGTTGTTGCACAGGGGGCAGAACGTGACAGTGACTGGCTCGCCGCCAACTGTATCGTTCACGATTTCATGCCACATCAGAATGGACAGCGGGAAGGCCCTTGCATCGCCATTGATGCTGACCTGAATTACCGGTTCTTCCGGACGCATGTAGTCGGGGGCGTTACTGGCCGACGCGTATTCAGGCGTATCGATCGACGGGATGCCATCCTTGCCCAGCTCGGACGGTTTCGTGAACAGTCCGACCTTTAGTCCCGGCGTCACCTTCGTGATGTCAAAATTCCAACCGTCATCGACACGCCCATTAAGAAAGCCATCGCGGATCTGTTCCGCCAGGGTTCCGGTAGGTGTCGGTTTTAGCTGGATCCTTGGGCCGCCCTCGGGAACGGTCGTCGGAGTCGGTTGCACGGTTGCTGTAGGAACCGGCGTCGGGACTGGGATCGACGTTCCTGGAGCGTCGTCGGCTACCCCGTCAGTGCCGGAACTGCACGCGATGCTAACGAGCGCGACGGTCGCCGCTGCTGCATAGCGCCAGGTTCGTTTTGGGATCGACTGCGAGATCATGGCGAGAAGATTGGTGGCTGAGGGATCATCCCGGCGAGGTGATCTCGACAAGGTCTGCAGTGAGCTCTTCCGTCGTGCCCCTGACTTCGGTGTCGGGTTTGAACGCAGCCCACGCGAACCAGAAATGCGCCGCATGTGTGATGGGTTCTAGCCGAGTTCCGATGAGCTCACCCGAGGTAGCGTTTCCGAACTTGTCCCAGGTCGAACCGGTCTCGTTGTCCGTGATCACGTCACTTGCCAAATCAAACGTAAGCACCTGTTCGTTGACGGTCCGGTTGAACAGCGTTGTCGAGCCAGATTTGGAGAAGTTTCCACTCCGAGAGGTGAACGCCGAGTCGGTGCCGTTGTCGAAAAATACGGTGATCGGCACGCCTGAGATCACATCGTTTATGACCGGTTGTTCTGACAGGAACGAGTACGGGTATGCGATATCCAGATCGTCCAGCGTCACGCTCGCGATGCGCTCTACCGGGGCCAACCGACCGTCAAAAGGTCCGTCGTAGAGGAATGGTGAGCTGTTGATGTCGTCGTATCCCGGGTACGGCGGGCGTGAGTAGTCACGTGCCAGTGCTCTGCCGGTTACCGAGTGTCGCTCGGTGTCCGTGGGCCGAAGCAGTATCTGCCCGTCCGGAAACGAGGTCACAAAATCAGACCATCCGGTGATTGAGACCGGTAGAAATTTGAGCTGTACGGCCGCATAAGTGCCGATCAACCCTGTGCCCGTGATCTGCTGCCAGAGAGACTCAGATTGGCGGTCGTACATGATCAGGTCGCTGTTCTGGAGGAAGCCAGACACGCCGAACTCCAGCACTGTGGTGTCAGGGCGGGTGCGCTCGAACACAAGGGAGGTGTTGCAGAGAGGGCAAAAGGTAACGGTAACCGGTTCACCGCCAACGACATCGTTCACGATCTCGTGGAAGGTCATGATCGACAGCGGGTAGCCGCGTACATCGCCGTTAACGTCCAGGACAATGACCGGTTCCTGGTCGCGCATGTAGTCCGGCGGATCGGAGACAGGGGCGAAGCGTGGAGCATCAAGGGACGCAATGCCATCTCGGGGCACCCCACCGGAACTCAAGTTTCTGACATCCAGATCTGCGGCGAAGCGGGTGAAATCGGTCTCCCAACCCTGGCCTGTCAGTGCGGCGCTGACGGCGCGTTCGTCGGGGCCGATTGCGACCTTCAGACCGTCCTCTTCGAGGTCCCTGCCGGGCACGGATGTTGAATCCGGAGCGATCGGAGTGGCCGGGGACTCTGTTGGAGCGATTGTAGGGACGACTTGGTCACCTGAAGGGCCATCATCGGACCCTCCACTACAGGCGACCGTCAGTACGGCGACGGCGACGGTCAGCCCGAATATCGCCTGTAGTGGCGAAAGTCGGCGGCGTTGTCGTTTCAAGTTGTAGCTCAGCAAGTTATTTTCCGCATGTCTGACGGTTCAGTTCAAAGTCTCATGTTGGGTTACGTATTGAGTTGGATGCGGACTACGCCAGATGAGCGCGCAAAATGAATCTGCCCGTGTACTTTTGAACTACAAAGCGTAAGCACACCGAGCCTCTGGAGGAAAGATGGCGAAGACAACTGCCGTCCACGCAGGTCACGTTATTGGATTCGACGGAACTCAGCATCGTCACATCGAAGACGGTGTGGTGTCTTACGAGGGCGACACGATTACCTGGGTTGGACCGTATTCCGAGTGGACCACCCCGCAGGATTGCGAGGTGATCGAGGCACCGGGTCGGTTGCTCACGCCGGGATTGATCAACCTCCATGCTCATATCGGCGGCTCACCGCTCGATAAGTCGTTCATCGAGGATGTTGGGCGTCGACAATTCGGCATGTCGGGCTTGTTCGAGATGCTTCCTGCCCGGTCAGGTGCGCAGGACGATGATGGCACACGTGCCTGTCTGGACTTTTCATCGGCAGAGCTCGTGATGAGTGGCACAACGACGGTGTTCTCCATGGACCCTATGCCGGAGTACAACATGGAGCGCGCCGCCGAAATAGGCCTCCGGATGTACGTCGCTCCGACGTTCCGGTCTGGCCGTTGGTACACGGACGATGGTCGGCGGGTGAAGTACGACTGGGATGAGCAGGCCGGGCTGGACGGGTTAGCGCGCGCTATCGAGTTCATTGAGAAATACGACGGCGCGCACGATGGGCTGATTCGCGGCATGCTCTGTCCGATGCAGGTCGACACCTGCACGGAGGACCTGTTTCGGCGGGCGTCCGACGCGGCGCGAGACCTGGACGTTCCCATTCAGACCCATGCGTCACAGTCTGTGGTCGAGTTCCGCGAGATGGAACAACGGCATGGTCGAACGCCGATCGAGTGGTTGCTGGATATCGGCTTCCTTGGCCCCAGAGGCCCGAAAGCCATTGTCGGCCACGGGATCTTCCCGAACTCGCACTCATGGATCAACCAGCTTGGTAACGACATAGAGATCCTTGGAGATGCGGGCGCGACCGTTGCGCACGCTCCATGGGTGTTCGCTCGACGTGGGATCGCATTAGAGAGCTTTGCGGATTACCTGGATGCCGGGGTCAACATGGCTATCGGTACTGACACAGCGCCGCAGACGATGCTGGAGGCGATGCGATGGGCGGCAGTGCTTGGGAAGGTGACCGGGCGTGATGCGCAACGATCTACCGCTGCACAGGTGTTTACGGCCGCAACCATTGGCGGAGCCACGGCACTTGGGCGGGACGATCTGGGTCGTCTAGCTGCCGGGGCGAAGGCGGACATCCTTTCGTGGGACATCGGCGGAACCTGGATGTCACCGTTCCGTGACCCGCTTAAGAACCTTGTGTACTCGGCACGTGAGGAAGACCTTAAAACCGTGGTCATAAACGGCCGTACGGTGATGGAAGAACGGTCGATACCCGGGGTCGATATGGGTGAACTAGGTGCAGCGCTTCAGGCGTCTGGAGAGCGTCTGTGGGAACGGATACCGCAGTCGGACTGGGGTGAACGTGAGGTGGACGAGTTGTCGCCACCTTCGCTGGCGCGCTGGGGCGACTAGTCGCGAAATGTCGGCTCGCCAAGCGTTTCTACTTACTCTGGCTTACTTCCAGCTCGAAGGCGAGCAGTTGCCGCTTGGTGTCGATGCCGCCGCCATAGCCTGTCAGCGCGCCACCGACACCGATGACCCGATGGCAGGGCAGGATGATGGAGATGGGATTGCGACCATTCGCCGCGCCAATGGCACGGACGGCGTTTGGCCTGCCGATTCGCGCCGCCTGTCGACCGTAGGTTGTGGTCTCCCCGTACGGAATGGAATTCAGTGCCAACCACGCCGCCTTCTGGAACTCCGTGCCACGAAGGTCCAACGGGATGTCGAATTCGGTGCGTCGTCCGTCGAGATACTCCTGAAGTTGGAGTCGTGCGGTGACGAGAACCGGATGATCCGGACATGCGGTCATTTCTTCCGGGAGCGCAAGACGCCCTGCACTTTCGCCCGGCCACGCCAGCGCACGAAGTCCTAGATCGGTCGCGACCAGCATCAGCTCGCCGAACTGGCTATCCAGGGTCGTTACGTAGTGACGGTCGGTGGTCACAGCACGGTCCTCTGTTTTGGGATCAGACGTAGCACACGCAACCAGCGGTTCAATCGTTTTGATAATCGGATGTCCGAGCTGCGTTGCGTCACAAGGTAACCACCTGCCAGCGCGATCGGAAGGCCAATTAGTTCGGCCGGAGTTATGTGTTCGCCACGAAGAGCGACGCCCAGTACGACTGCGAGAACGGGTATGAAGTAGGTGTGTATCGAGCCGCGCACAGGGCCCACTCGGCCCGTTAGCGTCGCAGCCAGCGATCTGGCGACTCCGGTTGCGATCACACCAAGAACGATGATGGCGATCAGGGTGGAAGCGCTGATTTCGGAATCTGACAATCCGGCCAGTCCCATCGGGAGTAGTCCGACCGACCCGATCAAAAGTGCCCAGAAGATCACAGTGGTCGCACCGTACTTGCGTTGCAGCGGACCGATGACGTGTTGCGTGATGCCGTAACCGAGTACTGCCAACCCCAGCCAACCGATGCCGACCGGATTTGCCTGCACTCCGACAAGATTCGGGGCGGCCATCAGGGTCACACCGGCGAATCCGATAGCGAGGCCGGTTAACTGGATACCGGCCGGGAGCGAGCGCTTCAGCAGAATCCAAATGACAAGGCTCGCCAGCGGCGTGGCGCTGACGGCCATACCGGCGACAGCGGAGTCGACCGTTTCTATCGCCATTGCGAAGAGGAGTGCGGGTCCGGCGTTACCCGCTATGGCGACAACGAGTAGCTTGGGCCAGTCTTCACGATCGATCCGCTTACGTGCCGACGGAAATGCGGCAAGTCCGGCCGCGCCGAGGGCGACTCGCAGCAGGGCCACGGTCTCGGCCGAGAAGCCTTCAAGGGCGACCGCTGTCCACAGGAATGCAGAGCCCCAGATGAGGGAGACGCCCGCC
>Ga0257122_1002898_pt1 | contig 10411 bp, 9 predicted proteins | sample SI106_120metaG_FD_190146 | JGI IMG/M metagenome (GOLD analysis project Ga0257122, IMG submission 190146) | Marine microbial communities from Saanich Inlet, British Columbia, Canada - SI106_120 | ecosystem: Environmental > Aquatic > Marine > Inlet | place: Canada: British Columbia | collected... | reverse complement strand
TCTAACCAACTTAATTGAAGTAATGAAAGAAAAAGGTTTTGATATCTCTGAAAATATCTGTAAACCGATTACTCCCGAACTTATAAACTGGGCGGACAAAATAATATCAATGGCGGAAGTTGAGGAAAGTCCAGATTACTTACCCAACAGTCAAAAAGTAACTTTCTGGAAAGTTGAAAATCCTGATAATTTCACCAAAGAACTTGCGAGAGAATTAGTTGAGAAAATAGAAAAATTAATATCTACCTATATTTTGATATAATAAACATATGACATCAATATTATTTTTTATCATTGGAATTGCTCTTGGATTTTATATCAAAAGCAAAACCACCAAAACATTCACACCAAAGCAAGCGGAAGAAATGAGTGAGATGCGCGCCGAAGCGCATGAAGCATTGAGTGAACGAACAGAAAGCCGAAAACAAAAGATTTTAAACCTAATGAATACTGAAGCTGTCCACGATAAAGAATTGAAAGCTTGCAATGTAGCCGACATCAAAAAAGGTATAACCTGTAACGATATTGAAAAACTTCTTGATGTTTCTGACCAAACAGCGTCTAAATATCTAAATGAGTTAGAAAAAGAGCAGAAAATTGAACAAATTGGAACTTCTGGCAAAGGAGTATATTACATCCTAAAATAGCCCTATTCCCCTAAAATTGAGGTAGATTTGACCTAAATACTATACATTCCCATAAAACCTTGCACAGTTCTATATGAAACAGAGCTTTAAATAGGTGGTGTTGCACTTACTTGTTGAACCTATCCTAAGAACTCTTGACAAATGTGGTGTATATGCTACTATATTAACATAGTTCTTTGAGTTGAGAGATTTTCATATAAATTAAATCTTAATTAAGAAAAGGAGAAATACAATGAGGGAATTAGAAAGACCTTTAGAAATGCCCGTCTCTGAATTTCAGAAATGTGAGTTTCCTAAATTGAAAAATAATCTCGTATTATGCGAAGCGCTTGACAGCAACCAAAAGTTTTTGACTAAGGTGTCTAGATCTGAAAGAGGCTTTATCGTCAAAGACATCCTTGGAGACAGGGCGTGTGAGATAACTTGCACGACTTTTATACCAAAGACGGTCTTCGATACTTGGCAAGAGATTAAAGAGTACTTTGAAAAGATGATTGAAAAAAATCCTCAATCTGCTTGGTCTGATATATATCAGAAATATATCGCCGAAGCAATTACACATATTTAAAATGTAAAATATTTGAACATATGTGGAAAAGACCCAATGGGTCTTTTTTTGTTTTTATACTAAAGTATAAAAACAAGTTATAATATAAACATGCTCGAAGAAAACAAAACTAAAGATGTCTCTAAACAAGAAGTTAATACACAAACGGAAAATCAAATCGTCGAAACTGCCTCGCCAGAGATTGAAAACAAAATAGACACACCAACTGAAGTTATTTCTGAAAATGAAGAAAAAGTTGAAACTGAACCCGAAATTGAACCACAAATTCAACAACCTGCTCAAGAAATCACACCTCCACCAGTTGAAACGCCAAAAAAGGAAATAAAAACAACTCCACTACCTCAAACTAAAATCATAGAAAAAATTGTCTACAAAACTGATCCAAATATAATCCAAAAATTGTTAAATAAAGCACGAGCTAAAATCCAAGAACGAAAAAGCAAGAAATTAGACAAAATAATGACACTTTTTAACACAAATCCTCAAATCACAAACAAAGACATTCAAAAACTACTCCGAACATCAAGAGTTTCAGCTTTTCGTTATCTAAACACTTTGGAACAAGAAAATCGTATAAAACAAGTCGGAAACACTGGAAAATCAGTTTTTTACACTAAAATATAGCAAAACCACACTTTCTAATCTAAACGCTCCAAATACACCATTTGGAGCGTTTAAGCAATGCTCTGAACGACGCAAAGCGAAGCTTTGCGTCCGTTTTCACACAATTTGGGAGCTTTTTACACGCGTATGGGAGGGAGGGACAAGTGTATATAGAAAGCGTCGTCGTCCGAGGGCATTACCGCTAGGGCGTTAATGATAAAGATGAGTGCCGTCGTTTTACAAGCTACAGAGTCTAGCGATACCACATAATCTGTATTGAAAACGAGGTGAGGGGTTGGCGAGTGGCGGACTCCGTAGGCACGATAAAGCGAACTGCGAAGGTTAAGTTAAAAGGAAATCTGAACGATATTGAATATTATACATCACAACTGCGAGGAGGAGTCACGAAGCTGGGGAGAGGATTCCTTCCTCTCACCATAAAGAGGTGTGCGGTTTGCGAAGCAAACATCGCACACACCAAGTATCAAGGCACGAGTAGCCTTAGCGGTAATGCCCGAGGCGAATGCCTAGGGTACGTTGAAAAAACCTGTAATTACCACTATACTGAATATACTCATTAAGACGACTTCTTTTATTTTCGTTGTCGTGAGCACCAACTCTGTGAGGTACGAACAGAGAACCAAAACAAAAAAATCTTTTCCTTTTTTAAAAAAACAAAAACGGGGGCAGAAAACGACGAAATAAGTAAAGAAATTTTTTTGTTTTGGTTACGGCGGAGCGAAGTGAAGGCGTTGGGGCGATTGGGGTTACTACGGACGTGGGGCGTAGTATTGAGATTGAAGATACCACGCGCGCGGCGCGTTAATAGGACTTTGACTCGAAATAGGTTCGAGCAAAGGCAGTTACAAGCGGACACAATTAAAAAACAGCACTCAAAAGTGCTGTTTTTTAATTGTGTGCCAATAAATTGTGCCGAGGGCGGGGATCGAACCCGCATCCCTTTCGAGACACGATTTTAAGTCGTGCGCGTATACCAGTTCCGCCACCCCGGCATGGGTGTATGTTTGTGTTATTTTAACACCTTGAGGCCTGGGCGAGAATCGAACTCGCGTATAGAGGTTTTGCAAACCGCTGCCTTACCACTTGGCGACCAGGCCATTATTATTTATTTGAAAGTTCGTCAATCCGTTGTCTGTTTTTCTCTCCGTAATCAATCTCAAAATCAAAGAATGGAATTCGTTTCATTCGCAGTTTTGACTTTACATGTTTTTTAAGTTCACTTCGTTTTCTCTTTGCAAAGTTAAGTGCTGCGTCCTCACTTGCTTCCGGATATACACTAAAAAATATAGTGGCATTTTTTAGGTCATCTGAAATATTTGCTCTTGTAACTGTAATGATAGAAGATTTATCCGCCTCTCTAGAAAGGAACTCTGCGGCAAGCTTTTTTACAAGTTCTGAAACTCTTTCTGTTCTAAGTGACATAATATCCTATTTTGTTTTAACTACAAAGCCCTCAATTGTGTCTCCTTCGGATATCTCTGTTTTGGTCTGTATCTGTGCGCCAAATTCACCCTCTGACACATGTTTTATATTTGCTTTACTTTGTTGTAAGTTTACGATTACTCCTTTGCCAATATTCTCACCTCTTCGTAGTATGTTCACGTTTCCTCTGAGAGCGATCTCTCCTTCAAGCACTCTCCCTCCTAATACTTGTTTGTCTTTTGTCTTGCTAAATATCCTTAAGATTTTAGCTTCACCTGTCTTTTCTTCCACCTCTACTTTAGGGGTTCTTTCTTTTATTACTTCTTCTAGCCATTCTGTTATTTTATAAATAATATCAAATGTCTTTATTTCGATTTCAAGTCTATTCGCAAGGCTTTGTGCAGGCCCGTCAATCTTCGTATTGAATCCGACAACAAGAGTATTCTCATTTCCACTAGCTGTCTTTATATCATCTTCTGATATACACCCGACACCCTTTTTGATTATTCGTATTTCAACACTATCGTTCTTAAGTTTTTCAAATTCATGCTCTATTGCATCAAGTGTACCAAGTACGTCTGCAACAAGTACGATAGGTAGCTCTATAAGGTTTTTATCATTACCAACATTTTCATTATTACCAACTTCTTTATTTGTTTCTGCTGTGGCTTTCTCTGCATCTTTCTTTTTATCAAATGTAGAGAACTTTGCTCCAACTTGTGGCACTTTGCTAAAGCCAACTATTCTTATCGGAGAAGAGAAGCTGGCTTCCTTGATTGGCAATCCTTGAAAATCTTCCATTATTCGCACTGGGGACATACTGTCGCCTGCTACTACAAACATTCCAGATTTAAGTGTACCGTCTTTTATCACAAGTGATGCAGAAATACCTTTCTTTTGGTCAAGGTTGGATTCTATCACTATACCTTCTGCATTCTTCGTAGTGTCGCCTGAAAGCTCTTCAAGGTCTGCTACTAAAAGCATCATGTCTAGAAGCTCAGGAATACCCTCGCCTGTTTTAGCAGATACTGGTACAAATGGTACGTCACCTCCTAATCCTTCTAGGTAGATTTCATTCTCTGATAAATTAGTTTTGATTTTCTCAACATTTGCCGCTGGCTTGTCTATCTTATTGATAGCGACGATAAAAGGAGTTTTACTTTCACGTATGCATTTCAGTGCTTCAAGAGTTTGAGCTTTTACACCTTCCTCTGCTGATACTACTAAAATTGCAATGTCCGCAACTTCAGCACCACGTGAGCGCATCTTTTTAAATGCTTCATGCCCTGGTGTATCTAAGAATGTAATTTTTCTGTCTTTGTGTGTAAGTTCATATGCAGAGATGTGTTGAGTAATACCTCCAGACTCACTCTCAACGATCTTTGTTTTTCGAATATAGTCAAGAAGCGCCGACTTACCATGGTCGATATGTCCCATTACAACAATAACGGGGGATCTCTGTATTTTTTTGTCTGACTTTTCTTTTGTCATAATAGTTGATTATCATACCTACTTTAACTCCAGTTTCTTTTTTGCATCATCTACCGCTTTCTTTTCCTCTTCTGAAAGCTCCACTTCTGATTTAAATTTCTTTATCTGCTTTGAGAAGATACTTACTCTGTCTCTTGCGTAAAGGCTAGACATTACTAGTCCGTCTCCGTTCTCATCTAGGAATGCTGTTGCAAAGCTCTGATTGCCTCCAGAACCACTTCCTTTGAAAGGGTTGAAGCGAATGGTCTCTATGCTTTGAGTACTCCTTCTTAAGCGTTTCTCTACTTCTCTAAGGTAGTCTTCCATATTTTTTCGGAAGCCTATAAGGTCGTCTTGTCCTTTCTTTAGCATTACCATTGAGTCTTCAAGGCTTTTGCCGTTCTTTCCTCTTGTGAAGTTTCTGACCTTTCTTTCAAGCTGCATAATCCAGATTACAAGAAAAATCAAAATAGCGCCAAGCGCATATATTAAATACATTTGAATTGAGATTGAAGAAATATCAAAAGGCATATAGATAATACATAAGCTTGTATTATACAATTAAAATGAGTTTTTTGCAAAAAACTAATACACACGCTACAATACAAATAATTATGTTTTGGAACAATAAAAAGGACAAAAGAATATATATGGACTATGCAGCATCTACTCCAGTTGATGCAGATGTGCTTAAAGTTATGATGCCGTATTTTGCCGAGGATTTTGGTAATGCAAACTCTATCCACGAAGAAGGTGTGAAGGCAAAAGAAGTGCTTGATAGTGCACGTAAGAGCGTGGCAGATGTTTTAAATGCTAGAAGTGAGGAGATAATATTTACATCAGGTGGTACTGAGTCCAACAGCTTGGCTATTGTAGGTAGTATAGACGATATTAAAAACTCACATGCAGTTACATCTACAATAGAACATCCATCTGTTCTGGAAGTATTTAAAGCTTTGGAGAAGCAAGGGCTTGATGTTACATATGTAGGAGTAGACGAAAGTGGAGTGGTGAATCCAAAAGACGTAAGAGATGCTATAAGAGAAAACACAATACTAGTGTCTATAATGTATGTGAACAATGAAATAGGGACGATACAGCCTGTAAGTGAGATAGCAAAAGCTGTAAGAAGTAAGAAAAAAGAATATAACTCAAATATATTATTCCACACCGATGCATCACAAGCGCCATTATATCTATCGTTAAATACTTTAAAGCTTGGAGTAGATATGATGACACTCGGCGGACAGAAGATGTATGGGCCAAAGGGTGTTGGGTGTTTGTATGTTAAGAAAGGTGTAAAAATTAGCTCTATTGTAAAAGGAAGAAACCAAGAAGGTGGTATAAGAGCAGGTACAGAAAATGTTCCGCTTATTGTCGGGTTTACAAAAGCGCTTGAGCTTGCGGAGAAGAATAGAGAGAATGAGACAAGGAGAGTTGCAGAGCTTAGAGATTATTTTATAGAAGAACTAAATAATAAAATCCCAGAAGTAAAATTAAATGGAAGTAGAGAAGAAAGAGTAGCTAATAATGTAAATATTTATATTCCAAATATAGATGGAGAATTCTTCACTATATTGCTAGACAGCAAAGGTATAGCATGTTCTACAAAAAGCGCTTGCAAAGTTGACGACGAAGACGAAGGTTCATATGTAATAGAAGCGCTAGGTCATAGTAAAGAACGCTCAAAGAGCTCTTTGAGATTTTCTCTTGGCAAAACTACCACAAGAAAGGATATTGATTATGTAGTTCAAACCCTAGCTGTAAGTGTCAAAAAATATTCAAATTAAACAAGTTGCTGAATAACTCAACGAGTTGAGTTATTCAAAGTTAAGCTCTTGACAAATATATAGATATAGTGTAAGGTTTTTTTAGATATTAAATATGCTGTTTAGTTTAGTTGAGCTCGGAAGCGTGTTGTACTGTTGCGTATAGTTCTGTTCGGGACAGGAAATTCACTATTAGTAAATTTCCTGTCAATTTAATCAACAAGTTGTTTGAAAAATAAATATTAAATGTAACTTCTATAAGCTTGATGGATAAAGAAAGGAGGATTTTTAGTAAGGTAACGTAGCGTCAAGTTCTGTATTGTGAAGTAACGTATGGTCTGGCGTGGTTAAGTTCAGTCTGGGACAGAGTGTGTTTAACACACTCTGTCAATTATATTTGAAACATCTGTAATATCATGGAGGTGTAAATTGAAAGTAAAAGTAACCATAAAAGGCATATCGCCAATGTTAATGAATCCAGCAACAGAAGAGTTGTTAGATCAGCTTGAAGGAACAGCTGGTGCAAGAAAAATCAAAGACACAGAATCGACACCGAAAGAAAGAGCTGAGAAGAAAGTAATCAAAGGAAAAGATGGTAAGGTTGGTGTTCCCCAGGAATATTTAACCGCTTGCCTGATTGAAGCTGGTAGGCAAATGAAAGTGGATGCAAAGAGAAATATCTCTACAAAAGAATCAACACTTTTGTACAGTTTTCTTTCTATCGAGGAGATATTCTTTCCTTTCAAAGATCAGAGTTTTGAATGGGAAACCGATAGAAGAAAAGGAACTCTAAACAATGCAGGTAAGAAAGTTGCTGTATGTATAACACGACCACGATTTGATGAGTGGGCATTTGATGCCACTTTCGTAATACGTGAAAAAGAGCTTGCAGAAAGTAAAGTTAAAGAACTTTTAGAGAAGGCTGGCACAGGAGTTGGGCTTGGAGATTTCCGTCCAGCGTGTCGCGGACCATTTGGTAGGTTTGAGATTGCTAAATGGGAAGTAGTCGATGGATAATCAGGTGCCGTCACGTATTGTTCAGTTACGTTGAGTGATGCGGACTATCGTGTGTTGGTGTAAGGGACAGGGATTTCCTAGGAAATCCCTGTTACATTTTCTTATATATCATCAATATTTAGGCAATGTTTAGTGTGGTGCCGTCTCGTAGTGTTTTGCTAGGTTCGGGACAGGAGCTCGTGAGAGCTCCTGTCAACATTTATTTGTGCAACCTATCGTAGGGTGCCGTGTGGTTCGGTTGGCTCGGGTAAAGTTATGTGTGGAAAAGCGGAAGTATTTATACTTCCGCTTTTATTTTATTTGACATTTTGTGTTTGATATGTATAATTTTACACAGAAAGGTTGCGTGTGGGTAGGTAGTATGAGGTTCTGTTTAGCTTGGTCCTGTAAAGTATAGCGTTGTAGTGTGCAGTTGCCCTCTGTCCGGGACAGGAAATTTACCAAAAGTAAATTTCCTGTCAACTTTAATCAAAATGTTGTTTGAAAATTAAATATTAGTAATTCCATTAGACCTAAAAGAAAGGAGGTTCTATATTGTTCTGTATTGAATCGTTTTGTATAGAGCGGTATTGTGTAGTTTTGTGAAGTATCGTATGGGACAGAGTGTGTCTTTGGCATGCTCTGTCATCTTATCGAAATATCTGTAACATCTAATCCGAAAGGGGATTAAAATGAAACATCAGAAAGATTTTGGTTTGGAAGATTTGCTTGCAAATTTTCCTACGAATTTGTATCCAAAAATACTTGAGAATCAAAAAGAAACTTTTACACTTATCTCTGAAAACAATGGATCATTAACAGCAGAATTGCCAACCGGTTCTGGAAAAACAGCAATTGGATATACCTTTCTTAAAACACTTGAGAAAACAGGTAAAAAGCAGCTGTTTTACATTACCGTTAATAAGACATTGGTGGATCAGGTAAAAAAGATGCACCAAGATGTAAAAGTAGTATACGGCAGAAATGAATATCAATGCCTCTATTACAAAGATTCTTACGTTGACGCAGAGGAGTCACCGTGCTCGATGTTAAATTGTCGTCATCGCGTTAATCAAGAAACTGGAATGACGCAGGAGACAGGAGTCGATGCATGTCCGTATCTTCGTACAAAATATGAAGCACGGCAGGGCGGTATAGTGGTATGTACAATGTCGTTTTATCTTTTTGCCATTTTTTTTGACAAAAGCTGGAAAGAAAAACCAGAAGGTTTGGTTATAGACGAGGTACATCAGATTGCAAAAGTAGTCCGTAATTCATTAAGTTATGAAATTACAGACTATCATCTTGAGCGAGTTGTTGATTTTTTGACAGATGTCTCTCCTATGGAAGCAGCTGTTCTTAATAAATTTCGTATTAAGATGATAAGGATTGTAAAGAGACGGCCATCTGCAGATAGTATAGAAGAGATAAGAGACACAACGAAAAGTGTTCGTCAAGGTGTGCTTCTTGAAACACATGAGATTAGAGAGTTATTAAATGAACTTGAAAAAATTGATCATACTAACCTAATTGAAAATGTAAAAAGATCTGTTAGAGAATTATGTACTAATGCGGAGCTAAGAGAAATTTTGAAAAGGTTGGAGTTGTTGGTGCACGGTTTATCTGGATATATAAGCTCTTTAACATACTCTCTATCAAACAGAGAAAGAGAGCCACTGAATTATCTGTATGGGTTTTATAGAAAAGATAATTCTGAGGAGAAGAGAGTTAATTATAGACTTTTTATTAAGTCATATTATGTCAGACCAATAATTACAAAAATATTGGCTGAAAGAACTCTCAGTTATTCTGCAACAATAGGTGATTCAGAAATCTTAGATATTGAATCTGGTATTAAAGCGCCGTTCTATACTTTAACCTCTGATTTTTCTGCTGATAATACGAGAATATTTTTACCTACAGACACACCTAATTTGGCAGTAAAGGCAAGGAGTAGTAGGGAGCCAACACGTGTCTTAAGAAAAATTGCAAAAGCATGTAAACGTTTTGTTGAAAAAGGGCATCGTTGTTTAGTGGTGGTTGTTTCCAACAAAGAGAGAGATAAGTTCTTGATGCTTTGTGGAGAAGAAGGTGTAGATTCTATAAGCTACGGTAATGGTGTTAAGCCAAGAGAAGCTGCTATTAAATTTAAAGATGGGGTCGGAGATGTTCTTGTAGGAACTACGGCAAACTATGGAGAAGGTGTAGATTTGCCAGAGAGGCTCGCGCCAATAATTTTCTTTTTGCGTCCTGGGTATCCAAATCCAAGAAACCCTTTAACTATCTTTGAAGAAAAAAGATTTAAAGGAGCTCGTTGGCAGCTTTGGAACTGGAGGGTGATGATGGAAGCACTTCAAGTAAGGGGTAGGAATGTCCGTAGTGTAGATTGCATCGGTGTTACATTTTTTATCTCGCAACAATTCAGAAGATTCTTGAAAGTATCTTTACCAGAACAATTGATGAATTCTTATAAAGGAGATATGGATTGGGAGAAGTGTTTGGAAGAGACTGAGGCAATATTGAAATAGTTTTTATTATGTGCGGTTCTGTATTGTCTTGTTCCGTAGGGTTGCGTGAAGTAACGCATAGTGATCTTTAGTATAGTTAGGGGCAGGAGTTGTATTTTGTACAACTCCTGCCAAACTTAGTTCTTTAGTTTTGTAGTTAACATCCATTAATTTGGGTGTTTTTTTGTGGACTAAAAATCTCTCCTCAAGGACTCACCTCCACTACACTTCGTTCCGCCGAGGAGAGACCTTTTCCCGAGATTTTGACACAAACAGATATTCGTGCTATTGTAAAAGAACCTTGATAGGGAAGTCGGTGTTGTATAAATGTATGCATGACATTCCTTGATTGAGTTCATTTAGTTCGTTATACTTATATTAATAATATGGAGATTGAAAAGCTGACAA
>Ga0257122_1002895_pt1 | contig 10416 bp, 9 predicted proteins | sample SI106_120metaG_FD_190146 | JGI IMG/M metagenome (GOLD analysis project Ga0257122, IMG submission 190146) | Marine microbial communities from Saanich Inlet, British Columbia, Canada - SI106_120 | ecosystem: Environmental > Aquatic > Marine > Inlet | place: Canada: British Columbia | collected... | reverse complement strand
ATAAAGAGCTGCGCCCTTAAAACTCGTTCCTTTTTTGGTTATTGTCGGAATCATTAATAGTTTTGGATAAAGCGTCTTCGAGCTGAAGACAGACGTTAGAAAGCCTGGTATCTGGAATATTGCCGGACTGATTGACGGCACGGGTAAGCTGATTAAGATTAACACCAATACGCCGAAGCTCATTGAACGTGTCATAATCGAGCGTGCGATATTTGTGGATAACGACCTTACCGTTAAGAATTTGCTGGCGGGCATAGTCTGTTATGGTCATGCCAGCATCCTCTGACGCATGTGACAATTTGGCATAGTCAGTTGAAGTCAAGCGTATTGCAAACAGTTTGGTAAGGCGTTCTTCCTTTGATTTTTTTGGTCGAGCCATGATGATTTACTCCTAAGATGACCATAAAAATAAATGGCAGCCAGGCCATTATAGCCCCGCAGGGCAAGACCGCAAAGCGGGTTTTTGTTGTACAAAAACATATCTTGCTATCCTTTTGCTAACACTATTAACATAACAAATACCTTAACCGCTTTCAAGCACATTCCAGCCCACGCCAGAGAATAATTTCACCAACGTGAGAAGGTTTCTATATCGTCACCAATTTCAAATACGAAGTTCGCTTCGCTCACACATAATACGATGGGGGCTATCTGCCCCCAAACCCCCGAAGGTATTTCCAGACTACCAAAGTGAAGGTTTATTTACATAGACGGAATTACAGGTATTTTCTATAATGCCCCGAATGAAAGATAATCCAGTATTGAACTTCTTGTCACTTCCTGCGGCTATAGCATTTTCCTATTACCTCACAGAGCCTTTATTTGATCTGTTCGGGTATGAGATGAATCCATGGTTCCATTTAGCAACTTTCTTTGGCTCTATAATTTTAATCCTATACGTTGCAATTCCGATTTTTAGACAAGGCATAGCTAACCCGATAAAGAATTTTTTCTTCATTATATTTTCTGTTGTAATATCTATCGCAACATCCTTTTTGTTCACCCCAAATATATGTAATTGGTTAGATCAAAAAACTGAACCCACCTCCTATTTTGTGACTTTCTTTGGTACGCTTATATTACTATTTTTCATATATTTTGTTTTTATCATCTGGAATTGGAGAAGGAAGAAAAAGGCAAAGGATAAACACGAGCAAAGAAAGTTCAATGAAAATGTTTCGCTGAGATTCCTAAAGGGCAGCTTTATAAATATTTTTGTTATTCCGCTTATTGCATTTGTTTTATGGTCTGTCTGTTATTCAATTTTAGAAAAATTCAATCCAAATTTTATAGTAGTAATCACAGAATATAAGGCAACGTTTAGTGATTTCTGGTATGACATTCAAAATTCTTATTTTAGAATTAAACTATTTACAAGATTCAGCTCTACATTTTACGACTATATGTTCATGTTCGCTGTTGTCATTATAAGTTGTTATGCCATTGCCAGTATCACTAATGAATATCCTCAAATTAAAGAATGGTTTGGTCGTACTATTATAAAATTATCACCTCGCCGGTTTAAACATGGTAGAGGAGGCTCTGCTGGTTTTGGAGGAATATTTGATGATTGGGCCGCTCGATATAAAGACAAGATGATATTGATCGGAGCATCGTTATATGAACCGCTATTTAAACTCTCCATATTTAGAAAATTTACATACAAAATTGGGCATGAAGATGATCTTCACTTAATTACAGTTGCAAGCAATCGTAGTGGTAAGGGACGGAGTGCAATTATACCAAATCTTATTGAATGGCCACATTCTGCTCTGGTGATTGATCCAAAAGGTACAAATGCTGCCGTAACTGCTCTAAGGCGAGGAAAAGGCGGGGGTCGTGTAAAATACTATAAGAGACAGGACGTCCACATCGTTGATCCTTTTAAAACAGTAACAAAATCTGACCCATTAGCTAATTATTCCGCGTGTTTTAACCCCTTGAGCGCAATTGATATTAATTCAAACACAGTAACGGAGGATATAGGATTGATAGCCGATGCTATCATTATACAGGAAGGCGGACGCAATGCAGATCATTTCATGGAAGGTGCGCAATCTATCATTGCCGGAATTATTGCACACCTTCTGACTAAAAACGCATATGCCACTTTGATTGACGTACGTGAAGCTCTTACGCAAAGCGCAGAAGGACTTGAAGACCTCTTTTGCGAAATGGCCGAAAATGATCAGGCTGGTGGATTACCTATGGTAGCTACATCATTGCTAGAAAGTGCAGGTAATAATGAAAGGGGGGCCTTCCTCACAACCGTGATCAGAAATACAAAATGGATTGATAGCCTTTCTATGAAAGAGGTTTTAGGAAGCTCATCTTTTCGCATGTCTGATTTAAAAAACGGAAAAACAACCGTTTATGTCATTCTGCCGCCTCATATGCTCGAAGAGCATAAAAGATTTTTACGTCTATTTGTGAATATGTCGATATTAGGAATGTCCAAGGGAGAAAGAGCAGAAAACCCAGTTTTATTTGTGCTGGATGAATTCTTTTCTTTAGGTCATTTATCCCAGCTTGAAAAAGCAGCCGGTCTGCTGGCCAGCTATAAAGTAAAGCTATGGCCTATTATTCAGAACATTAGTCAAATAAAGCAAAATTATCCAAAAAACTGGGAAACATTTTTTGCAAATGCCGGAATATCACAATTTTTTGCAATTAGTGATTTAGAGACACAAAAATATTTACAAGAGAGGCTTTCACAAACCGCCCGTGGAGGTGTTGTCACAAATTTGCGAGAAACATCAGAATTAGAAGAGGAAATAGGAAGAGATACAAAAAGACAGATTATTCTCCGTGCCGGTAAAAAACCGCTACTTTTAAGAAGAACAAATTACGATACTTTATACTCAAAAGATATGTATGGTCCTGATCCAGATCATCCTAATTCCTGAGATTTTAAATATATGAGCTTTTAAAGCATCGTTTAAATGTCTTATTTTTGCAGCTTACCATTAAGCCATTCCCCTTCGTGTTTAGTACCATCCGCAGATGTCATAGTGCCGTGACCGCGCATCACGCCTTCAAACCAGTCTCCTTCATATTTTGAACCAGTCTGCCATGTAAAAGTACCGTGGCCGTGCTTCTTATTATCACGCCATTCGCCTATATATACTCTACCGTCCGTAAGTGTTTGAGTACCTTTACCATCCTTCTTATTTTCAAACCAGCCTCCTTCATATTTTGAACCAGAATACGATGTGGAAGCGCCATAACCATGCCTTTGACCATTACGAAATTCACCTTCATATTTGTCACCAGTCTGCCAAACTTGCTTGCCCTTACCGTGCTCTTGGTCATTAATCCAATCACCTTCATACATTTCAACAGAGTCCTTCCATGTATAAGTACCATGGCCATGCTTCTTATTTTCGAACCAGTCTCCTTCATATTTATATCCAGAATTCCGTGTGAAAGTGCCATAACCATGCCATTTACCATTAACAATCTCGCCTTCATATTTATCACCATTGGCAAATGTTATAGTTTCTTTATTCTTCTTACTACATCCTGAAATTATAATGATTACAAAAACAAATATAGATAGTGATTTTGTAAAACTCATTTATGCGGCCCCCTTATTATGTTAGCAAAGAGGGGTATTATACAAAAAGAGAAATAATATACATAAGAAAAAGCGGTGGGTTTGATTAAACCGAATAAAGGTCAAAAACCTACTACAATATTCAGATAAATCTCTTCTTAAAAGCTGGTAGCTAAGTAAAAAAGCAAAGAATCTATTCTATATAACAAGAGTAAAATCGTTGTTTGTATTCTGCTTCCTGCTTATAGAGGTCTCAACTTCCTGATTTAAGTCATCTAAGGCAGCATTAAATTCAGGAGTACCCATGTATTTTTTTACATCATCAAGTGTAAGCTCTACGTTATGCATGTCTGTATTTTCATCTTTTGATTTTAGAATATGCAAAGCAAGAATGTCTTCATAAGAAGTAGGAAGTGTCAGGCCCTCTTCGAGCAATTTAAAAAAGGTTTCAATCTTTCCTACCTCCCCCCATTCATCACCAACCGCTGAAGATATTTTCAGAGTATCATCTTGACTGATATAATCAGTTAGAAATTCATGAGCACTGCCCAAGCTTTTAGCGAATGCAATTGTATCCATACCTCTTTCTTCAGCAATCTTGCCAAGTCTTTCAAAACATTGTTCAGAATAAATTTGGGGATCATCAGGGTGATGAGGCTGAAAGAAAACGTGTAATCCGCGACATTCTTCACTATATTTCTTATCTAATGCATATCTTTCATCAAGAGCCAGTGAGGCAACGTCATATTCTTCACCAGATAAACCGCGCAACTCAGGATGAATATAAGGTGATGGAAAGAAAAAATTATATCCAAAACGAGAGGATTTGCTAAAAAAAGACTGCAACATAAGACTAACCCTGTTTGCTATTACTGATGAGTATAAAACTATCACAGTTTATATGAGAAATGCAAATTTAGGTGGGCTTTCCGCCCCCCACCCCCACCCGAAGGTATTTTTAGACTGCCAAAGTGAAAGTTTATATTTTTCTTCAACATTGGAGTCCTCTTTAAATATTGTAGAGGTGGAGGCTTTATTACCTTCGGAGCCACCCGCCCTTACCTAAAGCTGGGGCGGGTTGCGTAGATGGTAATAAATAATTACCTTTGGTGAACCCCTCTTAAAAATAATTTAATCGTTTTTTTATCCATTAAAAAAGGCCACCCATTAAGAGTGGCCTTCTCTATTCTTATTCAATTGCTTTGTTATTCTTCAGGTTCTTTAGGTGGGAAAAGTACAATCTCACCATTTATCGGCAACGCATCAAGACGTAAGCCGTAGCCCTCTTTTTTGTTTTTCCAGGCCGCACCGATTTTAGTATAAAACGGCTTGTCTTCCGGGCCTGTAACTACATAGGCGTGAAGGTCTGGTTTTTTAGATTCGCTACTCATTTTAAAATCTCCTTTGTTGGTTGTTGAAACGAGTTAACGTTATCCTAAAGGGACGTATCAGCCTTTTACGTTTTCAAATCTGTGTCAGTGAATGGAGCGGGCAGCGAAGCAACACGGGAACGCCCGGCGCACTTGCCCTCGGGTTTGAAAATGTAGAAGCAATCGGCCAGGATAAACGGTCATATGAGTTCAACCGGCAAAAGGGATAAGCATGAGGGAGAGAGAAGAAACAAAGACCGGCGAGGATTTACAATGTTACTTCCGGATTTATTGTAACCGATTAAAAATCAAGACCACATGCGAGAGGCAATGTTGCTTTGTTCCTCTCCCACGGCATTGGCATAGATGGCAGTGGTTTCCATCTTGGAGTGACCCATCCATTTTTGCAGCATATTAAGTGGCACTCCCTTACTAATAGCATGGATACCGTAACCATGACGTAAGCCTTTTGGACAAAGATGCGGGCCAGGCTGAATATTAGAGGAATCCATTACCTTCTTGATATATCTCCAGGCGGTCGTGCGTGACCAGCTCCATAAGGGTTGATCCTGCTGGGTTGTTTCCTGAGCATCCCTGATAGCATGAACCATATTTAAGGCGTCAACATACTCCGGAGGAACCGGAACGGCCCTGAAGACCCCCCTACTCCGTTTTTTGAGGCTTTCAAAAATAACCAGATTTGACGAAAGATCAATTCTGCGCGGCGTGAGCTGAAGGGCTTCTGTTAATCTGCACCCGGTATAGCACAGCGTTGTACAAAGTGTCCTTACATGTCTTTCTGCCTTAAGAGCAGCGTTAAGGAAACTTTCACGCTCTTCTGGTGTTAGATAAAGTCGCTTCCCGTAAGGGTCAAAAAGCTGGGTATTTTCGCTCATTGAAACACTATAGCGCAGTAGTGTTTCATTTTCAAAGGAATTTTGCTTGGAAATGGCCTGTTTTCGGCCTGAGATGGCAATTCTTGAGGGAAATGTGAAACAGAATGGTCAATAGTGTTTCAAACCACGTCAGATCAAAGATTAAATGAAGACAATAGATATTTAGTAAACTGGAAGGAGAAACACACAAAAAGCACCTACATCCTTCAGCTTATAAGGGATGCAGGTGTCTGTATATTGAAGCAATATCGTTTAATAATTACCTAGCTATTATTAACGGGTATCTTTTTTCGTCTACGTCTTACTTCTGCACCTGTTAATCCTGCAAGGCCAATTCCAAGTAATGCAATAGTTGTGGGTTCTGGGATAGTTGATTGTTCTCCTGTAACTTCAAAAGAAGTAACACTACCATCAACACTGAGAAACCTATTTGATGATAGGCTATGAATATCAACGGCAAATCTATTCAGACCGGTCAAATCACTTAAATTAGTATTCGCAAAAAACCCAATACTATCATTAGCATTTAATGCTAATAGTTGTTCTAGTTTGATAACAGTTTTTTCGATACTAAAAGTCTCAACTACACCATTATCAATAAACACACCATCAACGATAATTGGGGGATCAACTGAGCTAGCAAAAGATACAAAATTAAACAAAGCACCTGCTGAATTATCAAGAGGCGCGCCAATATTTAGTTCACTAAAAGTAGTACCATGTATAGCTGGCACAACAAAATCATTACTAGAATAAGAGATTTCAGGGCCTATATTAAATGAAAATGACGATACAGCATATTGTCCAAACACTGAAAGATCGGGAAAAAGATCAGGAGTATCGGAGTCAAGTACTATAGTGGAACTCCATGTTGTACCAAGTGTAATAGATGGAATGTCGCTTAGAGAAGGGGCATTACCACCCCTGGATATGCCAGTAATATTCCCAGAAATATTAAATGTAATAGGAAAGGCAAATGAGCTTTGTATAGTTACGCCTAACAACATGCCTGTAAATATCAAACAGAAAAATAAAGAACGTTTTGACCAAAGAAATACTGAATGAAACATATTCTGCTTTCTCCTTTTAATATAAAAAACCATGTTTTTAATAAAGTGTACCCTTACCGGGCGGTCACAATCAGGGTATTATATAGAATAGAAATATATTAACATAATAAAATAAATAATCTTATTTGGAAAAATAACAGGCTATAATTATGAGAATTTGCTACAGAATATTTTGTAACATGGAAACCTCAACGCTTGGGTTTTGAAAACCGTCTTTTTGGGCCACGGAACCGGGGCCGGAATTTAGGATTGGAAAACTTCTTATCCCAACGGCGAACGCGCATTGCAGCTTTGAATGAAATCGTGAGCGACATAACCATACCGTAGCGTAAATAAATATCTTGTGGCAGGGCTTAATGTGGCAACTTTTGGAGTTATCCAGACATAAACGGATAGCAAGTGGTATGAAAAAGGGGCGTTGCAGGGTCTCCCCGCTAGAAGGGGGGGCGTCGAAAACGCGGGATCGCGGTTAAGACCAGGGGGAAGGCCTTCCACCACCTAAATATTCTAATTATCTTGCGGTTTGGGTTTTACCTGCTTTGTTTCCCATATCTGCTTTGCCTCTTGCAAAATATCCCATTCGTCTTTTGTACTTGTCAAAACAACATCCATCACACCACCATGACCGGCGATACTATATTCAACACCCTCATTACCCTTACTGTATCCAAATGTTAAGGTGTCATATGATTTTCCATCTATAAATCCTTTTATCCTGGCCAGTCCATCAGGTGATTTAACGTTGATAATACCGGAGAACCGACAATCAGGGTCTGCTATCAGATGTTGTGCGGCGATTTTAAGCTCTTTATGGATCGGGTCGTTATCTTTCCCAAGAGCAATCCCCTCCTTACCAACAGAATACAGGAAAACAATACTGTCATTTCTCCCTGATACCATCTCTGCTGCAAGCTCCCAATGCTCATCAGGAAAATTCTTATCCGTCTTATCCATTAAAGGCACGTCAATATGTGCAAACTTCTGAGCCATTTTCTGGAAGGATGATAGATTTACGTTCTTAACATTTGAATTATCATTCTCTACCGAACTGACAGATTCCGCATATGCAAGGTTGCCACAAAATACAAATGATACTGCCAAAACAATAATGCCAAATATAATTCTCATATTTTCTTTTCCTATGAAACTAACCGTTAAACAGCCCCCCCCACCATCATTGGATGACGGAAAGCTGTTATTATAGAAAAGAAAAAAACAACCTCAACAAGTTTTTTATCCGTTGCGATATAATGTCAACATTCCTTCTATTCTACAAAGCACCAAGTAATAAACAGTTACCCTGTCAATTTTATATTAATGGGTATCTGTGGCGGAAGTAACTACAGCTCTGCAGGCAAGGGCGCACGGCAAAATTTAAAAAATAAACTTCCAAACAAAACGAGAAGTTGCCGTGACCTTTATTTAAAAATCGGTATCTTCGTCCCTAAAACAAGAAATGATAATAGGCGGAATATTTATGACTTCCGGAGTCTTGTTTGTATTACATACAATTCAATACATTTCATTACTGCACATGCAAGACTCCCCTGCCCGGCCATAAGACCAGGCAAGGGGTTTTAATGGCTTAGTACTCGCCTGCCAACATGATGGTAAGAACGCGGGTTGTCTGGCCAGGATCGGAAGGATCTTCACTTCCGAATTTAAGATCCGGATCATAATAATCAATCTTCCAGAAGATTTTCTCACCGTTATAATCGAATGCACCAAAATCATGTTCCCCGTAAGGATCGTTATCCTCATTAAAATCATTGAACATCTCTACTTTTTCACGAATTGCAGATTGGTCTTTCTCCGGCAAGACATTTATACCAAGTGTCTGGACAAGGCGGCAAGTAACGCCCATAGATTTGCGGCAAAGATCGTTTAACTCGGCTATTTTCTTGTGGTCACTCATTGTTTCACTTCCTTTTTTGTAGGTTTCTCGAATATGCGAAGTGACAAAGCCGCTCGTTAAAGCCTAAGGATCATGGGTTACACGGCTCTTTGGTGCGGGCTGCCCATTGAACCGAAGGTGTGAGCGGTTAAAAAAGCATAAAATTTGAGAAACCTAAAAATAGAAGTAGGATAAAAACAAGGCCACAAAGAGCCGCAGGCAAGCGATTTGTTAAGACGTAGATTATTACGGGAGAGTTAAGACCCCTTCCCAAAAAGGTATTAATAGAGCAGCCAAAGTGAAAGTTTTTATTTGTAATGCGTAGATTAAAATTCTATCCTGTAATTACGGTACAGCCAGAGGTGGCGATGGCCGTGACTATACGAAGTGAAGGGGAACGGACCTAAACATCCGTTCCTTTTCTTTTTCAAAGGTGACCGTATTTGTGCTAAAAAATTGATCTCTTTTCTTTTATTACAAATCTGTTATTTGCTTCTTGGCAAATATCCAACATCTAGCACCCCAAAAATCTTTCAATACCAGATATAAAAATTAAGAAAAAACGACAACGAATTCTCTTTGTTGTCGTTTAATATATTTAATACGTTTAAAGAATTTAAGAGCAATCATAAGTTCTATAAATATAATTACTTAAAATCTGTAAAGTGACCCTAATTGTGCTCAAAGGTGACCCTAATTGTGATGTAAGGTGACCGCGATTGTGCTCAAAGGTGACTGCGATTGTGATGTGAAGTGACCGTAATTGTGCAGAAGGTATTGTAAGGTGACTATAAAAAACTTGACAATTGTCACTTAAAGAATATTATGCAAATCTATTCTTTTAATTAAATTCTATTCTTTGTGGGGTCACCAAATTTGGACCGCAATGAGGTTATAAAACACAGCGCCGCGATTCATATCTCTAACACCCTTACCCATACACAGCGTATGGTGTCCAATGTGCTTTTAAAGAATGCCTTCAAAGATTTGTTGTCTGATGAGCGGCATCAAATAAAGATATCCACCCTCCTCCAGTCAATAGATTGTAACACCAGGAATATTAAGGCCGTTAAAGATATCTTATCTGTTCTGGCCACAACCAAGCTTGAGTGGAATATTCTCGATAAAGACAAAAAGAACCGTTGGGGAGTTTCTGCCCTTCTGGCTTACGCAGAAATTAAAAGCGGGGTTTGCAGTTATGAGTATAGCGCAGGATTGCGCAAGATATTTTCTAATCCAAATATTTATGCCAGGCTTAATCTCCTGATACAAAGACAGTTTAAATGCGGCCATACATTGGCGATCTGGGAATACTTAATGGAATTCCTGTGCTCAACAGGCTTTAAAAGCGGATATACTGATTGGCTTAGCGTTGAGGCGTTTAAGAAACTCTTAGGAACCCATAACGATCCTTTATACAAGGAATTCAAGTATGTAGGGCAAAGACTTGTTAAAAAGCCTTTAAAAAAAATCAACGAGGTTTCAGATATAAGTGCGGAAGTAGAATATGAAAGAAAAAAACGAAAAGTTGTGGCCTTGCGTTTTAAAGTAGCGCGTAAGGAAAACTACCAACTCCCCCTTGATATGCCCCTGCCTCCGGATTTAGTTGATGTAAAAGCAAGTGCTACGC
>Ga0257122_1002891_pt1 | contig 10425 bp, 8 predicted proteins | sample SI106_120metaG_FD_190146 | JGI IMG/M metagenome (GOLD analysis project Ga0257122, IMG submission 190146) | Marine microbial communities from Saanich Inlet, British Columbia, Canada - SI106_120 | ecosystem: Environmental > Aquatic > Marine > Inlet | place: Canada: British Columbia | collected... | reverse complement strand
CGCTCTAATTGACAAAGACACGCCAGTCATTGCTGTAGCCCCTAATGACAAACTTTTGGACAAACTCAAATCTAACCTTCAAGAAGTTAAATCAAGAGGCTCACAAATGATTGTATTTGAAGATGAAAATGCAAAAGTAGAGCCTATGAAAGGCATGACCATTGTTCCAACTACTACTGACTTAGGCAGAATCACTGCACCAATTATTTTTACTATTCCATTGCAACTGCTCAGCTATCACGTGGCAATCATCAAGGGGACAGATGTTGATCAACCTCGTAACTTAGCAAAATCAGTTACGGTAGAATAACATCATGATTAATACATTACATTTTAGTTCTGACTATGAAAAAGATCTATTAATTCGCATTCAAAAAGAAACGGATAAAATTGGCTATTACAACCTACCAAAACAAAATACTAGTTACATAGATGACTATTTAAAACAATTAGACAGACGACAAGGACTAGATAACATTAAAGATATTGTAGTTATTGGTATTGGCGGATCGAGTTTAGGTGCTAAATCTGTTTATTATTTTATTAAATCAGTCAGAAAACTTAAACGAAAACTACATTTTATTGACAGCACAGATCCTATCACTATTACTAATACCTGTGACAGATTAAACCTAAATTCAACTCACTTTCTGGTTATTTCTAAATCTGGATCAACCATTGAAACCATTGCTGCTTATAAATATACGCTCGGACTAATAAATGGCTCGGCAACTGATTGCTTTCCTTTTACTTTTATCACAGATAAAAACTCTCTACTTGAAAAACATGCCGTGAAAGTTGGCGGACTCATTGTTAATATTCAAGATAATGTGGGTGGTCGTTTTTCAGTACTAAGCTCTGTAGGACTTATACCACTAATACTTGCCGACATTAAAGTCGATTGTTTATTACAAGGGGCAGCCAAAATAAATAATAGTTTTTTTAAAAAAGGTTGCGTGCAAGAAGCACTCCTTAAAAAAGCTACTTTTTATGCTAAAAATTCAACTAATTATAATATTAATGCTATATTTTCTTATACTGACTCACTTCAGTATTTTAACGACTGGTACGTGCAACTCTGGGGAGAGAGTCTAGGGAAAAAACAAAAAAATTCAGCATTTAATGTTGGGCTAACTCCGATTGGACTCACAGGCCCAAAAGATCAACACTCTTTCTTACAACTACTTGCAGATGGTACAAGAAACAAAAGTGTCACCTTCATCAAGCTAAAGGAATTCAATAACCAACAATCTATCCCAGATATTAGACTGAAAGAACTAGAAAACCTGGACTTAATTAATAATATTAAATTCTCAACACTAATCAACCTACAGGAAGAATCTATTTTTGAATCATTAAGCGCTTCAAAAAGGATTCCACTCGATGAAATTACTATTCAGAAGCAAGATGAATTTAGTATTGGCCAGTTGATCTATTATTACGAATTACTTACTTCACTTGTTGGAGATTTGCTTAATATTAATACTTATGACCAGCCAGGTGTAGAGTCAGGCAAACAAATTTTAGTTAAAAAATTACAACAAATAAAAAATAATAGGTCTTGACTAGTTAAAGATTTTAGCAATATATTTACATAACCATAATAAGATGAAGGCTACTGCCAATAGTGTCACTTCCGTTTACTGGCGTAAATGATAGTTCAATATAAATTATTGTTTTTATAAAACTTATGAATAATGTAGAAACAAAAGCGCTTACAGTATTACAACAAAATAAAGTTGCAATTTTTGTAGTTGCTTTTAATGCTGAGAGCCACATAGAATCGACCCTTAAAAGAGTGCCAAAATGGGTTGTTAATGAGTTAGAGGAAATTTTTATTATTGATGATAAATCTACCGATAAGACGGTCGAGGTTATAAATAATATCAAATGGCCATTCAAGAAAACTCCATTAAATATATTTTGCACTCCAAATAATCAAGGGTATGGAGGAAATCAGAAGATAGGGTATGCTTATGCAATATCAAAGAAATTTGATATTGTTGTACTTTTGCATGGTGATGGACAATATTCTCCAGAATCCATACCTAAAATTCTTGCACAGTATACAGAAGGGTATGATGCAGTTTATGGAAGCAGATTTATGCCAAAATCTAGCGCACTTAAGGGTGGAATGCCCTTCTACAAGTGGCTTGGAAATATTATACTAACTTCGGTTCAAAATAAACTATTAAATAGTAAGATGTCAGAGATGCACAGTGGATTTCGATCCTATAGAGTATCTAGTTTATCTGGAGTGCCTTTTCAGTTTAATATGAAAGATTTTACCTTTGATGCAGATATCATAGTACAGTTTCATATTGCAAAATATAAAATTAAAGAAGTATCAATCCCTACTTATTATGGAGATGAAATTTGTTATGTAAATGGACTATCTTATGCATGGGGATGCATTAAGACATTTGTTAAATACAGATTAATGCAATATGAAATTTTTTATGATCCAAAGTTTGATATTAAGATTAATAGGCCGCACCCATATGACTCTAAAGCTGTATACAGCTCATTATACCCCTATATATTAAATTTTGATTTTGACAAAAAAAATCGTATATTAAACATTGGTTATGGAGAAAGCATAATCGCCACTCAAGCTCTTGGCGAACAGTATGATATTACTTATATAGACCAATATCGTACTTGTAATTCGAATACGGTATTACAGGTAAATTTAAACAAGCCATGGAAAAAGCAGAAAGAACTACGTAATTTTGATACCGTTTTTGCATTAGATGTTATAGAACATATAAACAACCCAGAGGCATGTATAAAAGAAATTTTTAATGCCATGAATACCGGGGGGAAACTTTACGCCAGTACAGGAAATATAGGGTTTTTTACTATTCGTATAATGCTACTATTTGGATCTTTTAATTACAGTCGGCGCGGCATATTAGACCTGACTCATACTCGCCTAATGACCATCAACTCTTTTAAAAGACTCCTTAATTATGGAGGTTTTGAAGTTGAGAAAGTAGTTGGTTTTGGGCCTCCACTGGATAACTTAAAAAATTATAATATTTTATTAAAGTTTCTTAAAAAAATATTATCTTATTTTGCCCATAAATATCCCAGTCTTTTTGCATTTCATTTTTTACTAATTTGTACGAAAAAGGACGACTTTCAAGACATTGTCAATATAACTATTAACACATTATCCGCAAAAAAATAATTAATGGATTCCGATGTATAATAAATTCCCTGTAACAAAGCGCAAATAAAATGCTGAAACTATCATTTTGGTTAATGGCTTTTTCTATACTATTTCAAGCTAATTTTTGGCCATTGTTTGGCTTAGCACTAACTATACAACCTTCTGAAATTTTTACAGTTCTTTTCTTGGTAACTTCTTTTGTAAAAAAAAGTATAAATCTTAATTTTGATAAATACGACTTAATTGCTTTGACTTGGGTAGCTCTCAATGTCTTTTCTTTATTAACAATTGGCTTTGAAAATCATATTCTAATTGAAGTCTCTAAATCAGTTATATTATTTCTGCTGTATATAGCAGTCAGAGGCTATATTCTTAAATACAGCCTAAATGAGACAATCAAACCGTTTATATTTTCTGTTGTATTCGCATCTTTACTGGCTATATCAGGATGGTTTTTTCACTTATTAGAAATATCTAATATTCTAGTACTTCAACATGAGAACTATCCATATTTTGGAACAATAGGAAGAGCTAAGGCCTTTACATCAACACCCAATATGTTGGCAAGCTTAGTTTTGGTAGCATCATTTTTGCTAATATATCTTAACTTTAGTGTTAGTGATGGAAAAAATAAAAAACTATATGCATATCTTTTTATAATTCTAATGTTAGCTTTTATCTTGTCTATCTCTAAAACCATTGTATTAATGGTTGCATCATTATTTCTATTTTTTGGATTTTATGGAAAGATACACAATAAGGTTGTTTTATATTTTTTAAGAATTATTCCTATATTTTTATTCGTATTTTATGTGATAGCCTCTCATTTAGTTATTGACCTTAATTATGGGAAAGATATTAAAGAGAGTCAAGAATCAGGATATGTTTCAAATGGCGTTCAACTTGGGGACATCTATATTGCACCAACCGCATATTATATGATTAAAAAAGGTAGTGCCGAGGTTTTTAAAGACAATATTTTATTTGGAGTAGGCCCAGGGCAATACAATAAACATTATGAAGCATTAAAAGAAAAGGGAATTTACAATAATAAAATACCTAATTATGATCCACACAGTACTTTTTTAGGCTCTATGGCAGAATTAGGTATTTTTGCAGGGATTTATTTGATTATTTCAATTATTATTTTATTTAATGACTTAATCCATAAAAGAAAAAAATCTTTAAACTCTAATAACAGTCTTTTTGGACTAATATTAATCTTACTTTTAGTAGCCATAAGCATAGAGTCACTTGTTACAGATATAATGAATTTTCGACAATATTGGTATTTATATGCCTTAACAGCTTATTACTTAAGCGATTCAACTAATAAAAAGAAAGGTAATCTTTGATATACACCATTCTCCTTAAAAAAATATCTTTTTAACTATGACTCCGATTTTTCTTTAAATTTAAGAAAAAATACAATCCAGGAGAGCTCCCTATGATTAGCACCGGAATAAATAAAAGCGCTATGGTAGCAGACTCTAAATTCGACACGCCAATAGTGCTGAATATAGTAATAATTGCTATTTCTCGAATACCGAAGCCCCCTATACTAATCGGTAATCCAGTAATTATTAAAATAATAGGTACGGCAAGAATAAAATTACTAAAGGGTATTACGGCATCTATGCTTTGAGATAAAGTAAAAAAAACAATAATTTCCATGAATTGAGCAAAAACACTTAAAGAAATTATTTGTAGAATAAGAGTTGGATTTTTAAGATATTTATGAATTGATTTAGTTATTTTCAATATTGTTTTGATGAGTTTATGATTATATTTTTTCGTTAAAAAATTGTGCATTGTTTTATAAGATCTTGAACATCCAATAATGGATAACAATATAATCAATGCTAAAAAAATAGCAGGAATAAGTATTGAAAATTGTTGTACCCATTTCACTTTAAATTCTATAAATGGAATTATTAAAGACACCACCCCAAACATGACACTAATCCCTATTGCGCGTTCTACAATAATAGGAGAAAATGCCAACGAATAATCAGATCCTTGCTTATATATATGGTAGATGCGTAATGCATCTCCACCCGTTGAAGTAGGAAGAAAATTATTAAATAATGCACCAATAAAATATGGTGCAATAAGCTGTCGCAGTGTGTATGATGAATGTCCATGACAGAAGAAGGCCCACCATCTTATTGCGCCTATTATAAAAATCAGAACTTGCAATAGAATAGCTACAATGATCCACCACCATTTAATAGATAAAAAAATTTCAATGACACTTGGCCATTCTATTTGAATAGAAATAAGCCATAAAAATAGAATGGTCAAAAAAATTCTTAATGAAGTGTATATCATAGTTGGCAATAACAGGGTTATTAATTAACACCTATAGTCTTTTTTTAAATAGATACAATGACGCACCAAGCCGCCAGGTGATTACAACTTAAAAAGGTTTTTTTACAAAAACCCTTACAATTATTAAACCTAAATTCAAACGTATTTTTTTCGCCCATTAATATTAAACAAATTCGCTCTTGCCAAGATGAGATTTATAATATTTTTATGGAAAAATTACTAGTTTATTATACCAATTCAAATTATCTGAATAAAAAATACTGTCAATACTTGTTTATGTAATATCATTAGATACTATTTTAGTATTTGGAGCGGTAAAGTATCAATATTGATACACAAAAATAAACTAATAACAAATTTGAAATCCCGCTCTAAAAAAGTAGTTAAGTGTAAAATCAAAACAGTACTATATACTTATGTTACTAGTATATTTATAAAATATCACATAATTTATAATCCAATGCAAATAATTCAACTTTAATTCCTTATGGCTCCTATATCAAAGATTAATAATCTAACTCTAGTAAAAAAATGTCTTTTTCCAGCTGCAGGTTATGGAACACGATTTCTACCAGCAACTAAAGCTGTGCCTAAAGAAATGCTTCCAATTCTTACCAAACCATTGCTTCAATATGCGGTAGAAGAGGCTCTATCAGCTAAAATAAACAACATGGCAGTTGTTACAGGTAAAGGCAAAAGAGCAATTGAAGATCACTTCGATAGATCATTGGAACTAGAAGTACAAATTAAAGGCACAGAAAAAGAAAATCTACTCAATGAAGTTAATAAAGTTTGTAAAAACTCCACTTTTACCTATGTACGGCAAAAGCAAATGTTAGGCCTGGGCCATGCTATTTTGACGGGAGAACCGTTAATTGGAAATGAGCCATTTGCTGTGCACTTGGCAGATGATTTGTGTATCAACAATGGGGATAGCGTATTAACACAAATGATAGGGATTTATAATAAACACAAATGCTCTATAATAGCTATTGAAGAAGTGCCGATAGATCAAACTGGTAAATACGGTATCATTTCTGGTAACTTAGTTTATGGCACAAATGATACTTATCAAGTTACCAATATGATTGAAAAGCCTAATCCAAAAGATGCTCCAACTAATATGGCCATCATTGGTCGTTACATTCTAACTCCAGATATTTTCGATATCCTAAGAAACACTAAGCCAGGAAAAGGTGGTGAAATTCAAATTACCGACGCTTTACTAACCCAAGCTAAACAGGGGAAAGTGATTGCTTATAACTTTAAAGGCCGGCGCTTTGATTGTGGCAGTGTAAAAGGATATGTTGAAGCTACTAACTATTTTGCTAAAGAGCAAGGAATTATTTAACCTGTATACAATAGATCTTTAATTTCGCATTGAGGCTTAAACTCTGGTACAGCCTTTATTAATAACTCACGTAATTTCTTTTGATCGTTATTATCAATAGCCACCTCTAATTTTTCTAAAACTAGCTTTAAATCACTCCAAGCCATCATTTCCTCTTGAGCCCTCATAATCATTGGATTAGCAGTTTCCAATATATTTTCACCAATCAACAACTCTTCATATAACTTCTCGCCATGCCTGAGTCCAGAATATTTAATCTCAATATCACCCTCTAAATTAGACTTATTTTTTACTTGCAGTCCACTCAAGTGAATCATTTTTTCAGCTAAATCTGCAATACGAATAGGCTTGCCCATATCTAATACAAACACATCTCCTCCCTGTCCCATAGTGCCAGCTTGAATAACTAATTCAACTGCCTCAGGTATTGTCATGAAGTAACGAACAATATCTTTATCAGTAACTGTAACTGGACCACCATTTTTAATTTGCTGCTTAAATAGCGGTATCACTGATCCGCTAGAATTGAGTACATTACCAAAACGAACCATAGTAAATCTGGTTTTATTCTGTTCTTTTGACAATGCTTGCAATATCATTTCAGAAAAGCGCTTAGTTACCCCCATCGTATTAGTAGGACGGACGGCTTTATCTGTTGAAATTAATACAAAAGTTTCAATACTTTCATCAACTGCAGTTTTTGCAATATTCAATGTACCTAAAATATTATTACTTACTCCCTCTGTGTTATTAAATTCAACCATTGGTACGTGTTTGTAAGCAGCCGCATGATATATTGTTTGTACACCAAATACTTTAAATACCCTGCTTAATCTTTTTGTGTTATTTACCGAGCCCAATATTGGGAGTATCTCGATATCTAAAATATTCAGTTTTAGCAACTCTTTGTCAATTGTATAAAGAGCAAGTTCATTCAGTTCATACAGTATTAATGTTTTAGGTTTCAATGTTATAATCTGTCTACAAAGCTCGGATCCAATTGAACCGCCAGCACCGGTGACCATCACAACTTTATCTAAGACATTGATATTTAACAATTTTTCATTTACAGATGCAAAATCACGCCCCAACAAATCTTCAACGCTAACTTCATGTAAATCAGAAGTCTTTACCTTGCCTTGCGCTAACTCAGCTACACCTGGCAATGAGCGAACTAAAACTGGATAAGACTCTAAAGAACTAATAATAATATTACGACGAGTACGAGTCACTGAAGGAATAGCTAATAGAATCTCAACCACATTTTTTACATTAACCAGTTGACTTAGAGAACTTAAAGGAATAACTTCCATGCCATTAATAAATTGCCCATGTATTTCATTTTTATCATCTAAAAAAGCTATCGGACTATATTCATCAGACTGCATTAACGCAACTGATAATTGCCTGCCGGCAGAGCCTGCACCATAAATCACTACATTTTTTCGTTGTAAATTACCACTATTGTGCCCTCCTGAAAGCAACCAGTGCACGCCTAAACGTGAACCTCCTACTGCTAACAAAGCAAGAGTCCAGTTAATGAAAACAACTGAGTATGGGATACCTTCAGATGTAACCAAGAAAGCAATCACGCCCCATGTCACGGCATAGATCGATACTGCCAGAACAATAGACCATATCACCTTAAAGCCTATAAAGCGAATAATTGAACTATATAAACCAAATTTAATGAAAATAAAAAGGGAAAATATAGGAACGCCAAAAATTACCAATAACAAATTTACATCTTCAGGCCAATACCAATGACCTAGCTTTAATAAAAATGAAAATAGCGATGTTAAAACCAAAAAAACAAAATCAGTCAACATCATTATTAGCTGTTTACTTTTTCTAGAGAGCTCAACAATACTATTAATCAATGTGACACTCCATGTTTTTTAATTACTTTAACAAAAGTCATCAATATTATTTTTATGTCAAATAATATCGAGTGTCTGTTTAAATATTCCACATCATAAATTACTTTATCAGAAATAGACAATTTATCTCTACCATTAATCTGAGCCCAGCCTGTAATTCCGGGCATTAAACAATCCACCTTGTTCTCTTTACGTAATTTAATTAAATCACTTTGATTAAACAATGCTGGCCTAGGACCTACAAAGCTCATATCTCCTTTTAAAATTGAAAACAGTTGCGGCAATTCATCCAAACTTGAGCGACGAATAAATACACCAATAGGTGATAAGAATTTATCTGGAAATTCTATCAAATGAGTTGCAACAATAGGTGTATTAATCTGCATTGAGCGAAACTTTGGCATTCTAAAAAGCACTCCATTCTTTCCAACTCTCTCTGACCAGTAAATAGCCTTTCCACGTGATGTAAGTCGTACTAACAACGCGATAAATAACATTGGTAATGCTAGCATAAAAAGAGCAATAATACCGAGTAATATATCAAAAATCCGTTTCATTCATCTGCCTTAATTGTTTCTGTGCTTTAAATCCTAAAGACTCTAATTTCTTAGAAGAATAACACTCATCTCCTAATAATTTGTCTATTTTATATTTGAAACCACCACTTAGGCGAGCTATAGTATTAAATAAAAGTCGAGGCACGCTCCAATTGGGAATATTTTTATCTAATACGTAACACATGGCTTCATATATATTACGAGAAGAATATACCCTGCCATCTGTCGCTATAAATACCTCGCCATTGGATTTTTTATTATTGGCAAGAAACAAAAGCGCTCGAACTACATCGTCCACATGAATCATAGAACGCCGGTTACCAGTTTCTGGTAATGGTGGAAACCAACCTTTCTTTATTCCTTGCATCATTAATTGTAAATTTCCTTTAACCTTTGGTCCATAAATAAGAGCAGGGCGTAGAATCGACACATGTATGTCAGACTTTCTACCCGCCTCTAATACCTTTAACTCTGCCTCTAGTTTAGTTTTTCCATAAATTCCCGCTGGATCGTTCTGATCCTTTTCAGCAGCGCACTCTCCCCTGACAGGGTTACCACCTGCTTTGACACTACTCACAAAGATAAATTTTTTAACATTATGTTTGGCTGATAATGATAGCAAATCAGCAGTAACATTCACATTTATTTTTTGATAAGTCTGTTCTATTCCTGATTCACTTTTCAAGTCATGTGCATAACCTGCAAGATGGAATACAATATCGATATCTTTCAATGCATTATCTGGAATATCGTCCTTTAAAAAATCACAAATAATAGTCTCTACGCCAGGTATTAACTTTCTTGAGACAGCTCTGATATTGTATCCTTCTAATTTAAAACATTTAATAAAATGCTGGCCAACAAATCCTGTTGCCCCTGTCACTAAAATATTTTTCAATTTTTTAATACGCAGAGATCTTTGCATAAATCAACCCAAATTATACCAATCCAGTAAAATAAAAACCATATAAATAACCACTAAAAAACACTAACATGTCTTGGAAGAACACTCAACAAGCCTCACTCGCAGATGCTCTTGTTATTGAGCACAAATCCCTATCAGAACTTGATGATGTGCACAACATCATCTTTTGGCCTGAGATAGAGAAGACTCTATCCAATCTATATTCA
>Ga0257122_1002890_pt1 | contig 10427 bp, 8 predicted proteins | sample SI106_120metaG_FD_190146 | JGI IMG/M metagenome (GOLD analysis project Ga0257122, IMG submission 190146) | Marine microbial communities from Saanich Inlet, British Columbia, Canada - SI106_120 | ecosystem: Environmental > Aquatic > Marine > Inlet | place: Canada: British Columbia | collected... | reverse complement strand
CTCGCCGCTTCGAATCTCAAGAGAGCACCGGCACCGTCAGGATCCGTCAACGAACTCCAGATTTCTTTCGGGGCGCCGTCTCCGCCCGTAGTGGTAGAGCGAATACGCTCCTGCCTATGCAGCATAGTCACCGCGAGACCTGCTCCGCCCATCAGCGCCGCCGCCCCCCAATATCCCAAGCGGCCATCCAGTGACATAAGAGCCGCATCAGCCGCCGGCCATAGTTCATTTGCGAGAGTACGTTCCCTTACGTCATCCTCCGTATTCAAAGACCCTGTCGACACGAGCAGGTCGGGCCCATTCGCGCTGCCCAAATCCTTGGCGCCACGCCAGAGTTTTTCCGTTGCGCCCACAACACCTGGCTGCCAACTACGTGAGACCTTTGCCGACCTGATCCTGGCTAGGGGTTCCACGCCCCGCTCGATCACCGACGCCTCAGATTCAAGCATCAAAAATCCCGCGCCATCACCCAGCGCGTAGCCTGAATGTTGTGAACCGTAGGGCTGGGCCGCCTCCGCGTTTGCCGCCAACCGCCCCAGCCGACGATACGTTGAAAGCGGAAGAAGATCGACGTTATGCGCCGTGGCGCCCACCAGCGCCCTGGAAAACCGACCCGCTCGGATTCCACGTAATGCCATATCCATACAAAGTGCCGCTTGGTCTGGGGTCGGATAGAGAATTGCATTCGCTCCCTGCAAGCCATAGACGATAGAAATGAGGCCCAGAGGCATATTCAAGAGCATTTTGAAGGGCATCAATGGATGACATCGCCGCCATCCCTCGCCTCCCATACGCGCCATATCCAGCGTGCCGTCTTCACCTTTGGCCGACTCGATAGCCTGGGTTACAGCCGAGACATCAAAGGCGATGAGATTCGTCGCGACATAGAGCGCAGTAGCCGCTTTGCGTTCCTCGTCATCGAACAAGCCCGCTTGTCGCAAGGCCTGCCCCGCCGCGACCACGGCGAATTCGGTGGTCGGGCTCATATATTTGGCCAATTTACGGTCGGTCAGATAGGAGCGCACGGAAGTTTTTCCACTCGCGGCCACCGGCACGGGGGGGAAATCGTCGATGGACGACAACCCTTGGACCTTCAACGCTGACCGGCCTTCTGCGAGCGCATTCCAGGTTTCACCGAGGTCGCCGAACGCCGAATGCAGGCCGACGCCCGTCACCCACACATCTTGCGCTGTGTCGCTACGCTTTTTCATCGTCAATCCAAAAAACGGGTTTCCCGGGTGAGGATGTCGAGAAATTCATTGCGCGATGCTTCGAGTTTGGGATCGTCAATCTTAAGAAAGACGTAGAGCACTTCGGCTTCGCATATTCGCTTGTCACCGCGCGTTCCCCTGATACGAACTTTCGCGGATTCGTCGTGTTGAGACAGAATTTCCGCGCGCATGCTCAGCACATCGCCCGGCTTAGTGAAGTCGCGAAACTTCGCTTTCACCGTGCTCAGCACGCATCTCGGGCAGTGCCCCATTTCGTCGCGCAGCGATATCTCTAGAAGTGCACCGCCCAATTGGGCCATGCCTTCGATCAACAGGGCGCCGGGATATACGGGTTGTCCCGGAAAATGATGTTCGAAGCAATCTTCACTCAGGCTAACGGCCTTCGTTCCCACGGCGAAGCTGCCCTTCTTCATCTCGTCGATGCGATCGATCAGAAAATATCTCATGCCCTAAGCCTTATCCCTTTTCGGACACACTGCCATCTGCCGACACGAACCGCAGCAGTTTATTGAGGCCTCTTCTCGGCGGCGCAACGGGTTCTTCGTCTGCGTAACCTAGCGGCAAAATTGCGGCGATTTGCCAGCCTTCGGGCACCTTCAGTTCTTCAGCCAACGCCCGGCTGGCCACAAGTGGCCCCGTCATCCAGCAACTCGCCAAGCCGATAGCGTGGGCCGCTAGGAGCAGATTCATGATTGCCGCCGACACCGAACTCAGCGCGTCTAAAAGAGGACGATTCGAGTTCTCTTTTACGGCCGATCCGGTTTGGCCTGCGGCGAGAAGATCCAAACCGCCACGATAGATGGGCACGATCAAGACCGGTGCATTGGCGAAATGTTCGAAGTTCTTGAGATATGCGCTGTAGTCGAGTGTGACATCTTCCCGTGCCTTGGCGCTCATCTCTACTGTGACTTTCCGCACACGGTCGGCGAGCGCACCGATCGTATCTGAGCACGTCACGACGATGAACCGAAACGCCTGCCGGTTGCCCGCTGACGGCGCCCACCGTGCAGCTTCCAACACTTGTTCTACCAACGCGGCATCCACAGACCGCTGCGAAAATCGCCGCACACTGCGTCGACTCTGGATCAAGTGCAAAAAGTCTTCATATGGTATAGCTCTACTCAAGAGGGTGCCCATCTGCCATGTTCGGAAATCGATCAAATGCGCCGCGAGTTCGGCACCATTTCTTCGAAATGGCACCCAAAGCAAGTTTGCTCGCGACGTATGTTATATCTCTGCTCATCTTGGCTGGATATATACCACACAGGGAGGGGGGAAATGCTCACCGAAAAAGTTATTTTGGTAACTGGCGGAACAGGCGCCATCGGCAAGATGGTCTGCTTAACCGCAGCCCGCGAGGGCGCTAGCGTTGCCTTTACCTATCGCAAGAACGAAGAAGCCGCCCAAGCACTCAGCGGAGAGCTAGAAAAGGCTGGTTGCAAGCATTTGGCAGCGCAAGTCGACGGCACTAACGCCAAGCAGATCGAGGCGTTCATTGGTCAGGTGAACAAGACCTTCGGCCACATCGACGCACTAGTGAACAACTTGGGCGTTACCCAAGTCATGCCCTTCGCGTTGATCGACGAGGAAGACTGGGATGATTTAATCCAAGTCAATCTCAAGAGCCTCTTTCTTTTCTCCAAAGCCACGGTGCGCACGATGATTCGGCGCAAGCAAGGGACTATCATCAACCTCGGATCCGTTGCCGGGCAACGCCTTCTCGAGGTCCCCGTCCATTATGCCACCGCAAAGGCCGCGGTTTCCGGATTCACGGTTTCGCTGGCGAAAGAACTGAGCCGCTACGGCATTCGCGTAAATTCCGTCGTACCCGGCCTAATCGACGGCGGCATCGGCACGAATATCTCGGAGAGGCAGCTGGCTGACTACAATAAGTTTTGTGCTCTCGGACGCCCTGGCACCGCAGAAGAGGTCGCCGAGTTGGTCATCTTCCTCGCTTCTCAGCGAGCCTCCTATATCAATGGTCAGCATATCGTCGTCGATGGTGGACTATGAGCGTTTGCCAGCGAGAAGAGGAAGAACCCGGCGTTTTTCTCGGCCAGTCCAAGGGTATGTGCCGCGAATGTCGCCAACTGGTGGACGCGCGTTACCTCAGTGACGGGGAAGCGGTCTACTTGCAGACGCTCTGCCCCACGCACGGCAACGCGAAAGCGATGGTTGCCGAGAGTCTTTCTTGGTACCTCGACGCGCTCGCCGCCCCTATCGCCGAGCGTCCGCCTCCCAAGGTCATCGCACGCAATGGCGAAAGCTGCCCCAAGGCCTGCGGCCCGTGTGAGTTTCACAGCCAAAAATGCAATCTACCGGTTTTTTCCATCACGAATGCCTGCGACCTCCGATGCCCCATTTGTTTTACGTATAATCGCGCCGACCAAACCTATTTCATGTCGCCCGAAGAGTTTGGCAAGCATATCGACTATGTGGTCGACGTAACGGGTGGTGTCGACTTGGTCAATATCACGGGCGGTGAACCGACACTGCATCCCCAGCTATTTGATCTTCTCGCTCAAGCCAAGCGACCAGAAATTGGTCGTATCACGCTGAATTCAAATGGCATCACGATCGCTGAGAATCCCGAAATCGCCAAGCGACTCGCGGACGAAGGTGTCTACCTGATTTTGTCGTTGAACACGATGGATAGCGAGCGCAGTCGAGAGCTACACGGACGCGACCTAACCGCGTTGAAGGCAAAGACCCTCGAGGCCCTGGCACGCTACAACGTGCAAACCACTCTCTTGATGGTTCTCACGGGCAACGTCAACGAGGACGAAGTTTCAACACTGGTGGACTTGGCGCTCACTTCTGACTTTGTTCGCAGCCTCACTATTCAAACAATGACGTATACGGGCCAAGGCGGCGGCAATTTCGGGCCGCGAAAGCATATTTCCGTAGATGGCGTGGAACGCCGCATCGAAGAGGCTACCAACGGACAAATCCGCCAAGCCGATTTCATGCCGCTACCCACAGCACATCCCCTTTGTTATGGCGTGTCGTATCTCTTCCTCGACGCCCAAGGAAAGGCCCATTCTCTGGGGGCCTTGCTAGGCAAAGAAACCCTGGCAAAGCATTTGATGGACGGTTATTTGCTTCATCCTTCATCCGCCCTGGAACAGGAACTACACGCAGCCATTGACAGACTGTGGAGCCAGGAAGAAAGCCCAGAGCTGCTCCAAGCCGTGAAAGAGATGCTCCGCACGCTATATCCGAAGGACCAAACGCTGACCATCCACGAAAGGCAGCGGAGAGCGGAACGCGCGGTCAAGACGATATATGTCCACGCGCATATGGACGAAAGCACCTACGAAGTCGGTCGCGCCATGCGGTGCCCCGACCAAGTTCCCGTCAACGCCGAACGTCTTGTCGGTGCATGCAACTACAATTTGTTCTACAGGATGAAGGACGAACGGTTTTGGGTGGAAAAATGAGCGCACCAAAACTATTTGAAAACCCGGTCAAGGCGGAAGCCACCTTCAGTGCCACCCGTGGCCTCTGCAACGAATGCGGCGAACTATGCGACGCGAAAATCGTCACCCGCGAGGCCAAAGTCTATTTGGCAAAGTTCTGCCCCCAACACGGGCGCAGCGAGGCGCTCTTCTGTTCGGATCTCGACTGGTATCGTCGCTCGTTGGCCTACGTCAAACCCGCCACCGAACCGAAAGACCATAGCGTCAAAAAGCACGGCGGCTGCCCCACCTCCTGTGGCCTTTGCCCAGAACACCAACAGCATAGTTGCGTGCCCATCTTGGAAATCACCCAAGACTGCAATATGCAGTGCCCGATTTGCCTCGTTGGCGACAAAGCGGACACCCATCTTTCTCTGGAGGAAGTCGATAAGATCGTCGATACCCTCGTCCGTTGCGAGGGAAAAATCAACATGCTCAACCTGAGCGGCGGGGAACCCACAACGCATCCGCAATTTCTCGAAATTGTCGACCGCGTGAGGCGTCCCGAAATCGGAATCATTTCCGTTTCTACGAATGGACTCCGGCTTGCCGAAGACGATGAACTCATTCGCGCCCTCGCAGAGCGCAACGTGGTCATTTCGCTGCAATTCGATGGGACAACGCCCGAAACCTATGAAAAGTTGCGCGGTCAACCCGAACTCGCGGCCATGAAGCTGCGGCTGATCAATCGAGCCATCGAATTAGGCGCCAAGCTGTCGCTTACGGTTACGCTAGCCAAGGGCGTGAACGAAGCCGAATTGGCTGGCGTACTCGATCTTCTTTTCAACAATGATCAGATCCTCAGCGTGATGGTACAACCGCTTACGCAAGCCGGTCGCGCCCCCGAACATTTCCTCCCCCATGATCCGATGGACGCTCTAACCATTCCCGATGTCGCGGCACTGCTGGCTGAGCATTCCGGAGGCGTCTTGGAAAAGGAAGATTTCGCCCCACTGCCCTGTTCGCATCCTTCCTGTTTCGCGCTGACCTATGTGCTTAAGAACGACAACGGCACGCTGACGCCTCTGCCCCGAATGGTTCCTTTGGACGACTACCTTGATATCATCAAGAACCAGGCGCTTCTCAATACAGATCCGGATACCCTGCTCAAAATTCGAGACGCACTTTACGAACTTTGGTCCTCGGATGGCAGTATTCCCCAAAGGGAGGCTGTGCTCAAAACCGTGAAGGGCATTCTTCTCGACCTCAACAAACTGGGACCAGAAGCAAGCCACCGGGAAGTTCTCGATGTGGGGCAACACCACGTGAAATCGATATTCATTCACCATTTTATGGACCGCTATACGTTCGATTTGAGCCGCGCGGTCAAATGTTGCAATCACTATCCCAATTCGGATGGTCGGCTCTTTCCCGCCTGCATTCGCAACAACGGTTTGATCAAGGGCGTTAAGACGGGGGCGAACGCATGATTGCCAACATCATCTCAGAAAATACGAAGCGCGCGCGTTACGCCAACGCATTTCTCCGCAAGCGTATGGTGCATACGAACCTTCAACTGCTCTACAACTGCAATTTTCGCTGCCGAATCTGCGACTATTGGAAGCACGATCACAAAGATGAACCTCAGCTGACCGTGCCGCAAATTGAAGTTATTTCAGAAAAGCTCAACCAGATCGCTCCGCAGATCGTTTCGATTGGCGGCGGCGAACCCCTGCTCCACCCCGACATCTTGGGCGTGGTTCGCGCCTTGGCTCGCTATCATTTCCCCGTCATGATCTGCAATGGGTGGTACGTCACGCCGGAAAAGGCGCGCAATTTATGGAAGGCGGGAATGCACGAGATCAGCATCTCGTTGGACTACGCTAGCGCTGAGCGTCATGACGACCAAAGAGGCCGCAAAGGCGCGTTTGATCGGGCCGTGCGTGGGCTGGAAACACTCTTTAAAACCCGAACGCAACGCCATCAACGGGTGCATATGATTTCGGTCGTCATGGACGACAACATCGACGAAATCGAAAAGTTGGCGGCCCTCGCTGAGCAAATTGGTGTGACCTATCTGATCACCCTCTATTCCGACAAGCGCGGCGAAAAGGCGTTTCAAGATATTCCGGCAAATATCGCCGAAAAGCTGCATCAGACAAGGCGCGACAACAAGACCTTCGTCGCGTTACGAGGCTACGTCGATGGCATGGGTACAGCTGTCCGCGAACAAGGCGTCGGGCCCTGTTATGCAGGAAAGAACCTCTGCAACATCGACAACGAGGGCAATATGGGGCTTTGCATCGATCGCATCGAAAATTCGGTGGGCAACATCCTCACGGAAGACATTCACGACCTGATTGCGAAGCTTCAGAAGAAGCACGAAGAGAACGAGTGCAAATCCTGTTGGACGAGCTGCCGGGGCTGCATTGAAACGCTGATGTACGGCAACGACACGGTGGGCAACTACTGGGACATCATGCAAATGACAAAGCCCTTAGGCCTGTCTGCAATCCGTTAGACGATTCGCAATCCCCGCACCTATCTTCCGAAAATGGGCATCATCGCGCTTAGTAGGCGGCGGACTTCACCGAATTTGAAGAGGTCGCCTAGGTCTACGTGCGATAGCAATGAGGTGACGAGCATTTCTAGATTGATGGATGGAGAGACCTTTTGCAGTTCTTCTTCCAGACGGGGAGCGTGGCTGGCAGGGACTACGGTATCGGCCTTGTCGTGGATGATTCGCACGGCTGCCCGAATACTGCTGAGTTTTCCCGCGGGGGAAAGCGCTTCGAGTATGGTCTTGTCGGTGAGTTCGTGACCTTTGCGAACCAAGTCGGGGTCGCTGAGATGCGCTTCGTAAAATCGCTTCTTTTCGGCCGGGCTCGATGCCGTGCAATAGCGGTGCAGAAGATCGATGACCTGGGGAGATTCCTCGTCAGGGTTCTGCAGGAGTTCGGGATGCTGAGCGGCGAGCACCAAACGAAGATAGAGGCTGTCGTCTAGTTCTTGCTCGGTGATTGCAGGTTTGGCATCGGTTTCTACGTACCATGCCGATACGTCGTTAAAATCGTGATACGCGCCGATCGAAACGACAAAGCGCACTTTTTCCGCCACACGCGGGTCGGCCGCGGCCAGCAACGAATAACTGCCACCATAGCTGAAACCAAAAAGCCCAAAGGGTTGAGGGTGGTGTTGGGTACTGTGGTCGATGATGGCGACGAGATCTTCAATATCCGAGGGGCGCCACTGGAATGCGCCAAGGCCCGCCAGAGATGGCACGACTACGGCTGCCCCCGAACGTGCGAGACAACGGGCGAAATGCTTCAGGCGATGGTCTCGTCCCGCCTGTCCTGTGACACCATGCAAGGCGAGTATGGTGCCTCTGATCCTCGTCCGTTTCGGCGTATAGAGGTCGAACGACGTTTCAACCCCGTCTATGCTCAGAGACGGATTTTCCTCGACGTCACGATGGGGTTTATCCGTTTTGGGCTGATTGGAGATGCGGCGCAACAACGTGGTCACGCGAATAAAATCCGATATTTTCATCACCAACTCACCGTCCCCGCATCGTTCATTTCTGCGGTACCTCCCTGCAACTGACCAAACTATGTTTCGGTGGACCAGAGGTCCTGAGCATCGGGCCCACATCTCTGGACCAACCTATCCACCTCAACCTCCGGCCCCGCTACGAGCACCGATTGACCTTCACACAGTGATTCTTCGGGATCCGGTATTTTCAGCTCACCGTTCGCCAAACGCAGAGCATACGCGCTGATTCCAAAACGTGCACGCAAATCGAGCGTTTTGAGCGTTTCTCCTAAGAGAATTCCCGCCACTGGCACCTCACGTTTTACTTCATTAGGAGGAAGGTGAACGAGTTCCTGGGTGGAATCAATCTCATCATCGGCAAATGAAACGATGGCCTCACGTTCTCTCTGCTCCGTACTGAAATACGTGACTAGATCGCGACGAGAAATTCGACCGAGCAAGCGATTTTCGTCGTCGACTACCGGAACCTCTTCAAATCGTCTGGACTTGAAGATATCGAGGCATTCTTCAACCAATTCGTCCGAAGTGACGATGGCAGCGGGGAAATGCATGAGGTCTCGGGCGCGAAGTTTGCGGAGTACATGCTCATCATCGTGAAGATGTCCCAGCAGGTCCTCCATCGTAACCACCCCGATAAGATGCCGGCGATGATCTACGACATAAAGATGCGTGCAGTGCTGTTCGGTGGCGCGCTGTGCGATCACGTTCAGTGGGGTATTGGGATGCACCGTACCGGCGGCCGGAGAAAGAAGGTTCACAAGCGGCAAAGAATGAACATCATCCGGAGACTGTTTGTTCATTCTTACACCTCGACGCTTCATCTTCATCGTGTAGATCGACTCAGGACAAAGTCTCGTAGCAATGATGGTCGCCAGCACACACGAGAGCATTAGCGGTAAGATGATCGTGTGTCGGTCCGTAAGTTCGAAGACAATAAGAATAGCGGTTATCGGCGCGTGCGTGGTGGCTGAAACGACAGCCCCCATCCCCACCAAAGCATACGCACCTGGATTCGCCACACGGTTTGTGGGTAACAACTGCCCAGCAACGCTGCCAAACGCGCCGCCCAAACAAGCGCCCAGAAAGAGAGACGGTGCGAAAACGCCACCCGACCCACCAGACGCCAAAGTGATATCTGTAGCGAACATCTTCAGAAACATCAGTATGAGTAGTCCGCCCGCATACGGGAGCGCGGCTGTCCCCAACGACGCATGCGTCGTGCCGAGAATTTGTTCGATCGCTTCGTACCCCACGCCCAAGACTTCCGGGCACCAAACCGCTACGGTCCCTACCAAAGCGCCACCCACCGCTGCCAGAGTGTACGGAGGAATCGGCGCTCTTTCCCAAAGCCTCTCCATGTAGTCGAGGCTATGAATGAAAAGAGCACCGACCACAGCGGCCAAGGCTCCCAAGATGACGTAGAGCCCGAGCTCCATCCCGCTTACGAGCGTGTATGCCGGCACTTTGAAGGCCGGCGCGTCGCCTAAATGCTGGCGTGCGATGACGGTTGCGACGACCGTTGAAACCACAAGGGGACTAAAATGCCGTGCTGTACTCCGACCGAGAATGACTTCCAGCGCAAAAATTACGCCCGCAATTGGTGCGTTGAAGGTCGCTGCAATACCGGCAGCCGCACCGCTGGCCACCATGTCGACCAGGTAGCGCCCCCGAATTGCCAGTAGCTGCCCCACGCCAGATCCCAAAGCACTACCGATCTGCACGATGGGACCTTCACGTCCCACAGAACCGCCGGTGCCAATCGTGGTTCCGCTGGCTAGAATCTTTGCGAGCGCCACCCTGGGTCGGATACGGCCACTATTATTGGCGCAGGCTAATTTGACCTCGGGCACGCCACGGCCTTTGGCCTCGCGGGCTAGGAAATGCACCAAGGGCCCAACGATCGCGCCACCCAACATCGGGGGTAGGATCCGATGCAGCGGAGCCAGTTTTCGCAAACTGTCCAGCCCAGCACCCGAGGGAAATGCGAGGCGATTGACGAACTTGATTACGAGGCGAAAGAAAATCGATCCATAGGCCGCCACAACACCCAACAGTCCGGCAACCACAAGGCGAAAAATGCTCTTGCCGCTGGAGGTTTGGGAAAGCGCGTGTTCCAGGCGGGCACCGATCGGCTGCCTAACTACTTCTCTGGAACTTTCAGGGGCATCCATCCGCTATTCTCTGATGACAACCACCAGCCAAAAGCACCGCCACCGCCACCGTCATCGGCGTCCTGTATATCCCA
>Ga0257122_1002879_pt1 | contig 10448 bp, 6 predicted proteins | sample SI106_120metaG_FD_190146 | JGI IMG/M metagenome (GOLD analysis project Ga0257122, IMG submission 190146) | Marine microbial communities from Saanich Inlet, British Columbia, Canada - SI106_120 | ecosystem: Environmental > Aquatic > Marine > Inlet | place: Canada: British Columbia | collected... | reverse complement strand
GCCCACGGTATTCATAAGTTCGGTCAACGCGCGACGGCTTTCGACCGCATCATTTATTTGAAATGGTCCGCCGAATAGAACCCCACCTTCGGGGGATATCCACAGAGCACCGGCCTGTGGACCGGAGGTGAGCTGCGAAAGTTTGGCGCTGAGCTTCGAAAGGTCGTCGATGAACGGAGCGGTTTTGGTGCTTGTCCCGTCAATCTTGGCTGCTTTCAGAGCCTGGGAAATATTCTCTCTAAGTTCGGCCGCGTTCACCGGTGTGGACGCGCTGCTGTAGGTTACAATCGATGAATCCTCGGGGAGCAGATTCAACCCCCAGGGGCGCGTTGCTTTTTCGCTGTATTGCCCCGTGAGGGTGAGCGTGCCGTCGATGCCGGATTTGGGCAATTCCAGCTTAGCCTCAAACCGGTTGGATATTTTGATCGTGTCTTTGAGTTTGTCGAACCAGGCATCTCCACTCATGGACTCCACGAGTTTGTCGAAGTTCTTACCTAGACTTTTTACTCGCGACCGGAATTTCTCTAGGTCCATGCTGAGCTTGATCGCCGTATCCTTCTTGGCATGTACCATTGGCCTTAGGGCCTTGACCCCTTGGTGCAATAAGTCTTGTGTAGATGCGACGTAGGCATGCCCCTGAGTTAGCCTTAGCCAGAGTTGCCCACCTGCATTGGTAAAGACGAATTCTTCACCGCGAGATTCCTGCTTGGCCCCCACGAGCTTCGCCAGGGCGCCTACCAAGAGGACGTCGTCTGCTACGGGCACAGCTACAACCACCGGTTTGCGGGCCGGGGGGCCGTCGGCAGGTACGATCGCTGCCATTGCCCAGGAGCGGGAGCGGTCCACGGCCGCGAGAAATGGTTGAGCGGATGGAATGGCGGCGGCAAGCTGGGCCCATAACTGGTCAGGGTTGAGCACCCCGGCATATGGCGCTGGCAAATGCGGCATGACGTACGCGAGTAATCCTTCGCTGAGGGCGTTGTAGTCTCGGACGTATAGAGTTGCGACGACGTCGTCGACATGGACCACTTTCGGGGGCGGCACCTTGGTTGGCTGTCTTTCGGATGACGCGATTGGTTTTGGTGGGGCGGCCACCTTCTTCGATGCTGTCGGAGCCGTCGTAGCTCCACCACAGCTGATCGCCAGCAGCGAAATAGCGGCACACATTGTGGAGAATATGCGTCGATTCCCGCTCAAAGTGGGGACATTCATGGGGATCTCCTGGTCGAAAAATGGGATTTCGGTCGTCGGTTATTCGGTCGTCGGTTATTCGGTCGTCGGTTCTCGCTTTGTTGGGCCTAGCGAACCTTTTTTAGGATATCGAGCATCTTATCCGGCGACGTGATCTTGCCCACTCGGGATGCCTCTTCCCCATTGCTATTGAGGAAAACCAGTTGAGGGAGTTCGAGCGCCTTGTATTTCTTTTGCAGGCGTTGGTCGCGTTCGGTGTCGTTCGTGACGTCGATCTTGAGCAGGACGAAACGTTCGAGTTCGCGGCGAACAGCGGGTTCGGTAAGAATATCGACTTCCATCTTTTGGCAGGGAACACACCATTTGGCCCAGAAATCGACGAGCACGGGCTTTCCACTCGCCTTGGCGTGCGCTAGCGCCTTGGCCTCTTTGTAGGCCCAGGGCAGTTTGACGGAGGGGGCTAGGGCGTTGTTGATCAGGCCAAAGAGGCCAACACAGATTGCCAGCGTACCGACGGTTTTGCGCAACAGTGCGAGTGGTTTTGCGCCTTTGAAACTCAAATGTACACCACCGACGATGATGCCAAACAGAAAGAGACCGATGTTCATCAGGAGAAACTGCGTGCTGCCGCTGGTATATCTCGCCAACGGGGCGACGACGTTTTGTAGATAGAAGAGTCCGGCAACAACCAACATGACGCCGAAGACCGATTTCACCATTTCCATCCACCGCCCACTTCGGGGCAGGGAGACAGCGAATACGGCGAGCACCCAAAAGAGCACGCCGATACCGAGGGCGTAGACAAAAAGTAGGCCACCACCGAGGTAGATACTCTTTTGGGTGGCGACGTAGGCCAAGATGCCGGCGAGAACCGGGCCGGTGCAAGGGGCGATCAAAATACCGCCGACCAAACCCATCAGAAATGCGCCGCCGAAGCCTGCGCCGCCCACCGTCGAAAGACGATTTTGCAGCACCGAAGGAATGCGGATTTCCCAAAAGCCAAACATTGAAGCCGCCATCACCATGAAGAATGCGAAGAGGCCGACGATGAAGTAGGGATGCGTGAGGAGTGCTCCGGATTTGGTCCCGCCAAGGGCGAAGATCACGCCGATACCCGCGTACATCAGGGCGATACCCATGACGTAGCACGTGGCCAACAGGAAGGCGGTCGCCCTATTCTTCGCCCCTTTGGCGCCGAAGATGCTGACCGTGATCGGAATCATCGGGTACACGCAGGGGGTAAGGCTGGTGGCGATACCAGCCCCAAAGACGGTCAGAAATGCCCAGCCCACCCCTTGGGCTAAGGATTCTTCAAAAGACCCCATGCGTTCTCCTTCGCTTTTCCTCTACCCATACGCCTGACGAGGCGGGTTGGGTTTGGGTTCCTATCCATACGATCAAAGCTGCCTCGGTGAAAGTTCCTTTGTGCTTGCCCTGGCCAAGGGCTCTGTTACACTGCGACGCTATAAAAGTTCAAGCAAAAACATGTGGTTGCCCTGAGGAGGGAGCATGGATAAAGCGCGTCTTAGCGAATTATTGACCCAGGCTATCAAAAGAGGAGCCTCGGATATCCATCTCTCCGTGGGGCATCCGCCGCACTATCGCCTGAAGGGAGATCTCGTGGCCGCGGCGGGTGAGTCCACGATGACGCCGGCTGATGTGCTGGCCATAGCCAGAATTCTGCTCGACGACGTTGCTTGGAAGCCAGAGATGCGGGAGCGGGATTTTTCCTACAGCCTTCCGGGTATTGGGCGCTTTCGGGTTCACCTGTTTAGCCAACGCGGTTCTGTTGGGCTCGTGATCCGGGTCATTCCCTACGAAGTGCGTAGTTTTGAAAGTTCCGGTTTGCCACCAGTGCTGAGTGAAATCGCCGCGGCGAAACGCGGTTTGGTTCTCGTTACGGGGTCGACCGGTTCCGGTAAGTCGACCACCATTGCGGCGATGATCAGGCAAATCAGCGAAACTCGCGTGGCCCACGTGGTGACCATCGAAGATCCCATCGAATATCTCTTCGGCCAAAGCAAATGCATCGTTACGCAACGGGAATTGGGAAGCGATACGCGGGACTATCGAGGCGCGTTGGTATCGGCGCTGCGCCAAGATCCCGATGTGGTTATGGTCGGAGAAATCGCCGACGCTGAAACCGCTGAGATTTGTCTCAAGGCGGCGGAAAACGGCGTACTGGTCATCGGTGCTATTCATACGCCGAGTGTTATTTCCACGCTCAGCCAATTGATCGGTTTCTTCCCGGCTTCCGCTCAGCGTGCCATCCGCGTTCGACTTGCCGATTCATTGACCGCAGTGATCTCCATGCGGCTTTTGGTTAACAAATCAGGGATGGGGCTTCTTCCCGCAGTCGAAATCCTTCGCGGCACCCGAAACGTTCGTGAGTACCTGCGCAGCGACGACGATTTTCATGATGTGAATCGGGCCATGGAAGCAGGTGGCGAACTCTATGGGATGCAGAGCTTCGACCAACACCTTGCCAAACTCTGCGCGGAGGGTGCGATCAAGTTGGAGGTTGCCCAGATGGCGGCAAGCCATGCCGATACCTTCGAAAAACACCTAGAGAAGGCTAGCGAGAGCCCGTCCTCCTAAGGCGTCGCACAAACGCTGCGGCGCGCGTTGAATAGGAGCGCAACCGCTGACTAGCATTCGGGTTTCTCCTTCAGCCGGTCCGTTCCCCCTTCCGCTAGGTTGACTCTCGAGTTGACTTTATCAGCAATAACGCCGTCGAAACGTCAATAAAGCTAAAAAAAACAAAGACTTAGCCTAGATGTTCTGGGTTGGGGGCCGATGAATAGAGGCGAGACGAATGACTCGATCAAAAAACAAGGGGAATCTCATGTTTCGCAATATCAAAGTCGGCCCGAAATTATTGGTATCGATGCTCATCGCGGGGTTATTGCCCGTTGGCATTGCGAGCTATCTCGCCTACAGCGATACCGATGTTGCGTTGGATGACGCCGTTCAAGATCGTTTGAATGCGGTGATGCAGATCAAGAAGAACCAGATCGAAGGCTGGTTCTCCGAGCGAAATGGCGATGTACAAGTTCTTGCAGCGTTTTATGAAGTTGGCGATGCACTCGTCAAATTCGACCAGGCCTATCAGGAAGAGAACGGGGCTAAGGGGCCTAAATACAAGGCGGTGAACGATTTTTATAATCCGGTGCTCGCTGGGTACAACAAGACCTACGGTTATTATGATCTCTTTCTGATCGGCCCCACCGGCGACGTCGTTTATAGCGCGACGCGCGAGGCCGACTTCGCCACGAATATGGTGAAGGGCAAATTCAGTGATTCGGGCCTCGCTGATGCCTATCGCGCAGCGATGAAGGGCAATGTAAGCCTCATCGATTTTAGCGCCTACGCGCCGAGTAATGGCGCGCCGGCATCGTTCATTGCGGCGCCCGTCAATTACCAAGGAAAAACTGTTGGTGTTGTCGCTTTGCAGATGCCCCTTGGGGCGCTCAACAAAGTGATGCAGGAATCTGCAGGTCTTGGCGAGACGGGGGAGAGCTATTTGATAGGTAGCGATATGCTGATGCGTTCGGACTCTCGCTTTGAAAAGGAACCCACCATATTGAAAAGGAAAGTCGATTCGCTAGCGGTTCGCGAAGCTCTGGCCGGCAAGACGGGAATCCAAGTTTATAAAGACTATCACGGCATGGATGCTTGGGGCGCATACACACCATTGAAGATCAACGGCTTGAATTGGGCGCTGGTCGCTGAAATTGACGACGAAGAAGTAATGAAGCCCCTGGAGGGAATTCGCAACGAGTCGCTGATGGTGGCAGGGATCTTGGGGCTCTTGGTTGGCTTGATGGCCTTCTTCTTGGCACGTAGTATTTCGAAGCCGCTTCGTCGGTTGAGCTTTGTTGCCGAAGAATTGGCGCAAGGTGAAATGGACCACGAAATAGAAATCGAAGGCCGCGATGAATTGGGGCAATTGGCCGACGGGTTCCGAACGATGGTTGAGTCCATTCAGCGTGTTGTCAACGATACCCAAAGTCTGGCGGATGCCGGCGTGGCGGGTAAATTGGACGTACGCGCTGACGAACACGCTCACAAAGGCGAGTTCGCCCGAGTCGTCGGTGGCATCAATTCCACGATCGATGCGATGGTTGCACCGATTCAAGAAGCTGGAACCGTTTTGCGAAGGCTTTCGGGATACGATCTTACGGCGCGCGTTGAAGGCGACTATAAAGGCGACCATGCGGCGATCAAAGAAGACCTCAACGCGACCGCCAATACATTGGAAGAGGCCATGGCGCGCGTCGGTCAATCAGCGCATCAACTCGAAGGCGTAAGCGGTCAGATCAGCGAAGGCAGCGAAAATCTTGCTGAATCTGCATCCGAGCAAGCAGCAGCGCTAGAAGAAGTTGCGGCAACGATTTCCGCGCTGGCTGAACAAATCAACGCTGGCTCGGGTGACGTTCATACGGCGCAGGGGCAAGCAGGGGATGCGCGTTCCTCAGCAGAAGACGGCAAGAATGCGATGGACGATCTCTCCACCGCGCTGTCCACAATTAAATCTTCCTCTGATGAGACGGCCAAAATTGTACGCACCATCGACCAGATTGCTTTCCAAACCAACGTATTGGCGCTAAACGCAGCCGTGGAAGCTGCACGGGCCGGCGAAGCGGGCAAAGGATTCGCGGTTGTCGCTGAGCAGGTTGGTCGGTTGGCCCAGCGAACGGCGGAAGCGTCTCAATCCACTGCAGATATGATCGAAGAATCGGTGAACCACTCCGACAAAGGCGTGGAATACGGCGAAAAGGTTGGCGTGCTTTTCGAGCAGATTCACCGCAAAGCACAAGAACTAGATACGTTGATGGATTCCCTGGCAGCCGGCGCTGACCGACAAGCTACGGGCGTTTCACAAATCGGTACGGCAATGGAACAAATCAACGCTACGACGCAAGCCAATGCCTCCACATCAGAGGAATCGGCTGCTGCCGCTCAAGAACTCGCCACCAGCGCAAGTTCACTGAGGCAAATGGTTGGACAGTTCAATATCAGCCAAAGCCTCGGCATGTTGGTGGAGCCAAGGGGCGCGTCGACGCGCCGTGACCGTCGGTCTCTTTCGAACGGTTCAAATGTGCGTCCGATAGGGGGCCCCATTCCGCAGCAACATCGCATCGGACCCGCGAATGGGGCGTCGAAAGCTCCGTCGAACGGCCAAGGTGACGCCATAGGTTCGGACCAAGTGATGGCATTTGATGAGAACGAACTCGCTGAATTCATCGACGGCTAGCCAAGACAGCTCTCCCCGCACGTCACGAAGACTCGCCTCAGTTTCCCGCTAACAACCGTACCGTTCAAAATTCGCTGACTTCCGGTTCCTTCAAACAATACGCTTCGCTATTGGATTCTTGCCTGCAGTAGGGAAAGACCACACAGCTTTGGTTCGGCAGTTGATCGCACCGCTCCCCAGGTTCGGATACACAATCGCAGCGAAGGACCAAGCGTTCGTTGGGGTAGTCCAGGTGCACTTGAAATTGTTGCAGCGCACTGCCTCCGAGAACGATGTCGATGTCGGCAGTTTGGGGGCGCAGTTCGGCAATGATCCCTTGCAAGAACGGCGACTCGTCTGCGACCACGGCAAACGTCATGGGTTTATTGAGGGATGCGATCGCGGCACCATTTTGTTCTTGGTCGGCGTCGGCCAAGGTTTCCGGTGTTGCCACGAGCATTCTTCGTCTGCGCGCCATCTCCGCACAGGGCCCCAGGTTTGGAGTTTCGTCCGAAACCAGAGCGAGGCGGTCGATCGTGGCTAACTGGATTTGTTCGGGCCCGGTAGGCAGATGAAGGGTGCTTTCCGCAACCGTCTTAGTGGTCAGTTTGTCTTTCAATCGTTCGAAAGCGCTGCGCGAGATGATGGACGTGCCCAGGCCTGTGGAAACAAGCGCCGTTGCGGGTTGCCCCGACGTGGGCGTTTCCAAAGCTTCTGCGGCTTTCGGGTCAAAGGCATTCGGCATGAGGCAAAGGGGAACCACCATACGTGACGGTGCTATTTCTCTGTCTTCGCCGGCGAGGCGAATGGTGCCGCCCCCGAGCAGCGGCGTGAGAAACTCCGCCGTGCAGTCATCTCCAACCAGCGGGTCCACCAGAAATTCTCGCTTGCATTCATTGGCGAGCTGAATGCGGTCGTCAGGAATACCGTCGCTAAATACGATATGCGGGGTCAGCCCATACGCCAGTTCGATTGAAAATGCAGATAGAATGGTGGTGCCAATAATACCATGAGCCTCGACTCCCGCACCGACGCCCAGCGTCAGGTCGGCCATGTCGTAGGTTTCAAGGTTATGAAAAACGAAACGCGTAACGGACGGAGCGCTGTCGTCTAGGACGCTGAGTTCGACTTCTCGCAAGCCCGGGCTGGGCGTACCGAAAACCCGCTGGCTGCTCAGCGCGGTGAGGGCAGAGCCGCTATCGATGGCGAGTCGGAAGTTGTCAGGCCCCCCCACCCGAACGGTCGCGAAGGGGATGCCGTCTTCGATAGCGATAGGAACGGGTTGGTCCAGCCAGCCGTCGAAATCCAGCGTGCCACACGCCGACGTGCAAAGCAGGGCCGCGAGACCGGTGATAAGGGCGGTAGTGTGAAATTGGGGACGGAACACTAGGCGAAGCGTATCTCAAATTTGCGGGGCGAGCCAAACCTTGGGGTCTGGAGCCTAAGGGGACGATGCCCGAGGGCTAAGACTAGATGGTTTCGAGCTTGCGCTTCATCTTCTTGACGAGCGCGGGGTAGGACTTCTTACGAATGATCCGGTTGAACTGGGAGCGATAGTTTCGCACCACGCTAACCTCATCGGTTATGACGTCGTACACCATCCAGCTGCCATCTTCGACCTTACGCATCTTGTATTCGATGGTGATCTCTTCTGGCCGCCCATCTTTGGTGACCTTGATAGCTGTCATTACGCGAGCTTCCGTGCCCTTCACGTTCTGGCTGCGGTATTCTAGGTTGTAATCTAGGTTTTCGCGTAGCTGTTTTACATAGTTGCGCTCGATCAGTTCCCTCAGGACGTCGACGAATTCCTTTCTTTCCTCGTCGCTCCGCTTTTCCCAATGCTTTCCAAGGGCTAGCCTGGCCAGCTCGTTGAAGTCTAGGAAATCATTGACGGCAACTTTGATCTTCTCACGGATCTTGGTCTCTTTTGGTGTCCCTTTTTTGACCTTCTTCTTTAGAAGGGATTTGAGGGTGCGATTGGTTCGCTTGAGGGCCTTGGTTGGGCTCTCGGCGATCGCCCAAGCGCTGCCCGTGCTGAATATAAGGAACGTGAGCAGTGATACTAGCCTCATCGTAAAGCGCATACTTCTCCTCCCAGTGGATGCCTTCGCCTGCTTCTGACAATGTTGACAATTGCACATTCGATGCCACCCCAATTTAGTTCATCCCCAAGGGAATCACTTAGCTTTCTCCTGAAGCCATGAGGTGCGTTCGCGTCGATTGTGGCGAATCTTCACACCCCCCCTCCGTATATTGGCTACTTTTTCACGGCACAGGTGCTGGGCTAAGGTCTTTGCCAACCACCCGCCCGAGCTCCGCCCAACCCACATTGACCGAATACAGTGCCTTCAAATAGTCCAACTTGAGTACAAAATAGTTTACCAACGCATCTGTCAAGTCTTTGGGATCCGATAGCCCGGCCGCGAGACTTTGAGACACGGAAACGAGCCAGCGCTTGGCCAGCTTTTGCCCGCGTTTGGTGATCTTGAACTTCTTCAGGACTTCCTCCTGATCAGCATACGCCTTGCGGATTTCCATGGTTATGCCGATAAGTGCTTCAGCCTGTTTCGCGCGAACTTCTCGGAGCATTGCTTTTGCTTTGCGGTATTTTCCGACCTGTTGCAAGGGACTCATGCCCCAGCTCAGTCCGAGCCCGATTCCCGCCGAGATTCCATTGAATGGATCTTGATAGAAGCCATGCACCGGATCGTCGATACTGGACGCATAGGCGATTCCCGTATTGCCGACAAGACCGATGTTAGGGAAAAAGTTGGCCTTTTCTAAGTCCTGTTGGGCTTGGGCGGCTTGTCGCGCGGCCTTGAGCATCGATACTTCCGGCCGGTGGCTTCGTGCCGTGGCGAGGTAGCTTTCCAGCGGAACCAGCGTACGCTTGAGAAGCGCGATGATGGTGGGATCCACATCGAATTTGCCCGGTTTCAACCCCGTGAGGGCTGCCAAACCAAAGACGGCAATTCTCTCGAGTTTTTCAGCTTCGAGGGTCCGCGAATCGACCTGGGCCGAGTTCGTCTTGAGGCGCAGTAAATCGGCGAGCGTGTTTTCACCCTCACCCTCATCGATTTCCTTTTCCATGCGCACGATGGCTTTGTCGAGATGCTTGCGGCCGGTTTTAATGGTGTAGAGGATTTCCCGGGCAAGCTTGAGTCCCCAATACGCTTCCGTGACCTGCTTTGCAATCTTGGCTTTGGTCTGTTTGATACTGCCCTTTTTGGCCATGACGCCGGCATCTGCGGCGCGTCGGGCAGCGGCTAATTTGCCAAAGGTGTAGAGCGGAATTGTGGTTGTGAGGTCGAGTTTGACGTAGACGCCGGCGATATTGAAATTGCTGGCATCGAGTGGGGCGTTCGTCGAGGTGCAATCGACGCCCGTGGGGTCTAGATTGCCATCGCGATCTACGCAGCGCACTTCGGGGATGGGGGCGAAGAAACCGGTGAGATTAAAGGTCGGTAGCCACGACCATTTCGCCCGAAATTGATCGGCCTCAGCGCCCGTAAGAGCGTGTTTGGCAGCTTGGATCCCGGGATATCCAAGATAGGCTAGCTGAAGGAGCTGCTTCAAGGTGTACCGGGGGATCTTGGCCTCCGGCTTCGCCTCGGGCGTTGGGGGCACTTCGGCCAACCCCGTGGCTGAGATCAGCATGATCGACAAGATAAATGCGACTTTCATGGTAGCCCTTCAATAACCCGAGCTTGGCACTAGGGCAAGGGCCCCTTGTTGCAGCCCCACGGGCCTGCTACAAACTCGCTGCCCCTTGGGGGCGTAGATCAATTTGAAAAACGGATGGAGTCGATGGCGTCAGATCCCTATCGCGACTATTTGGAGCTGTACGAATACTTCGGCCGGGGCGGCCTGATCAAGCTCACACGGCCCCAATTCCTCTCGTTTGAAGAGGAGTTAGCCGATTTGGTGGTTTTGGCCCCCAACCTCGAAAAGGAACAGTTGGAGCGCGTCCAAGCGCTAAAGACCGTTCTGCTGCGGGATAGGCCGCTCTTGAAAGACCTGG
>Ga0257122_1002877_pt1 | contig 10449 bp, 7 predicted proteins | sample SI106_120metaG_FD_190146 | JGI IMG/M metagenome (GOLD analysis project Ga0257122, IMG submission 190146) | Marine microbial communities from Saanich Inlet, British Columbia, Canada - SI106_120 | ecosystem: Environmental > Aquatic > Marine > Inlet | place: Canada: British Columbia | collected... | reverse complement strand
CGCATAAAGAAGCAGCGAAGCAATGCTCGCTAGTCGCACGATGCGCCAAATGGGGTAGACATGGAGGCGGAGTTTCAAGCGTTCGCCTCCGGTGAGTGGGCTGCTCATTATACGTTCCCCCAGCGAGAAAGGTACCCTAGCTCGCCCAGCGTCAATCTAACGCTCCGCGGCAAAGCAAAAATACCAATACAGCGACGTGGAAATATGACAGTTTGACGGTAGTCAAATTTACAGGCCGACCACCCTACCGAAAAGAACGAGTGACTGGTAAGATATATTTGATGAACGTCAACGAACGTCTCCGTCTTCTTGTCGTGGTCCCTTCCCCACCCATTCGTCTCTTTATCTGTCGCGCCTTAGAAAGCCGCGGGTTTCACGTGGCCGAATGTGTCAACGCGCTCGATGCCGTACACCACATGTCCACCGAGTGGGTGCCCTCTGGCTTCATCATCGACGCCGGGCCGGCCGCAAACAGCGGTGAGGGCATGGCGTTGGTACAACGTCTGCTGAAACTTGAACGCACCGCAACGCTTCCCATCGTCGTCAGCGTCTGCACGCCAACGCAATACCAACACGTCCGGACGCTCGGCGTACCCAGCCATGTGCAACCCGTACTCGCCCGCGATACGGATGACAAGATGTGTTGCGAGATCGACACTGCTTTCCGCAAAGCCGCCTCTGAGGCTGGTATTCCACTCGAGAACCTGCCCACGGAATCACATTCCGACAATCCCAATGCCGTTGAAACCGCTCCGAAGCCACTTGGCGGCAGAGTCGTCATGGAGGAATTTGGCGACGAATATAGCGAGATGGATCGGGCGTTGGCTTTCTTTGAGGAGGTCACCGGTCGCGTCAAGGCCAACGATTTACCCGGCCCCATGGTGCCCAAACTGTTGCAACAGGTACGCGAAGTATTCGGCGATCCCGATATTCCGTTTAGCGAGATTCAAGATTTTGTCGCCAAGCACCAGTCGCTGTCCATTCAACTACTGAGTATGTCGAACAGTGCCCACTACGCCCGCGGGGGCCCTCGAGCCAAAACCATCGTTCAGGCCGTTCGTCGCCTAGGTATGAAGCCCACGTTTTCGCTCCTACAAGCGATCGCCGCGCGAGGGTTCATTGTCGGCAACAACACCAAAATTCAGGAGATGACCCGCGACTGTCTCGACCGAGCGTATTTCGTTGCATCGGCCGCGGAGACCATGGCCGACCTAACCGGACGTGTAGATCCGACGGAGGCCTACACCCTGGGGCTCTTTCACAACATCGGTGCCACCTTTTTTCTCTACGCCTATGCCATGCTGCTGGACAACAAGGCCGTAGAAAAGGTCGACTATTCGGCGATCACAACCGTGGTTCAAAGCAAGATAACGTCGCTGAATAAACTGATAACGACTGTCATGGAACTACCGCCTGCCATCAATCAGATTCACGCGACGGATGCGGAGGGTAAAAAGGGGCGTTCACGGCGTGCGACTCCGGCCGTACTTCTTGTCCAGCAGGCCATGTGGGTCACCAGCCGTATTCTCGACGAAGGGGCGCGGGAATTGCAATGCGACGCGGAAGCCAGGGCGCTCGAGATATTTGACGTTACTCTGGACGAGTTCAATACCAAGATCGATTCGTTGCTGTCTCTCCTCGAAGCCTATCGCGCCTAACGCGTATTCAAGACTCGCGAATCAAAGAAGGGTAAAAGCCCTCGGGCGCTTCGTAGCCCATCAGCCAAAGGGCCGTTGCGGCCACGTGAGCCAACTGTGGCTCTTCTATTGAGGTATCCCACTCGTATTCGCCCTGGCTTCGTGGATCCACAATACTAAAGGGTACGGCGTTCAGCGTATGGCTCGTTCGTGCCAAGGCCTTACCTTCTTCATTGCGGGCGATGTCCTTTGTCTTCTTCTTGAATTGGTACATTTCGTCGGCGTTCCCATGATCTGCGGTGATCAGCACCACCCCATCCTGTGCTGCGACAAATTTGAGTAGACGCGCGAGACATAGGTCCACCGCTTCAAGTCCAACAATGGTCGCCTGCAAATCCCCCGTATGTCCCACCATATCGCCATTTGCATAGTTGAGCCGTGCAAACCGGATATTTGGATCATCACGCAGACCAGCTATGGTCGCATCGGTTATCTCGGCTGCCTTCATCCAGGGCCGCTGTTCGAAAGGGATCAGGTCTGACGTCACCTCAACGTAGGTTTCGAATTTCTCATCGAACATGCCCGAACGGTTGCCATTCCAAAAATAGGTAACGTGACCAAATTTTTGGGTTTCGGAACAGGCGAACTGAGCGATAGCGTTTTGGGCGAGGTATTCACCCATTGTGTTTTCTATGCAGGGGGGTGAAACAAGATACTTGCTCGGAATCTTTGCATCCCCATCGTATTCCATCATGCCCGAGAAATTCACTTTTGGAAAACGCTGCCGTTCGAATGCATCGAAATCCTCTTCCTCGAAAGCTCGACTGATTTCGATAGCCCGGTCGCCCCGAAAGTTGAAGAAGACCACGCCATCTCCATCCTCAATGGGTGCGACCGCCTTCCCTTCACGATGGATGACAAAAGGTGGCAGGAATTGGTCACCCAACTCGGGATCTTCGAGTCGAAATGCCTCGACAGCCTCTCGCGCCGACGCGAATCCCCTACCCTCGCCCAGAACGTGTGTCTTCCAACCGCGTTCAACGATTCGCCAGTCTGCCTCGTACCGGTCCATAGTAACGAGCATTCGCCCGCCACCAGAGGCAATCGAAAAGTCTCGCTCGCCCTTTGCGTTGATTTCCGTAAATACGGCCTCTACCTGCTCGAGATATTTGAGTGCTGATTGAGCGGGAACATCGCGTCCGTCGAGCAGTGGATGCAGATATAGGCGTTTGACGCCTTGGTCGTCGGCCTTCCTCACCATGGCCACGAGTTGGTCTATATGACTATGGACGTTGCCATCACTCAGAAGCCCTATGAAATGAACGGGACGGTCGTTGGCTACAGCACTCGCGATGATGGCTTGCCAAACCTCCCCCCGATAAAGAGAGCCGTCTGCGATGGCATTGTCTACCAGTTTGGCGCCCTGGTCGAAAACGCGCCCCGAACCGAGAGCATTATGCCCCACCTCAGAATTACCCATGTCACCATCACTCGGAAGGCCCACCGCCTTGCCATGGGCTTTTAATTCCGTGGTGAGCGAATTCGCCCATATGCCCTTCAGCGTTGGCATTGAAGCCAGCGCCACAGCGTTGCCCTCACCAGCCGGAGCAACGCCAACGCCATCGAGTACCACAATCACGACAGGGCCGCGGCGCGGCGTGAATCCATTCTTCTTCAAAGCAAATTTGCTCATGTCATTTTCTCCGAGCCGGCGCGCGCTCTAGGATTTGAATGTGGCGATACGTTTACACGCCTCTGCTAAGGGGCCGTCGTCCGCCGCGAAACAGAAACGCAGAAGTGTCTCGCCGGTTTCTCCCCGGTAGAAGGCACTCCCCGGTATTGCAGCCACCTTCGTTTGCGCTAGCAGGGCCAACGCAGCCTCTTTTGCGGTACCGTACCCAAACGATGAGATATCCGCCAAGACGTAGTAGGCCCCCTGCGGAACAACGGGCGACATACCGCATGCATCAAGTGCGTCACAGATCATCGTACGTTTCGTCGCATAGGCGTCCTTCAGTCCATCAAAGAAAGACCGCGGCAAGGAAAAGCCAGCTACGACACCATGCTGCAAAGGTGTAGGCGCGCAAATCGAATACAGGTCGTTGATCAGATTCAAGGACTTCGCCATGGCCGCTGGAGCAACCGCGTACCCGAGCCGCCATCCCGTCATACTAAACGTCTTTGAAACCCCCATGATGGTCACCGTGCGAGACCCAAGGTCACCAACGGTCGCCGGGGAGATATGCGGGCGATCGTCGTAGCGGATGTACTCGTAAATTTCGTCGGTAATCACCAAAAGGTCGTGTCGGTGGGCAAAGCGGGCCAGCAGTTCCAATTCCTGCTGGTCGAACATTTTACCGCTCGGGTTGGATGGGGTGCAAATCAGGATAGCTCGGGTATTTTCACTAACCGTTGCTTCCAGCATCTCCTCCGTAAAGCGAAACTCGGGGGGCTTCAGCTCAACGAATTGCGGATCCAAACCAGAAACGATGGCGGCATTCAGATGATAACCATAATAGGGTTCGAAAATGATGATGCCGTCGCCCGGATCCAGAAGTCCGTGCAGCACATCCGTAAACGCCCCCGCGGATCCCACGCTTACAGTGATTTCGCTTTCTGGATCCGCCTCAATGCCGTTATCTTCACGCAGCTTCTTGGCAATGGCCTGCCGCAATTCGACGATTCCCTCGGCGTAGGAATAGCTGGCGCGCCCGTCATTTACCGCCGCGATGGTCGCATCTTTGATCGGCTGGGGCATGGGCATTTCGCATAACCCTTGGCCAAGATTGATACCGCCCGCCTCATTGCATAAGCGGGTCATATTACGAATATCCGATAAAACGAGTCCTTGAAGGCGGTGGGCGGAATCTTTGGGCATTACTCATCCTATGCACTATCGCACGAGCGCGAGTCAGCCATATTAGTCGCGCTATGTCGGAGGTGCAAGACGATACCGTGAGCTGGCAGCAGCTTCGCCGTGCAGCCCAAATGGCGTCTACGGTTGGTATCGAAGCACCGTACCGGATGCGCCAACCACGAAGACATCGGTTGATGAGAATCCCCAGACGGCATTTAGCTTGGCGTTCGTGCCCGAGGGGCTCTGCGCCCATTTTTGACCATCGTAGTGAACGATAGTTCCGTTGTCGCCAACGGCAAAAATATCGGAGGTGCTGCTGCCCCACGCATCGTGAATCGCGCCTGAAGCGCCCGTATTCATCGATACCCAGGTATTGCCGTCGAAAACACTGGCTTTGCCGCCGTAGCCGAAAAGGTAGACATCTTTGTTCGGGGCACACCAGACAACATCCCAAAACGTACCAGCCGCGGTCAACAACGTCCATTCGGTGCCATCGTAATGGTGAACACCATTTTTCGCCCCCACCATGTAGACATCAGAAGGCCCATTTCCTGAAACGCTCGTGAGAAAATCCCAGCTGTCGCCCAAAGTATGTGTCGTCCAATTCGTCCCGTCATAGTGCGCGTAGATGCCGCCGTAGCTACCCACATACACGTCTGAACCGCTGCTCCCCCAGATCTTATACAAATGACCACCATTGCCCGTATTGTAGGCGTTCCATTGTGTCCCATCATAGTGCGACACCGAACCAGCGGAGCCCGCTACAAAGATATCCGTGGCGCTAGTCCCCCAGATAGACCGAGATTTTGTACCGAAAGGTGTCGTTTCGATGGTCCAGGCCATCCCGTTGAAACGGGCCAGAGGTTCACCAACCCACAGTTCACTTGCGCTTGTCCCCCAAACTCCATACAGGGTTGCCATTGTAGGAAAGGCGATAGGCTCCCAAAGGGGCTTAGGTAGGTCGGGAAGTACCGGCGCGTCTGCGGACGAGATGTCCAATCTCGCGTCGGGGATCGGCTTGTCAATCCCGATATCCACGGGCTTGCTGGTATCCAAAGAGCTGTCTGCGCTGGACACATCGTAGATGAGTGCGTCACTTGCCACTCCCAAATCATGATCTACGGTGATCGGATCGGCCGGGCAGCCCGACAGAAGAAGGATTTGCAGGGTAACCAAGAGGGTGCGAGTCATGGACGCCATCTTCTCCTTTAGATGCGTATACTAACCGAAGGGGTTTGCAACGTCGATGCCATGTTTTGAGGGTCTGTTTTCAACGGCTTGGGGATCCGAGACGATTCGATCTGATGACGGCACGTCGTCATGTCTAGCTCAATCGCCCACGCGTCGTCGCGAACGATTCGATACCTTGATCGTCTCTACCTCTGATTGAATGAACCGAAGGGTGTGGACTGCCTACACTTGCACAGTAGTGCGTCCGTTTGCGGTAGGGCCTATTCGAAGGAGTAACGCATGAGGATGGGCAACCCGTTGCGCCGTATTCGCAAGTCTACTTTTTCGGCCTCGCGGAGTTGTGCCAGTGCTGAGAATGCCTCCTGCGTTGTTGTGATTGGCATTCCGTTCGCTCTCACAATTACGTCGCCAGAGCGAAGACTGAGTTCTTGGACCAAACTGTTATCCGGAAGCAAACTGAGAAGCAGCCCCTTTCCTTTGCCGGTATCTGACTGGTAAACATATCCAGCCTTAATGGCCTGCACGTCGAAAAGCCCATTGAGTAGTCGATTGGCAGCGCGGCGAGAGATACTGAAGTTAAGGGTTAGAGTATTCCCGGCACTTCCCTGTTCCGATGTGGGCGGGGGGGCAGGACTTTCTCCGTCTTCACTCTCCTCATCGCCAAGGCCATAGAATTCAGCACACTCAAAATAGTCTTCAGTGGCCAATACGCATTCGCACATATTAAACTGGTTTTCGCAGAATTCGAGATCACCGGAAGTGTCCAAACAGTCTTCAAATTCGATACTGCATTCGCTTTCCTCAGGACCATTCCAGGTAACAGCGCAAACATAGCCGCCATCCTCTTCCCAGTTACCGCTTGCACCGAGGTATTTGTAAATGAGCGAAACGTCAACGTTCAGGTCCTCACGCTCGGTGAAGCTGCAGTCCACATAGCGTTGGTCGTATTCGCTCAACGTTTCCGTATAGTCTTCGCAATATTCCATGCAGGTCTCAAATGCCTCACTGGTATCATCGCTCTTATCCGAGCAACCTACGGTTACCAGCGTTAGCAAAAGAAACGCGATGCCGATGCAACGCGTGGAGAATGAACGAAACTCTTTCGAGTAATTTGATTGGAACATGAATGACACCCCTTACCTCTAACGGTTCGACTGGTTCGACACGAAGGTTGTTGTTGAGAACGCAGGAGGGAGAGCAGGAAATATGCCAACGCTCGGCACAAACGTAAGTGATGGAGATCCTGCCATTTAGTGCCAAACCGCGAAAGCCTACCCAGCGCGACACGCGTACAACGAGTAAACGCGCATTTGCCGTGACAACTGGGATTTGCACCGACAATTAACTCTACCACGACAAGCCGTGAACCGATTCGTTGGAGCTTCCCCTAACGACGACGTGACGACGACACGTCGTCGCCTTCATGCATAATACGGTCTGTTCATCGAGAATCCTCAATGATCGGTACGGCTACGGCTCATAAGTCATTGGCACGGAACTCGCATTCCGGAGCCTCGTCCGCCGTTTGTCGGCGGCTATGAAGTGTTGCTCGGCGGTGTTCAGACGCGTCGCACCTACGAGGAAACCTACGGCGGAGTCTCCAGCATTATCAGCACGTCTCCTCAGCATGAGGCCGACAACGCCCTGCAAAACCTAAACTACGAACATACTGCAGATGGCTTTCTCTTTCGCGAGCACAATAATCGGCAGAATACGAGAGAAGACTATCAATACGACAAATTTCGCCGCCTGGTGACCACAACGTTGAACCAAAACGGTTTCCGTCTTAGCCAGGAATCGGCGAAATACGACATCAACGGAAACATCAAGAAAAAGAATGGGCTGACCTACTACTACGGGGATGCCGCCGGCGGCGGTGGCCCCAATGCTGTGTCGAAAGTTCGTCGGTCTGCCCAAGGGAATCACCCCGGGGTGGAACGACTGTACGCCTACGATGGCAAGGGGAATCTGATTTCCGGCCCAGACTTCGCCGCAACGTACAACGCCTTCAACAAGCCGGTTGCGCTGGAAACCGAAAATATCAAATCGACGGTACTCTATGACGCTAACCATAGCCGGGTAAGAAAGGCGAATCCGGAGGTTGTCACGACCAGTATTGGCGGGATGTACGACCACGTACAAGACATGCGTCTCGGCGTCGGCGAAACAGAGCATCGGTACCTCATCAAAGCCGACGGCCGAATGGTCGCGACAGTCAAACTGAAACGCAACATGGGCCCGGTGGCATGGCCTTTCAGCCGAACCGAACACGCAGTATTGGTCAATCGTTTAGGCTCCATTCACCTGGTTGCCGACGAAAACGGCGCACCAAGCGAAACCTTCAATTACGACGCTTGGGGTAAACGACGGGAACTGAACGGACTCGCCGCAGCTGGACCGATCATCGCCGAATCGCCCTACGGTTTCACCGGCCACGAACACGACGACGAACATGGTCTCATCAACATGAAGGGCAGAATGTACGACCCCGCACTCGGTCGCTTCATGAGCGTCGACCCTGTCATTCAGGCCCCCACCAGCACTCAGAGTTTCAACGGATATTCCTATCTGATGAACAACCCTCTGGGAGGCACCGATCCCAGCGGCTACGTCGGAGTCACGGGCCCAACGTCGAACATTCAGGGAACCTTCGCGACATTTATCGCCAATGCCCAAACAGCGCTGGCTCAGGCGCGCGCGATGGTTCCGGCTTGGCGAAATCGCATTCTCGCCCGGCAAGTGGTACTGCAATCGGCAGACGCGACCCATACCATTGTCCCTGAAACAAACGGCAGCGGCGTAACGACATTTCACCGAATCGCCAAGACCCAAGCGGAAATGGATACTGAAATCCGAAAACGCGTACCCGGGTTTCAGAATGCCCCAGAGAACTTTAAGGAAGAGCTTCGAGCGACCTATACCCAATCGGGTTCTGAGCACAACAGCCACCATATGGACGCCCGCGTGTCGTTCGCCGGCGCCAACGATGCCTTGGCCACAATCGCAACGTTCATCACTGCCGAGGTAGCCTTCGGCTTGGCGGGACGCGCGCTGCATTGGGCCGGCAAAGGCATTAAGAACGCGCGGGACGCGAGAAAGGCATTGCCATCAGTGGAGGCCGGAACGCCGGTGCGGGGGCCAGCTCAGGAAGCGCTCCGCAGGGGGGCGAATGCCCCATATCGCAGAGTGAAGGCGGGCAAGGGTAGGATTGTGCCGGACCAAGCATTAAGCGAGGCTGGGCGTGGCGTGCAAAAGCACGGCGTAAGAGTCGGGGATGCGCTCGGTGTGTACAAAGGACTCGGAGGGGCAAGGGCGACAAGCGCTGGTGCAACCGCCATTGACGAAATCCTTCAACATGGCACCGCCATATTCCGCAATCACCCGAGGCTGGGGAAGATCATTGATGTCGTTCTGCCGGCCGGAAACGGAGCCAGATGGACTCAGGAAGGCTTCAGTTTCATCGGTTTTCTCTAGCCTATCTGCCACGCCCGGTTGCCACTACGTTGCAGATCATCGCTACGTCTATCTTGAAGTCTCCTTGGGTATTCTCTACGATATTATACCGTCGTTGAGTTCCAAGACTGCGTCGGCCGGGCTATTGAGAGGTTTCGCATGAGGGTATTCAAAAAGACGCCCGCGTTTCGCCTAGAGAAGACCAAGATGGGCTGGCCAACGATTGTTGGGGCCATCGGCGAATACGCGATCGCTGTGGCCGTGAGTCAATTCGAAAACCGCACAACATTTTGGCATTTCGACCTAGAACTCAATCTCATTGAAGAAAGGACGCAAGTGACCGATGCAGACGCTCAATTGCAAGTGCGTCGTCTATCCTCACTGCCCGATGGCCGATTCCTCTCCAGCAATATCTGGGGCCCTAGCGCCTTTCTACACACGTCTCCGATCGCTTTCGCCGAAGCGAATTTCCAGATACCCGCCGATGACAAGCGCAACTTTAGGCACCGCATTCCTTTGGGCGCGTGGACAATCGACGACGTCGTTTGCGTTGGCTACGGTGCCCATCTCACCACCGTATACGACTTTCAAAGCTTTCTACGTTTTGATAAAAAGTTGGACATGGTTCTAACAGAACAGGGCGGCCGGGATTTGGAAAACCGAGTTTCTGAACTCGGCGGTTTTGTCACCTATCTCTACGTTCAAGCTGCCGCGGCCCATGCCGATGGACTGACGCTCGTATGCAAGAATATCCAGCGCGGTGGTTCATCGGGCCATTGTTTCGTCCGGACAAACGCCCTTTGCGAGGCGACGATCTGGCGCGAGGATAAAGACAAACTGGCAAACGCCCCATTGATCGAGGCCTGCGCGGTAGGAAGTGACATCGGCATATATACCAAAGGATCGTTTTGTCTTTTGACGTCGGATTTGGAAATCAAACTTCAGATGAAGGACCATCCGTTCTTCAAATCATACCAACTGCTGGCGGGAGCCCAGGGCAAAATGCTCTTCTCGGGGATTCGCAAAAAACAGCTTATTCTCATTGAAGAACAGGATTTGGATTTCGCTGATCTACCGGGGTCCTTTCAGCGGATCCATAGGACTTTTTGAGCGGGCTCTGCCCGGGTGCGGTCGCGAAGCGAGCGTGCCGAACTCAAAAAGGAAACCGTTTCTGATGATATCTGTTTTGAGCGGGCTCTGCCCGGGTGCGGTCGCGAAGCGAGCGTGCCGAACTCAAAAAGGAAACCGTTTCTGATGATATCTGTTTTGAGCGGGCTCTGCCCGGGTGCGGTCGCGAAGCGAGCGTGCCGA
>Ga0257122_1002876_pt1 | contig 10450 bp, 5 predicted proteins | sample SI106_120metaG_FD_190146 | JGI IMG/M metagenome (GOLD analysis project Ga0257122, IMG submission 190146) | Marine microbial communities from Saanich Inlet, British Columbia, Canada - SI106_120 | ecosystem: Environmental > Aquatic > Marine > Inlet | place: Canada: British Columbia | collected... | reverse complement strand
AGCGAGCAGCGTCAGGCTTTGACTGATTTACGCGATGGTTCCCATCAGAAAGCCGTTGCTGCCAACATCGTCGGTTTCGGCGTCGGGGGCCTGCTGGCGGTTACCGCCACAGTGCTCTTCTTCCTCGAGGGAAAAGGGGCGGAGAAGGAAGCGAAAACGCGACGGAGTTGGTGGGTTGCTCCATTTCGTCGCGCCAACGCAGGCATGGCGTTCGGCACGAAATTCTAAGACGCTGGATCTTCGGGCCCGTCACCCAAGAGCGAGGGAAGCGTCATATCTAGCCTGCTTCCTAACAATCCCAAAACGCTATCCATGCCCTGTCGGCTTAGCTCTAGCTTGTCTCGAACGGTGGCTTTGATTTCGTCGAGAATGGTCTCACGCGCCGAGATGATCCACCGTGAAATGGTGGAGCGATCAACGCCATAGAGCAGGCCGAGCTGTCCGGTCGTCAATCCGTCAAGATAGTGCTGGCGCAAAACGGTAAGCTGCCGGTCATCCAATTTGGACATGGCACTATGCAGTGCACTCTTCAGTTCACCGCGGTACGCTTGTTTGAGGTGAGCGAGCTCGGGATGTGTTGCTGAGTCCAGTAGCGCCTCAATGGCCTGGTCCTGAGCTGGCACTTCTTTTTTCGACTTTCCCACCCAATGCCCGGCCGTTCGTACCGCGATGACCCGTACCCAACTATCTAGTCGGCCACGGCCATTGTACGAAGTGATCCAGGGCGGCTTTTCCGGTGACGGTGCGACAAATATCTTCACCATCACGGCCTGTTTTACTTCACCGATGGCTTCTTTACCGAGGCGAAGGCGAATCAAAGCCGCATCTACGACGGGACCAAATGTGACTTCAAAGGCCTTCAAGGCGGCACTGTCACTTTGAGCACAAAGATGGGCGATGAATAGGTCATTCGCATTCAGCGCCGCAAGCGCACTCAGGGGATCGTCTTCACCCTCTAGGCGGGCCAATAAATAGCGCGCGTATTCGACCAGTTGCCCGTCGAGTTTGGGCCAGCGTTCCTGCCCAGAGCCGAAGGCCTCTTGCATTCGATTGACGAAATCTCCACAGACCACTCGCTTCTCAGCGATGGGCTGCGCAAGGCTGGAGCGAACCAGTTCTTCCAATGCCGACAAGGCGTCACTCATGCGAGCCATTATAGCAGTTTCGCCGTCGCCGGCGAAACCGGTCTCAATAAGGCTTGATGCCGTCCTCAGATATTCGGTGCACGAAATCAGGCAGTCCGGAAGACGCATGAATGATCTTTGTCTTTGTCAGTGTTGAATGTCTTCGGAGTGACACGTGTACCAACCCGTGAGCTGAGCGACCAACCGATACTGCAGCACTGGGCAAAAACGGGCGTCGTAAGGCTTTGAAAACATAGGCCTTGCGCATCTGTCTGGGACGAAGGTTGTTGTCGGTACCCGCCGGCAGCATTTATTTATGCACAGTACACAGCGAACCCCCACTTGGAAGATATCCAGGAATACACCGATCCAACTCATCGACGCATGCCGCTAGGCAGGTCTCGGTAGGCGGGATGCGAAGAATACTTGTCCGGAGGAATCATGAAGCGAGTCGTATTTATATTGTTCACGATGGTTGCCTGTCACGGCAACCAAGACGTTCCAACCGGATCGCGTCAGTCACCCATAACGGGTGAGGCTCTCGCGCCAACTCGAACGACATCGCTTTACACTTCATCAAGCCCCGGTTCTTCTATCTCAGCTATTGGATCTTGTGAGTATGGCGGAAACTCGACTGGCTGTGATCTGCGCATTGCGTACAAAACAGGCGCCAAGCGGTATGTGGCCGTACGGCTTAAACGTAAAGACGGTTCCTCCGAACTGTTGAAGAAGTGTATGAGAGCAGCCGAACATGGAGGCGCCTTCACTTCTTCCGGAAACCGTTTCAATTCGGAACCTGCCAGACTGCAACTCATCGGCTATGACTGGGCTCGCCATTGCCACAGAAATATCCAGCCCACCGTTTTGGCCGAGAGGCTTGTTGCAGGCAGTCAAGTCCCCGTCTGCGGAATTAGCCAGGGGATCAGCCAGGGTACGGACGGCGCCCCCGACGACGTATTCCGCCCCCTCCAAGTGAATGCGAAACCTCTCGCCTTTGGTGTGGAACTCAATGGCACTTTCGAAGCGGGTTCCGATATCTTTGATACGGACGGAGATGGTGTGGAGGAAAATACGGTTTTCTCGTTGCTAAAAGATGCGGGGATCAAGACCGGAGCCGTGGGGATCAGTTGGAGAACCATTCAAGGCGACTCAGACCCGGCGAATATGATTCTGCCAAACCCAGAAACAAATTGGAACTGGTTACCCACCGATACGGCTATGATCCAAAACCGCAAACACGGGCTAGATAATCTAATCGTTCGCGTGATGAATGTTCCTTGTAGCGCTGGTTGGCGGCAATACAAGAATGCTGACGGTGGTTGCCGCATCGATCATGAAGATCCCGCCCTAAAATTCGACCCCCACAATGCAAGCGTTTCGTTTGCCACGCCGGATCCGCTGGGTGGCGTTACCGGAATCGAACAATGGAAATCGTTCTTCAAGGCGGCGGTGTATCGCTATAGTGTGATCAAGGGACATACCGACCCGAAAAGGGCCGTCAAGAGATGGGTGCCATTCGCAGAGATTCAAAACAAATATCGTGGCCGCCACCACATTCGCTGTGTGTTGAAGGCCGAGCGCGGATGGTCCCGGTTTACCATTCGAGATGAAGCCGAAGCCAGGCACTATCGGAAACTTCTAGAAGCAAGTTTCGAGATCGTAATGCAGTTCAATAACGACTATGGGCTCGTCGGTGAAGACAGGGTCCTGCTTGGTGCCACCAATATCATTACTTCGATCTACGTGGAGGACCTAGGCAACAAACAACACTATTGGAGCTACTCGCAGTACAAAGGCCACAAGGCGGCCGCTGTTTCGGTCTTTCCTGAAGATACGGTCAATGATGCCATCTGCAAATATTCGTACGATAGTCTAGGAATGAGGAGCGACCCGATCCCCGTAGTCTATGACCCCAATTGGAAGTTTGAGAAGGCGAGTAAGTGGTATTTAGATGAGATTCTTAAGAGCACGAAGATGCACTTCATCGCCATCCACACGTTTCCCCGCTCAGTCGCGGATGCCGTTACGAACTTTCGCCACGTCAAAACATATATCACCGATAACTTCGCGCATCATCTCAACACACCGATCGTTATCGATTCGACCAGCGTCGAAACTTCCGACCCGGGAACAACGCATTGCCCATTCAAGACGGTTACCCAGCAAGAACAGGGCAAAATCATCTCGGATCTCTTCGTTTGCTTGAAAAACGAAGGCGCGGCGGAAATCTCCTTGTACAAGGTTCAGCAGCGATTTCGTTCGATCTCTCGCGGCGGTCAGAAGCCGTGCATTTACAAGGAGGAAGAAGAAACGAGCGGAAATGCGAGACTCGAGCCTTTCATCGAAAGAAACGGTTTGATCTCACCCCTTCATTGTGTCGACAATTTTCGGACAGACTGTTGTCTTGAGAACGCGGACAATGCGGACTTTTGGCTACCACCCGTTGCGGGCACAGCACCCGTTCCGAATCCCAGCTATTGTCCGGATGGACTTCAGCCTGAAGCCTGTCTCATTGTGCAAGAAAAGGAAGGCGCTGCACCTGGGGAGTTGACCCAATTGTTCAGACCCTATGCCCTTTGCGAACAGAAATTTTCGAGATTGCCTGCTCCGAAAGCAGCTGAGATGCTTGCCAAATATTCGGACCCGACTGAAGCGCTTTCGCCAACCCCAAGCTACACTGGATTGGCAGCCGTCATTGCCCATGCGGAGACACCAAAGGTCTTTCAGTCTGGGTATGCGTCCGGACTGGGAGCCACGCGGATCTTGTGGGTGCAATTGAGCAACGAATTGCGTCAAAGTCTGCGTGACAGCTACCGGTTGGAAATCTATATCGATAACGCGGCAGAACCCGTCGCTACAATCTCGCCGACTTCAATCACCTATGGGCCGTCGAATCATCCGCTCTACAAGACCGCCGTGTACGTGTCGATACCTGCGGATATCGACAGCGCCCTGGTCCAGGCCAACAGAGCTCAAATCCGGTTCGTAAATACAGGACAGGTCCAATCACCACTCGCAGACATCATGTATTTTGCCCCCTAGAACACGCGCATACGAGATAGCGCATTCTTTCTCCCCACCGTTGTACGAAGCAAGCCAGGTCGGGTCTTCCGGAACCAAACAAGAAGAACCTCACTATCACGGCCCATTTCGCTTCAACAGCCAGCCAAGCCGGCCCCGGGAGATACTCTGAGGGGCGTGCAGCAGCTTTTCGACACCACCTCGCCGACTGAGGTATCATCGTCAGCCATAGGGTGATAACGCTCTGGGTGACGATGCAATACGATCTCACAACCTCCAGCTGTGTTGACGACGAGACGCTCGTCGCCATGGTGGAGGGCCGCGTTCCCCCCGATGAGGTCGAACGCATCGCCCTGCATTTTACGAATTGCGCGGCCTGTCGAGAACTCATGTCGTCGCTGCTCAATGCCACGCCCAATGAAGATACTCAGCTCGCCCGAATGCTCCAGCTGAACAGCGACAAGACGACGATGGCGCCTTCCAGTGCTGAACATTCGATTGCCAACGACCTCGATCTTCTTGGGCCCGGTAGCCTGGTGGATGACTATCGGGTTGAGAGGCTGCTTGGCGAGGGGGGGATGGGCCGTGTTTACCTCGCCCGCGATCGAAAACTCGGTCGTCGCGTTGCGCTGAAGGTCATCCGCGCCGCTCGGGCCGAAGACCGGTCGCTCACAAAGCGGTTTCTTTTTGAGGCGCGCACGACGGCACGTTTCAATCACCCTAATATCGTGGGTATTCACGCGGTCGGCGAACATCAGAGTCTACCTTACGTCGCGTTGGAATACGTAGACGGCGAAACCCTCCGAACGGTGTTGCAGCGAGGAAAACCCACGTTGGGCGAAGCGCTGCGCATCGGACGCGACATTACCGGTGCATTGGTCGAAGCGCATCGAAATGGCATTCTTCATCGAGATCTCAAACCGACCAATATTCTTCTCGGCGACGACGGGCGCGTTCGCGTTCTTGATTTCGGTCTCGCAAAAGCGTTGGAAGGCGAACATGCAGTGCCACCCCTGACCGCGTCTTTTGAGGTGCCCCTCGGTATCGATGGAAATCTGGATTTCACCCAGGTAGGTGGCGTCATTAGAGGCACGCCGGCCTATATGGCACCCGAGCAGTGGCGGGGAGAAAAGGCCACGGCGGCCATGGATATCTATGCCCTCGGGTTAACCCTGGCGGAGATGATCGATGGCACCCATCCCTACCGGCGTTTGACCCCCGAGGTTGTTGAAACCAAGATCAGGGTTGGCAATCCGCCGACGCTTTCCCTCGAAAGCGAGGAGATCCCTGACGAGCTGAAGTCGATCATCGAGGCCTGTCTTGCTCGCAAACCTCGCGCCAGACCCAGAAGCGCCGAGGTATTTCAGGCGATCAAGCACGCCGGTTGGCAATTGGGATTGCTGTCCGAGACCCAAAACGGGACCCAAGAAGACTCAGGAAAAAGTCGCCGTCAGCTCCTCTACGCTGCGGTTGTCGCTGTTGTCGGCGGTGGATTAACGAGCGCACTTCTGGCCCGATATTGGAATCGCCAAGAAGGCGATCGGCCCCCGGTAGCCGTTCCCCCGGTCCCCATGGTCCGGGATGCGCGACCGATTGCCGATTTGAAACCTCGCCCACTGGACAGCCAGGTTCCTTCGAAGGATGTCAATGCCCCCGAAACAAAGCAGCCGCCGCCCGCCAAGCGAAAAGCTTTTGGCCGTTTGCGCGTTGTGACCATCTTCGACGGGCAACCCCAATGGGCGAATGTCCGTCTGGATGGCAAAGCGGTTGGCAAAACGCCAATAATTGGCTTGAGGGTGAAGGCTGGCAAACACCGAATCAAGGTCAGCAAAACGGGTTTCAAACGGCAGAGCCGCCGCATTCGCATTCAACCTGGAAAGACGACCACGGTCGTATTCAAGCTACAGCGTTAGGTCCGTACTAGTCAGTTTGTCGCCGGAACATGGGTAGGCAGACGAGCAAGAATAGACCCATCACGACAAGCGGAATGGTGGGAAGGTTATCTTCTAGCGCGATGGTACACCCCGTTCCCTGCTCAACTGCGGGGCCAACGAGGTCACTGTCGCTAACGGCGTCCCAGGGGGCCGAATGGTCCAGTATCAAGCTATCATGCGCCACGGACGCGTCGACCAAAGCGATATCGGCAGGGCGCGAATCTACTGGGGTGAGATCAGCCGGAGGCAAATCGGCTGGTGGCAAATCGGCCGGAGGCAAATCGGCCGGGAGCATATCAATGGGGAGTAGATCAGCGACGCCCGCATCGGGTGCAGCCATCACACTTTCGCTCATCGATCCGGAAGAACTGCAGTCTCCATCGGCGGGATAATCAACGGCGCCATCTCCATCGTTATCCAATCCGTCGGCGCATTCTTTACCGCTCCCCCCGAAGCTGGCGGCGTGGTCAAAGACTTGGGTTAGAAGCTCCCATACTGGCTTCAGCTGCCAGTCTTGGGGGTACATATTGCCGTTTCTAGCCGAGACGCCCCATTTGTCCGGCCATTGGGGAGAATCGCTCAATTCGTAGAAGATGGTCGTGGTCCACCAGTCTCTTTTCAGTTGTTCTTCAAGAACGTGGCGGTAGTACGTACGCTGCTTTTGAAGGTCACTCCCATGGGAAGCCTCGGCCTTATAACCCGTCTCGGTTATCCAAACTTCAACGGTTCCCAAGCCGTGTTTGAGGAGCACGTCTCGAATAGGCGTATTGCCAACACTCACGCCGAAGCATTTTCGTTGCTGGTCGATATCATGCACAAAGAGAGCTCCATCCCAGCAGAACCAGGGCTTTTCCAGGTCAGCAAACGAATGATAGGTGTGGTGGGTAACCACATCATACATGTCGCCCTCGGCCTTCAATCGTGCCAACGCATCATCTAGCCATTCATGATAGTCACCCTTCGCCGATGCCAGCTCTGGCCCCATAACTTTGCAGGAAGCGCAGCCAGCGCGAATTCCTTTCAGGCCCTCAACGACGATGCGAGCCAGCCACAATTGGCGACTCCCTTCGTAAAACTGACTGAGGTTTGGCTCGTTCCACAAACCCCAATGTTCGATACGGCCCAAGAAATGCTGGGCGGCCGCTTTGCAAAACGCGCCGTAAAGCCCCTGCTTAGGGGCGTTGTTGTAGATGTTGCCGTCATTATCGGCCTCCGATGCCCAAGCGGGCACATAGCCGACGGTCGCGAATACCTTCAAGCCGCGTTGCAGCGCGCCGTCGACGATCGTGTCGAAGAATGCGAAATCGGGAGGCTGCGTCGAGGCCTTCTGAATATCCCCCCAGGTGAAGTCGATTCGGATCCAATCGACACCGAGGTCCACGGCAGCGTCTAGAACATCCGGTTTCGGATGATGCACATTCATACCGATTTGATTGCTCGGTGCCGCCGACAGCGGGCCACCACCCAGACCCAGCATGCAAGCGGTGATGACCATGGTCATTGCGGCCCGAGTGTTTCTCTTGGAACGGGCATTCCGCCCGAAATCTCCCGGCAGATCACATTCAACGCAGCCTAAGTTGGTTGACAAAATTTCCCCCATTTGATGGGGACCAAGTGCGAGCTCCGAGGCTGCTGTGCAATAAAAGATGGAAAATTCTAGTGTTTTTGGGCAATCCACGAGGCGGAGTGCAAAATCACGGCATTTTTAAAAAAAGAAGTGCACACCTTTCCTCGCTTCCACACTTGGCTATCGAACATTCAGAATCGAAATCGGTTTCAGGGGATTTGAGGATGCAAATTTGTCAGATGTTCATTCGGCGGGGATATTTGTTGGCCGGGATCGTGGCCTTGGGTTGTGCGAGCAATCCGTCATCTACTGTTGCTGAACACGCTACCGAAGGAAACCCTTCGGCTAGCGAGTTGACCTACGCTTCCCCGCGTCTATCGGGCAACGACAGTGGCCGCACAAATAGCGGTGTAGGTAGCCCAGCCGTGGTGGCTTTCGACCAACTTCAGAGTCGGTGGCTTGGGCAAGACCCCGAACTCAGTTCCCCATTCAACGTCCGCGTCGAATCCTTTGGAGCTGTTGGCGACGGAATAACCGACGATACCGCGGCGCTGCAGGACGCGCTAAATGCTCTGAAGAACGGTGGTAAACGGCTCATCTTTCGGGCCGGCAAAGTCCATCTAGTGACGCAGCAGCTACGAATGAAGAATGCGAGCTATTTTTCGATCGTCGGTAACAACGCGGTGCTCAGGGTTGCTGCAGGCGTACCCGGTAGCTTTGGTCACGAAATCCTGAAGATTGAGGCCTCCCATCATTTCAGAGTCAGCGACCTCGTTTTCAATGGTAACCGCACCAATCGTCCATCTGCGCTACATGAGTCGCATAACTTCTTCCTGAAAAACTGTCAGGACTTTGAGGTTGTGCGGGTCATCTCGCGTAATTCGGTTGCCGACGGATTTTATCTCAAGTCGAGTGACTCAACGGATCCCAATACCTTTGTAAAGCGCGGCGTATTTAGGGATTGCATTGCGAACAACAACTACCGTCAAGGCATGTCGATCATCAACGGGTATGATATCGGCATCTTCGGCGGAACCTACAAGAACTCAAATGGCGCGTGCCCTGAGGCTGGAATCGACATTGAATCCAACCCGAACTCGTTTGTACCCGGCAATAAGAATATCGTCATTGATGGAGCGAATTTTGTGGGCAACAACGGTTACGGTGTGCAAATCGCTCCGGAGGCTTCGCCCGAGAATATCACGGTGAGAAATAGCTACTTTTCGAATAACCCGAGAGGCGGCGTGATGATCGGCTCTGCGAATTCGGTGGTGAAAAATAACGTTTTTGAAAGTTTTCCTCACTGGGCGACATGTACGGGCAAACCCACGCCCGAAGCGGTTGGGGCTGTGATTCGAATCAAGGGACCATCATCCAACAACAACAGTATCGACGATAATGTTTTCTCGAATATTCAGTCGGGCGAACCCATCGTGTACGTACAAGCCAATTCAGGTATCGGAAATTCGATTACTCACAATGAGTTTTCGGACTATGCGGGTGAGGCAATCCTCAACGCTAACCCCGCAGGCACCGCCGCATACGCCAACTCGTATTCGCCAACCCCCTAAGGCGAATCGTTGGCGCGGCGGTGCCCTTTTTCACCAATAGCAATAGCGGCATGAATCTGTATATGATCATGGCATTGATGCCATGGAGGACCTCGTGGGAGGGCCGATCAGACAGAATAGAACGCGCCCGCTGAAACCGGGGCAATGCTCCGTTCCAGGTAGCGCTTTGGTCATGGTATGGCGCGTCGAGAGTTGCATGGGCGATACCGATCGCTATCTCGACTTTGTTCATAGCGGTACGGGCAAACGTCGGTGGACGTTGTACGACCCCGAGGATTCCGTTATTGCCTTCAGTCGTGATTGGAGGATTGTGTATGAACAAACGCGAATCCGCCAAGAACTCGTCATACGTGCATTCGATTTGGAGACCGGGGCGCCACGGCCCTACAAACCCGTTATCCAGAATGTAGACGAGATCATTCTACTCAACGATTGGCTGGAACAAAACGGCCATAAAGCCGTTCGGCAAAGTCAAAAACACTTTCACCTAACCCCCGCTTCTATCCACGATGCAGATGCGTCTTCCGACGAAGAGCGGTTCGCTTTGCTAGAGCGAACGTGTGCAGCCTTAGCTCCGGCAAAGGATATGACGGTGGATGGTTGGTCTGACTTAATGCGCATATTCCATGGCTGGCAAGGCGTTGCCTGCGAACGTGGCGTCGCGTTGGTCGAAACCTTTGCCGAGACAGTTCCAAATGAAGTGCGCGCAGTGCCGTCGTGGGTGGCATGGAAAGCGCCACATCCGATTCAACGCACCTGTAGAAATATGTCGGGCAGTTTGTCGCGGGAAGGGCTGGGTGATGCGGGCGCTGTGGGCATAGCCAACTGCCCTGCACTTGCCTCGGTGAAGGAGCTTTACCTTGACCGATGCGGCATAGGACCAACCGGAATCGACGCCTTGATGCGTTCACCCTACTTAGGTGATTTGCTATCTCTCCACGTCAACGGCAACCCAATAGGTGCCGAAGGTGCGGAATCCATCGCCCGTCGTCGTCGGCATGAAAAGGTCGAAACGTTTTGGGCGGACGGTTGCGGCATTGGCGACCGCGGCGTTGTGAGCATCGCCGAAGCAGATAGTATGCCCGCTCTAAGGGGGCTGACACTGAATGGCAACTATGTCGGAGATAGTGGTGCCGTGGCGCTTTCTCGGTGGCCCCAATTGGCTCGCCTGAGATACCTTCATCTCAACAGCAATGAAATAGGGGATGAGGGCATCTTCGCGTTAGCCCGGTC